>ERZ773214.1644-NODE-1644-length-12780-cov-11.460668_pt1 | contig 12780 bp, 9 predicted proteins | sample MGYA00511238_ERZ773214 | MGnify/ENA primary metagenome ERZ773214 (study PRJEB29015, sample SAMEA2738157) | human oral metagenome | biome: human oral; feature: human-associated habitat; material: saliva | place: China | collected 2259 ...
GAGCATCAAGAAAATACGTCCGTAGTTCGTTATAGGAATTAATGAAAATTTGTGTACCTTGCATACAAAAACAGCGGTTATGTGCTGAAAGGCGCATAACCGCTGTACAATTTTATATATGCAAGAAGGCTGGCGAAACTTGCTAGCCTTTATTCTTGTTAGAATTTGGTGGTATGATAGCGGATTATCATATTATCTTTTTCTTACCATTATGAATATAAATACCCTTCTTGGGTTTGCCATTGAGTTTCATTCCTTGCAGGTTGAACCAAGAGTTGTCGTCATCGTTCTTGCTTGCCGATGGGGTCTCTATTCCTGTTGGGTCTTCTCCCTCGAACGAAACGTCTAACTTTGTTTCCGAATCTTTGCTGTTAAGGTGGAAGAATGCGTGGAAAGGAGTGATTTTAGCATACTCCCCAGCTCGTACGAAAGCACCTTTTCCTTCGTTTCCTGTAGAACTGTAAATATAGATAGTGCCCTCGAGTTGTAGGCTTTTTGCCAACTTTTTAATGTAATCAGCCTTGTAGACGCCATATAGATTTGTGACTTCCGCTGGTGTTGTTCCTGCTATTTGTGGGTTTACTTCCACATTGTTAGCCGAGATTTCCTCTCCGTTAGATATGTATATATAGGGCTTGTTTGCCTGCATTTCCTCTTCTATAGAGAATACAATGGTTTCTTTTGCACCGTTCTCTCCTTGCATCTTGCTGAACGCAAAGGCTTTTCCGCTTGGCTTGGTGGTAAACGGCAATATGATTGTTTCTTTCTTTTTCTTTTGGAAAGAAGAACGATAGAAAGTGGCTTTGTCTGCCATAAACTTATGAGGAAGGTAGTAGTTCATGTTTCCTTTCATTGCCAATTCGTTGAAATTGTCGTCAATGTTTATTTTGAAATGGCTTGTATGGCGTTCTCCGTTGTCTGCTGTGAGAACAGTGTTGTAAGCACGATGTTCATCGGTTTGTCCCTTTGGCGCATATACCACTGTGTTTTCGGGCAGTCCGCTTAAAAGTTCGTCGCTTTCGTTCTTTTCCAATGGTTTCAGTTTCGATAGGTCGAGAGATACGAGAGCCTTGCATTGTGCAAATGCGTTCTTGGCTTGTGCTGCCTCTATGTTTGTTGGCAGGGCAATATGGTGTAGCTTTTCTATGTCCTCGCCAGCAAAGAAGTTTGGAGTTATACCGTTTACACGGAATGTTGGTTTCCACTTACCTGCGAAAGAATTGTTGAGTACGTTTTCTTTCAGTTCGCTGAAAGTGTGGCTCCAAGGTGTTTCGTCGCTTTTCTTATGAACCGAAGCGGTGAAGATGCCGGGGTATGTTCCCTCTTTTAGAACTTTGTAGGTAATGCCTTCTGCGATAAATTCCTTCTGTGGAATCATGGCACTGATAGGTAACAGACCCTTGCAAAAGTTGTTCGCAGCATAGATTTCAGGGTTTGTGGCATACCAATGTCCTTTCTGATTCACGCTCTTTTCGTTTACCGTTGGTGCCGTTGTACCGTCGAACATATAGAAGTCGCAACCTTCAGAATGTAGGAAAGCATCTTCTTCAATACTTGTCAGCGAAGGTGGTAATACCACGATTTGCAGCTTGCCGCTTTCAAAAGAAGCAAGCGGAATAGTTGTTATCTTGTTGGGGATAACTATTTTGTTGTCAGCGAACTGGTTTTCTGCAAAGGTTTCCTGCCCGATTGTGGCAAGGTTTGCAGGCAAATAGGTGTGCTTAAGGTTTCTGCAACCTCTGAAAGCACCCCTGCCTATGGTTGTCAGCGAGACTGGATAGCCGATGTTCAACAAGGCGTTGCAGCCGAAGAAAGTCTGTTCGCCTATCTCCGTAATTCCTTCTTCAAGTACTACTTCTGTCAGTTTGTCGCAAAGACTGAACGCGAAATCACCGACCTTTGTAACTTTGTACTGGCGGTTTTCAGCAGCATTGGTGAACGAAGCAGGAATGACAAGCTTTCCCACAGAGTATTGACTGATAGCTGCATTCTTACCGTTTCCAACTTCTGCGACGCCTTCTCCTGTGATGTTAAACCAAATTGGAATATCTGTTCCATTCAGTTTGGCTGTACCTTTTACGAGCGTTTCTTTCTCTAAAACAGAGGCAAAGGCAGAAAGCTGTGCGCATACTGCTATTAAAAATATTAATATATGTTGTTTTTTCATATCTTTCAATGTTGAAGATTGTATATAATTTGATGTTTAATGCTGTTATGGTTTGAACTTCTTCCAAGCTTCCTCGCCACCTGCAATGGCTTCTACGCCTAATTATTCGTAACATTTACCAAATAATGCAAAGTAGAAAGTCTTTCCACTTTCCACGTGTCCGCCTTTATTTACGTAGGTGTATTTGATAATGTTTGGATTAGCATCGGTTCTCATTTTCTGGTAGGCACTTTCCGCATTGCTCAAAGGCACAACCTCGTCTGCTTTGGAATGGAAAAGATAGATGGGGTACTTGGGCTTCCAACCTTCTGTAAGATTGTTAACGGTTGAGGCTGTATATAGGTCATCAAATTTAGGATTCTTTTCCGTTTCCTCTCCTTTCACCTTCTTAGACATAAAGGCAAATGCTTCGGGAGTAAATATTTCAGATACCTTTATATATTCTCCCTTTGCATCTTTTTGGAAGTTATATATTTTCTTTAGTTCATTTTGTATAACTTGAGTATCTTTTTCTTTCTTCTCTATCCAATCAAGGATTCCTGTCTTGAGAAACTTCTCATTGAAGTAATCTTTTATGTTGTGCCTTCCCATGTAAGGATTGTAGTCGAGCATACCTTTTATAATAAGGGGAAGGGCTACAGGCATGTATATTTTATCCTCGGTGATATAGAATTTCAGCGTAGCGATAGGGTCGTACGGACCATCTCCGCATACCGAGCCACCCAACTGGAGGTCTTTGTCGAGAAAGTTGGTTTCTATAAACTTATGAGAAGCCATAGCTACCGAACCTCCTTGAGAGTATCCTACACAGATGGTTTTCCAATCATCTCTGATTTTAGCACGTCCTTTCTTGCTGCTTTTATATAGCTCAATGCCATAGCGTAGCGCATCGACACTCTGTCGGGCTGTTACTTCCTGTGCTAAGTAAGGGTGGGCTTCGTTTTGTGTTATTCCGTATCCTTGATAGTCTGGCAATATCACCAAGCAGTTGTATGCCAGCTCCGAAGCATTCTTGCTTCTTGCGTGCATGACCAACATTCCTACATCGCTTTTCCAATCTCCGCTTTTTATGTATTCTGAAGGCGTACTCTTATTATCGGTTATCGTAATGTGGCAACCCAAAATAATGTTATTGATAGGAACTTTATAATTGGTTGGCATTGCTGCCAGGGCTGTCAGAGTTACAGGCTCACCTTTGGTATTGATGCTGGGGTAGGTGTATCTGTAATATTCATAATTCAAGCCCCAACCTGTTGTTGCGTGATGGTCTGGGTTGTCATCATCAAAGCTGTTTGCTCGCCTTGGAAGTTTTCCTTCAATCTCTTTGAAAGATTTGACACCACTCTCAATAATCTTTGCATCTGCGACATTTACGCCAGTGCGAATAGAGGAAAAGTCTTTCTGTGCCGTAACTGAAACAGAAAGAAGAACGGCTACTGTCAGACACAGATAGCGCGTAAGGTTCTTTGATAAAATTTTGTTCATCTTTAAAATAGGTGTAATTAATTATATTACCTGTCGGTAAGATTAAAGTTTGAAATACTCAATACGTAAGAACATAGTAAGCATAGCCATATAATAGTTTGCTGCAAAGTTCCGAAAATTTCTCGGAATGAGCAAATTATTCGCAGTAAATCAGGCAAGTTGGCTTGTTTGCGGGAGTAAGCATAGAAACGAAACTGACAAGATGGCACATTGATTGCAGTATGGCATAGTTGGCATATCGTTTGTAATTAATGAAGCGAATGCAACTGAAAAGGTAGTAGCATAATAGAAATTGATAATAATAAAAACAAAAATATATACATTATGGGAAAGATTATTGGAATTGACTTAGGCACAACAAACTCTTGTGTTTCAGTATTTGAAGGCAACGAGCCTGTTGTTATTGCAAACAGCGAAGGAAAGAGAACCACACCTTCTGTAGTAGGGTTTGTTGAAGGCGGAGAACGTAAAGTAGGAGACCCTGCAAAGCGTCAGGCAATCACAAACCCGCAGAAGACCGTTTACTCTATCAAGCGCTTTATGGGCGAGACCTACGCACAATGTGCCAAGGAAGCCGAGAGAGTTCCTTTTAAGGTTGTCGACGAGGGTGGTTATCCACGCGTGCAGATTGACGACCGCAAATACACTCCGCAGGAAATCTCTGCAATGATACTGCAGAAGATGAAGAAGACCGCTGAAGACTATCTTGGACAAGAGGTAACAGATGCAGTTATCACTGTTCCTGCTTACTTCTCAGACTCACAGCGTCAGGCTACAAAGGAAGCTGGTCAGATTGCAGGTCTGAACGTTCAACGTATTGTGAACGAGCCAACGGCAGCAGCATTGGCTTACGGTGTAGACAAGGCAAACAAGGATATGAAGATTGCCGTATTCGACCTTGGTGGTGGTACGTTCGATATCTCTATCCTCGAGTTTGGTGGCGGTGTGTTCGAAGTGTTGTCTACAAACGGTGATACCCACTTGGGTGGCGACGACTTCGACCAAGTTATCATCGACTGGCTGTCAAGCGAGTTCAAGGCTGCCGAAGGTATCGACCTTACCAAAGACCCTATGGCTATGCAACGTTTGAAGGAAGCTGCCGAAAAGGCGAAGATAGAACTGTCAAGCACTACTTCTACTGAAATTAACCTTCCTTACATCACAGCCGAAGGTGGCGTGCCAAAGCACTTGGTGAAGACATTGACGCGTGCGCAGTTCGAGCAGTTGGCACACAGCCTTATCCAATCTTGTCTCGTACCTTGCCAGAACGCAATCCGCGATGCAAAGCTTTCTACGTCAGACATCGACGAAGTAATCCTCGTAGGTGGTTCAAGCCGTATTCCAGCCGTTCAGACATTGGTGAAGAACTACTTCGGCAAAGAGCCTTCAAAGGGTGTGAACCCCGACGAAGTAGTAGCCATCGGTGCTGCTATTCAGGGTGCAATCCTTAATAAGGAAAGCGGTGTGGGCGACATCGTATTGCTCGACGTTACTCCGCTGACACTCGGTATCGAGACAATGGGTGGCGTAATGACAAAGCTCATCGATGCCAACTCAACCATTCCTTGCAAGAAGAGCGAAGTATTCTCGACAGCTGCCGACAACCAAACCGAAGTTACTATCCACGTGCTGCAAGGCGAACGCCCAATGGCAGCACAGAACAAGTCTATCGGTCAGTTTAACTTGACAGGTATTGCTCCAGCTCGCCGTGGTGTTCCACAGATTGAGGTAACATTCGACATCGATGCTAACGGTATCCTCAACGTATCTGCTAAGGATAAGGCAACTGGTAAGGAACAGAGCATCCGTATCGAGGCTTCAAGTGGCTTAAGCGAGGACGAAATCAACCGTATGAAGGCTGAGGCTGAACAGAATGCTGCAGCCGACAAGGCAGAGCGTGAGAAGATTGACAAGCTGAATCAGGCTGACTCAATGATCTTCACCACCGAGAACTTCTTGAAGGACAACGGTGATAAGATTCCAGCCGACCAGAAGTCAGGTATCGAGTCTGCTCTCCAGCAGCTCCGTGACGCTCACAAGTCAGCTGACGTTGCAGCAATCGACACTGCTATCAACAACCTCAACACCGTTATGCAGGCAGCATCACAGCAGATGTATAGTCAGGCAGGTGCACAGGCAGGTCCTCAGCCAGGCGCAGATGCTGGTCAGCAGGAGCAGCCAAAGCAGGATGACACCATCCAGGATGCAGACTTTGAGGAAGTGAAGTAAAGAAGATTATAAGTATATTACAACAAAAGAGAGGAATTCTAATATTCTTCTCTTTTGTTTTATCCAACCTAAACAATGAAAAAAGAGAATATCTTAAAGCAAATTGTATTGCAAGAATATGGGGAAAAGAAGCACCCAAAACTAACTAAGAATCAGTTCTCACTTTCATCTGAACTGTATTTTGAAGTAGAAAGAATCTACAAAGAATTAGGGGGAACACAGGAAGAACCTCCATTAAAGTTTGGGGCATGGGATGTTTCAACTCCTAAATTTATCATGGAATTAGATGAAGAGAATCATTTCAATAGATATAGATTACAGACCTTAAACTCTAATATTTATCAGAGCATAAAGGGATTCCCTTTGGAGGCATATAAACAATTTTGTAGACAATATGAGTCTCGTTGCCGTAAATTCGGAGGATATTGGAAATCCGATTCTTCAGAGAATTTGTTTATGAAAAGTAATGATAATGGATGTTTAAATGGAGCTGGGAGTTCAAGATGGAAGCAACGTGCCTTTTATGATTTCCTAAGAGATATTACTGGAGTTATAAGCGGAATTCCTGTTATCCGTTTATCTATTTATCAAACATTTAAGGGTAAGAATGTCCAAGATATTATAGAGTCTAAAGATAAGACTATGATTTTAGATTTAGTAAGGACGACAGTCGATGAGTGGATGTAGGAATCACTTATGACATTACATAATATTGAAGAAGAATATCCTATGACCCCTTGAAGAATACAACTGATTATCCTACGATTACGCACACTGTGCTGGCACTCACTGCGAGAAGGCCAGTCAGTGTTTGCGCCATACAGTCTATACGATGTGAGAAATGGGTAGAAGATAGTAGTATATGATATTAAACTTAAAAGTGATTACGAACTTCCAATTTTATCAGCTCTTTAAATCAGTTTGTAAGGAACATTTTTCATAAGGAAATATCACGAAGCTATAATGACATGTGGGTCTGATTTAGATTATAAAGAAAAACAATAATTTATGGAAGATATTAAAGAACTATTGCATAAGATTCGAAGGTTTATAGATGAAGATGAAATCTTGAAGAAAGAAAAAAGTAAGCGTGGAGAAGACTTTAATGTTTTTAAGATAATGCATGTTGAAAATGATGAAGTTCGTACGCACTCAGCTATGCTTGCAGCATTGATGGACCCAAAAGGTACGCATAGTTGTGGAACAGCATTCTTAGAGTTGTTTTGCCAGCAACTCCATGACTTAGTTTGCGATAGTCAATACTCTAACTTTGTTTTTGATTCAACCAATGCTACTGTAGATGTAGAAAAGTCGATAGGTGGTATCTCGGGAGATAAAGAAGAAGGTGGTAGAATGGATATTCTGATAAAATCAGGTAATATACAAGGTGATAAGACAAAAGCTATTATCATAGAAAATAAAATTTATGCCAGCGATCAAACTAAACAACTCTATAGGTATTATCAATTTGCTGAGCAAAAGTATGGTTTGGAGAATTCCCTAATTTTATATCTGACCTTAGATGGACATTCTCCTCATGATATATCCGTTACTGGAAGCAGTAGGAAGATGAAGAAAAACGAAGATTACTTTTGTATTTCTTATAGAGATTTTATACGTCCGTGGCTTCAGAAGTGTACCGAGAAGGCTTTTGATAAGCCCTTAGTAAGAGAAACAATTATACAATATAGGAACTTATTATCATTATTAACGTATCAGAATATGGACGAGCAAAAACAGAAGGAGTTGATAGAATTACTTGCGAACTCCGAGAATATCTTTACTGCAATCCGAATACATGATAACTATAATCGAATCCTCAATAAGGTTATTGGTGTAGAGTTAAGAAAGCAAGTTGAGGAAATAGCCAACGAGTTGAGGCTGGAATTAGAGTTCCGGACAGAGGATGGTTATTGGCAACAGCAGTACAGTCACTTCCTTCTTTGGAAGAAGGAATGGAACTATGTAAAGATATGCTTTGAATTTAAGAATGCTAATTTCAATAAGCTAAGCTATGGGATAAGGTATAATAGTCCAAAAACGAGAGAAAATAATGAAAATATTAAACAGAGAATCCAAGAAAAGACTCATGATGGACGTTCTGAAGAATGGTGGGCTTATATAAAAGATTTTGAATATAATGACTGGAGACGAGAATATGTATATAGAAAACTGTTTAACAAGGATATTCAAAAAGAGATAAAAGAATGCGTGCAGGACTTAATGAATTTGACAGAAGGCATAACTATGTAAATATAGATTTTATAGAACTATGAATTATTTTCTATTAATGCTTAATAGGATTAGCATGTTCATAAAAAGATGTACTTTTGAGTAGTGAAAAGTAAGTATAGAGAAGAGATTTTTGTTACATATAAACTCAATTTTAGTAATGTTAGGTAACCAAGAAAAAGACATCGTACAATGTGCTGCAGCCTTAGCTTACCAGCTACATAGAGGGCAAGTGGATAAAGCTGGAGTTGATTACTTCACAGGTCATCTTACAACTGTTGCCAAAATGGGAAGTACTTGGAAAGAGCAGGTTGTTGGTTATCTGCACGATGCAAGTGAAGATACTCCGAATTCTGTTGAGCAAGTGCTTAACTTGTTAGATGAGAAATTAGAAACTCCACTATCAGATACTGATAGGGAAGATTTAGCTGTAGCTTTACGATTGCTAAATCATCACCTTGCACCTGATAGGGAAACATATATTCAACGTATTAAAAGCAATGCTCTTGCAAAAGCAGTAAAGATGCACGACCTTACTCACAATATGGATCTTTCTCGTCTTACTAATCCTGTAGCGAAAGATCTCGAAAGAGTTGCACGATATAAGAAGGAATATGATTATTTGAGTGGACTATTGATAATAGATGATTGAGTTCCTTGAAGAATACAACCAATCTTCCCACGACTACGCACACTGTGCTGGCACTCACTGCGAGAATAATCAGCCAGTGCTTGCACCATAGAGCCTACACACTACTCGAAATAAGTACGAAGGAGCATTCTATAGTTTAGAATCTGTGATGCATAGTTTCACTGTTCGTAATAGCTATAGCTTTAATGAAATGTTAGCTGAAGAGTCTATAACCTGTTATCATATCTTTACTCAACATCAGATAATCTAAATCAAAAATATATCAGACATAGAGTATTTTAAGTGTTTTATTTTGGCTCTTTGCGATGTAGGAAGTATATTTGTGACAATTTTGTAGTACATTGGTTATTACTATTCATGCACATCTTGTAATATACGTAATCTGTGATTATTGATAGCATTTAAGCAATATGAAAGAAAACATCGTCATCAAGTATCGCCATACGGTACTTTTCTATCTCTTGGCAACCCTTATCCCATGGATATTCTGGTTTGCTGCAAGTTATGTAAGTCATCATGTAGTTTATTCGGAAAGCACATGGGTAGCGCCATTGTTGGGATTGGCAGGACTTTTCTTCCCAATGTTTCTGACTATTATTTTGGTTTTTCAGCGTCAGGAATTGCGGAAAGACTTTCTTGGAAGATTCCTAAACTTGTCTTCCGATAAGTGGCAATATTATCTCACAGCCTGCCTACTGATGCCAGCAAGTATCTTGTGTGCTATGGCAGTATCTCTGTTGTTCGGTTACAGTCCATCGCAATTCATTATTACAGGTCATTACACCTTCACTTCGGGTGTCTTCCCTGTATGGTTTCTCCTTATACTTGCACCTACGCTTGAGGAACTTGCATGGCATGGTTATGGAACAGACTGTCTCCGTTCTCGAATGAGTCTCTTCAAAACGTCTATGCTGTTTGCAGCTTATTGGGCAGTTTGGCATTTTCCCCTTGCAGGTATTAAGGGTTATTATCACGCTAATGTGGTGAGTGAGGGCTGGCTTTATAGTCTGAACTTCATCGTGAGTATCTTTCCTTTTGTTATCTTGATGAACTGGCTTTATTATAAAACCAACCGAAATATTCTCGTTGCTATTATCTTTCACATTACGGCAGGTTATTTCAATGAAATATTTGCGACTCACCCCGATAGCAAGTGTATACAGACGGTATTACTGCTTATTCTGTCTGTTATCATTGTGGTTAAAGAACGTCGACTGTTCTTTAATCGATTGTTGCAGTAGAGTGGTACTCACCTCAAGATATTTAAATCTTTGTCCCAAGAAGAACATAATCATTTAGGTATTAACTGCACACTGGCTGGCACTCACAGAGAGTCAGCCAGTGTTTTTATTATACAGCCAATATAATGCTTGATGTGAATGTGAAAATGTTATTTACTCTTTTCTATAAATCTCTTATCTACTACACTAAGTTTGAAAACTATTTGCTGTCATTTTTAACATTTGCTGCAGATGCTTGTTTGTCAGTATGTTAGAATAGGTAAAAGGCTGACAGTAGTGACAGCAAAATAAAAATAATCCGTGAAAAACTTGACAAGGGGTATCTCTGTGTTGTATCTTTGCAAGCAGAAATAAGGAAGATCAACGACACGTTAAGCGTGATTTCCTACAAACTAACCGCATCTTCCTTTTTGAATTTATTTTTCTTAAATCATTCTATTTATGTGTACAGATTTTTCTAACATGCCCAAAGACTGGGCAGTGTGCTTTATGCACGATTGTATTCTCAAGGAGCAGTGCCTACGTTATTATGTGGCTAAGACACTCTCTATTAGCCAACATTCGGCATTGACCGTTCTTCCCTCTGCTCGTTCTGGCAATAGCTGTAAGGCGTTTTACGCTATGGAGACAGAACGATTGGCGTGGGGATTCTCGCACCTTTTCGATGATGTAAAGCACAGTGACTACCGCTCTCTGCGTAGTACTATGGAGAGTTATTTCGGAAGTCGCTTTGTTTATTATCGTTACCATCGAGGAATTAATAAACTGAGTGAGGCTGAACAGAAATGGGTTGACAAACTCTTCCAGCATTATGGCTATGCTACCCCACGTGTTTATGATAACTACCAGACGTGCTGGAAATAATAGTAGTGCTTTCGGGAAGGAGTTAAGGAGTGAAAGGGAGTAATAGGAGTTAAGACATTAGCACGTTTTGTAAGAGAAAGAGAAGGTAACCTTTGCGTTACGGAGTGGAGTAAGTGATTTGTTATTGAGGTCTTGTTTCTGTGGTGCTAACGCTCCGCACATCATGTGTTGATGCTCCGCACGTGTGGTGCTGGTGGACAGGATAATAAAAGACATAGTAGCATGTTAACTTATTCTGTGTTCCAGTAGACATAATGACATAAGGTCAGAGGGAAAAGACAAAGTAATATGTTAACTTATTCTGTGTTAGACTTAATGACAGACATAATGACATAAGGTCAGAGGGAAAAGACATAGTAAGAGTTTAACTTTTCTATGGCTTGTTAGCCAGAATGACATAAGGACAGATTTTAGAAAGACATAATAACCTTTTCACTCTTTCTCCTTTCTCACAAGCAACTTGTTCACTCGTAAACTTGTCAACTTAAAACTATCGTATATGCAATACAAGAATCTTAAGAATATTAAAGCTGAAAATCAGCGTAACCGACAGTCGGAAAGACTTAAAAATGATATTACTCGTCGTCTGCTCGACTATCTTGAGCGGAAGTATGAAATGAGATTTAACACCGCCTTAGGGTGTACGGAAATCCGAAAGGCAGGGAGTGATGAACCTTTTGTGTCTGCAGATGAACGGATGCGCAACACAATTGCTATCAAGGCGCGTCTTGATGGGATTGATGCGTGGGACAAAGACATCCGACGATATACGGAGTCGGACTTTGTCAAGATTTTTAATCCTGTGGACGATTTCCTCAAAGGACTGCAAGGACGATGGGATGGAAAGAATCATATTGAGGCGCTGGCAGCCTGTGTTCCTAATGATAACGCACGGTGGGCAGAATGGTTCCATACGTGGTTTCTGGCAATGGTGGCACAGTGGATGGGGCTGGATGTCTCGCATGGTAACAGTGTGGCACCGCTGCTTATCTCCCGACAAGGCTATCGGAAGTCTACCTTCTGCAAACGCCTTCTGCCTGAAGCGTTGCAGTGGGGATATAACGATAATCTTATCATGAGTGAGAAACAGAATACGCTGCGCGCAATGACACAGTCGCTACTGATAAATATTGATGAGTTCAATGCCTTGTCGGCAAAGACGCAAGACGGTTTTTTGAAGAATGTCATGCAGCTTGCAAGCATCAAACTCCGTCAGCCTTATCGTCAGCAGCAACTTACGTTGCCACGTGTTGCCTCTTTCATTGCTACGGCAAACGTCTCGGATGTCTTTAGCGATCCCAGTGGTTGCCGTCGTTTTATAGCTGTCACGCTGACTGGTCCTATCCGTTTGCCCGACCATATAGACTATGAGCAACTCTATGCGCAGGCAGTTGCTGAATTAGATAGCGGTAGACGATATTGGTTTGATGAGGCTGACACCCAAGAGATTATGAAGAATAACCAGCATTATCAACAGCGCACTCCTGCTGAAGCCCTCTTTTTGGATTGTTTCTCTATCCCAAAGGACTTGACCAAGGGTGCCTACATGACTGCCGCCTCTATCTTCAGCCTACTTCGTCAACGATATGGCAGTCAACTGAACCTGACAAGCCTTTCCCATTTCGGTCGTGTTCTTGCCAACATCCCGACCCTCCGCAGCAAGCACTCTTCGCATGGCACAGAGTATTTGGTTGCAGTACGTAGTAGCGTTGCCCAGTCTGCCTCTTCCATCTTAAACCGTTAGTTACTGTCCGAATAAACTTTCAAAGTTGCTGTCACTACTGTCACTCCTTGATGCGTTATAAGTGGTTTATAATCTGTTCATTGCGTGAAGTGTTAAAAGTGACAGCAACTAAAAACAAAACTATGTTAGCTTTATTGACATTCAGTATGAAAAGTTTTTTGTAAAA
>ERZ773214.1646-NODE-1646-length-12769-cov-8.083687_pt1 | contig 12769 bp, 9 predicted proteins | sample MGYA00511238_ERZ773214 | MGnify/ENA primary metagenome ERZ773214 (study PRJEB29015, sample SAMEA2738157) | human oral metagenome | biome: human oral; feature: human-associated habitat; material: saliva | place: China | collected 2259 ...
CGCCGCAATTCTCGCACTTGCCCGTCCATTTCGGATAGCTGGCGCCGCAATTTTGGCAGACGAAATTACTGCGCGCTTTGGCCACTATTTACTCCGGCTGGCGCAGCTACGCCGTTGATGCTTTGATTGAGCTGATCGGCCTTAACGGCTAAGCTTTTGAGAGTTGCCACATCGTCATTGTAAGCTTTAATTCGCGAATTAAGCGAACTCTGCCGAGCATTGATAGCGCTAATTCGCTGCTGCAACGCCGAACGCGCCACTGCGAAATCAGCTTGAGAACTAAACTCACCGCTCCTGGCCCGTTCATTAAAACTGTTAATATCAGCGTTAATTTGCGATAAATCGGACTGATAAGCTTCGACATCTTGTTTGATTTGCTTGGCGGCTGATTGCAGCTTAGATTGCAACGCTTCAGCCCGGGCATTGACTCGGGTAAATACTGCCGTGTAAGCTTGGTTTTTAGCGACAATTGACGCTCTATCAGTGAAATAACGCGCATAATACTGTTCAAGATCAGAATCAAGTTCGCCAATCGTGGTACCGATAATCGAATGTAGCTCATCTAGCTCGGCGCCTGGCTCGGCCTCGCGGTAATATTCCATGGCTTTGGCAATTTCCGGATCATTTTTGACCTTTTGATAAGCCTTTTTGATCATAGCGTCGACTCGCGGCCGCTCGAAGATATTCAGCCGTGCATACTGGGCGTGCAGCAATTCGTGCGCCGCCGTTACTTCTTTGGCGCCAGCTAATTCGGCATTTTCGACGTCAAAAAGATAAATCTTATCGCCATAGTAGCAGCCCAAGATGGCTGCGGTACGTTCGGTACTTTTGCAATGAGCATTGAACTGATCGCTAGTTTCAATAGCTGGCTGAGTTGCTCGGAAGGTACGCTGTGCTGTCGGCGTCAACTTAATTGAGCCTTCAACCGCGGCAACAACTGCAGGCGGCGTGAAAGTCGACGCTCGATAAGTATCAAAGGCTGTTTGCCCGTAGAAAAAACCGCCAACAGCAATACTTATCACTGCCATCAAAGCGATGATTTTCGAGACAATATTACGTCTGGCTGTCGGTTTCACTGCGCCGTTCAATCGCTATCGCTCCTTTCTTGATCCCTACTTCTAGGATATCACCTTTAGCATAGGCGCCGTCAAGTACTTGCTCAGCAATAGCATGCTCAACCTCGTCCTCGATGACACGGCGCAGCGGACGGGCGCCGTATTTAATACTGTAACCCTTGTCGATAAGGAATTTTTTGGCACTAGGTTTAATCGTAAGGGCCAGGCCTTTGCGCACCAAACGCTGGCGCAGCTCGCCGATCAGCAGGTCGAAAATTTTGCCGACCTCGGCGCGAGTCAACGCTCGGAAAGTGATAATCCCGTCAAAGCGATTAATCAACTCGGGGCGCATAAATTTATCGAGAGCATCGCGAGCAAATTTAGCATTGCGGCGGTGCAAATCGTCAATTTCGCTGCCTTTGTCGCGGCTAGAGTGAAAGCCAAGCTCCGACTCTTTGGTCATTTTGTCGGCGCCGAGATTGCTAGTCAAGATGATAATCGTATTACGAAAGCTAACTTCGCGCCCCTTAGCATCAGTCATCGTCCCATCTTCCAGTAGCTGCAGCAGCAGGTTGAATACGTCTGGATGCGCCTTTTCAATTTCGTCAAAAAGCACCACGCTGTACGGCTGGCGGCGAACTTTGTCAGTCAATTTACCGCCGTCCTCGTAACCGACATAACCAGCTGGCGCCCCGAGCAGGCGCGACGTATTATGCTTCTCGCCGAATTCGCTCATGTCGATTTTGATAAGCGCTTCTTCGCTACCGAAAACTTCTCGTGCCAGCACTTTAGCTAGCTGAGTTTTACCGACACCAGTCGGCCCCATGAAGACGAAACTGCCAATCGGCCGCTGGCTGCTAGCTACGCCGCTGCGGCTGCGGCGGATTGCCCGCGCTACCTTACCGATAGCCTCGCGCTGGCCAATGACGTACTTGCCGAGATGCTTTTCGAGCTGGCGCAGCAACTTCGCTTCGCTAGTCTGGACTTTTTCGACTGGAATATTGGTCATCACAGCGATAGCATGCGCCACATCGTCATCAGTTAGCTGGATAGCGCGGCGACCTTTTTGGGCAGCAACTTCTGTCTCGAGTTTTTTACTAATCTGGCTAATACGCTGTTTGTACATGGCAGCTCGCTGGTAATCTTCATGCGAGACAGCATCCTCCATGCGCTCATTGAGGTGCTTGAGTTCTTTGAGATATTCGCGCTCGCGGCTCGGTCGGTGGCCCCGCTTGACACGAACTCGGGCAGCTGCCTCGTCGAGCACGTCAATCGCTTTATCGGGCATGAAACGGTCGCTGACGTAGCGGTCGCTCATATATACTGCCGACTCAATCACTTCGTCGGTGATTTTGACGCCATGATGCTTTTCGTAATAATTTTTAAGACCTTTCAAAATAGCGATTGTCTGCGCCATAGTTGGCTCTTTGACAACGATCGTCTGGAAACGCCGTTCTAGCGCTGTATCTTTCTCGATATGCTTGCGGTATTCATCAAGAGTCGTCGCGCCAATCATGTGCAGCTCGCCGCGCGCCAACGCCGGCTTGAGGATATTAGCCGCATCCATCGAACCTTCCGAGGCGCCAGCACCAACTAGCAGGTGCAATTCATCAATAAAAAGAATGATATTACCTTGTTTTTTGACTTCAGTGATTACCTTTTTCAGCCGATCCTCGAACTCGCCGCGATATTTGGTACCAGCAATCATCGCCGCCATATCTAGCATAACCACGCGGCGATCTAATAGATGGCCTGGTACATCCTCGCGGACGATCCGCTGCGCCAGCCCCTCGACGATAGCGGTTTTGCCAACGCCTGGATCACCAATCAATACTGGATTGTTCTTGGTGCGGCGGCTAAGGATAGTAATCATTCGCTCCAGCTCTTTGTCGCGTCCAATCATCGGGTCAAGCTCACCGTTAGCTGCCCGCGCTGTTAAATCCACACCAAAGGCGCTAAGTGCTCCGCCGCGCGTGTTGCCGCGGCGCCGCGGCTCGGTAGCAATATCGCCATGTTCGCCGCGATTCTCTTCAAACGACTTCTCGAGTTCGCTTATTATCATATCGACGTTGATGCCCATTTCGCGCAGCAGCGCTGTCGCTCGGGCGTTACCTTGACGCAAAACACTGTACAGAATGTACTCTGTGCCGAGATAATCATGGCCATACTCGCGCGCTGCTTCCCATGCCATGCGCAATGTCAACAAGGCAGTCTCGCTAAGGCCCACCATACCGGTACTGGTAACTACCCGGGACGGTTTGATATCTAGGATCATTTCAGCTTGTTGCAGGGTCACGCCAGCGTCAGTCAATACTTGCGCCGCCGAGCTCGACCCTTGCGCCAAAACACCGAGCAGCAAGTGCTCTGTTCCAATGTAATTACTACCGTTACCGCGAGCAATCGCATCAGCATGCTGGACGCTAGCGCGCGCGTTGTCGGTCAATCGCGAAATAAAATCTGCAAAGTCTTCTGGCATCATCAGTTCTCCGTTCTGAGCGTATTGCCCATCACATCTAATTATACATAACAAATTAGCACTCGTCAAGGCAGAGTGCTAATTTGCAAAAAGCGGCTGCGGGTTTTAGTCTTGATTTTCGATAGCACTAAACAAATCTTCCTCGACGTTCTTGCGCGGTTTTTTCTCGGCTGATTTCGGCGCTGTGGTCTCGATGTTCAATTCGTAGCCAGTCAGGCGGCTCGCCAAACGCACATTTTGCCCGCCGCGGCCGATAGCGATTGATTGCTGGTCTTCAGTAACATAAACATTGGCGGTTTTTTTGTCCTTATCAATCTCGACTTTAACAATCTCAGCCGGGCTAAGAGCATTGCGGATATACGTGTCTATATTATCATCATAAGTAACGATATCGATTTTCTCTTGCTCGCCGATTTCGCTCATCACCGCGTTAACGCGCGCGCCGTGACCGCCGACGAACGTTCCGACCGGGTCAACACCTGGCACCGTGCTAGCAACCGCTAGTTTAGTGCGGCGGCCAGCTTCGCGGGCGATGCCTTTGATCTCGACAGCGCCAGTTTCCATCTCGGGCACCTCTTGGCGGAAGAGATATTCGATAAAGTCCTCGCTGCCGCGGCTGAGAATCAGCTGCGGGCCGCGGCCTTCGCGTTCGATGTCTTTGATTAATACTTTGATCCGCGAGCCAATTTTGTAAAACTCGCCTTGAATCTGCTCACTTTGCGGGATAATACCAGTGGCCTTGCCTAACTCGACACGCACCACGCGCGGCTCGACGCGCTGCACCATACCGGTAACGACCGTGCCGATTTTGTCTTCGAACTCTGCCAGAACAACTTCGCGCTCGGCTTCGCGCAGGCGCTGCATGACAACCTGTTTGGCAGTCTGGGCGGCCACCCGGCCAAAGGACTTAACTTCATGAGCTTCCTCGATAGTATCCCCTAACTGAGCGTCTGGCTTCTCTGCCCGAGCATCCGCCAAGCTGATTTCGGTGGCCGGATTGACGACATCCTCGACGACTTCGCGCTGGACAAACACCTTGGCGGTGCCGTCATTAATATTAAGTTCAGCGCGCACATTTTGCTCGCGCTCGCCGTTATCGCGCCGCCAGGCAGCAGCGATTGCCTGCTCGATTACGTTTAGTACAGTTTCTTCGGGCAACGCCTTTTCATCAGCAATCGCCCGCACTGCTAGCGTCAACTGCTTGATATTCAAATCTTCCATATAATTCCTTTCTTTTAGTTCCAATACGAAAACAACCGACCTGCCGGCCGGATGAGTACGTATTTAATGTAACACGCGAGGGCTGGCATCGTCAAGCCTGGGATTAGCGATAACACATCAGTGCTATACTAAGGTAATGCAGCTTTCTGATTTTCATTATGATATTCCTGACGAGCTAATTGCAGCGACGCCGCCAGCAGTACGCGGCACTTCGCGTTTGCTAGTACTTGATCGTCAAACGGGCACAATTACCGATCGCTATTATCCTGATGTGGTCGACTATTTGCAAGCGGGCGATGTACTGGTTGTCAACGATACCAAAGTCATCAAGGCGCGCTTGATCACCCGTAAACCGAGCGGCGGCGAGCGCGAACTTGTTCTAGTCGAACAGCACGGCGCACACGACGACTGGTTCCGCCACAAGGTTATTTATCGGCGAAAGTTAATCGCTGGCGATATTCTGACAATTGGCGATGACACTTTAATGGTCGAGAAGATTATCGGCAATGGTATCGCACTAATTCGTAGCGAGCGAAACTTGTTGGATATTGCCGCTGAGCACGGCACCGTACCTTTACCGCCCTATCTGGGACGCGACGCTACCGCAGCAGATATTGAACGCTACCAAACGGTTTTCGCTCGCGAGGCAGGCTCGGTGGCAGCGCCAACAGCTAGCCTCAATATGACCGAAAGCACACTGCGACAATTGCGCGATAAAGGCGTCAACATCGTGTACGCTACATTACATGTCGGCCTGGGTACTTTTTTGCCTATTCGCGTCGATGATGTCGCGCAGCACAAAATGCATCAAGAATATTTCTCGATTCCAACCGCCACTGTCGCGGCTATCCAATCCGCCAAACAATCCGGCCATCGCGTTATTGCTCTCGGTACGACAATCACGCGTACCCTAGAATATGCCCACCAACAAATTTTGAGCCAGCCGCCGCATGCTATCTCGGGCGAAGCTGATATTTTTATCTATCCCGGCTATAAGTTCAAAACGATCGACGCGCTATTAACTAACTTCCATATGCCCGAAAGTACGGTACTTATGTTAACGGCAGCTTTTGCTGGCTGGGATAAGCTAAAACCCGCCTATCAGCACGCCGTTTGCGAAAAATATAAATTCTTTAGTTATGGCGACAGTATGCTAATTATCACGCAGTAGGACGAGTGCGCTCATGCTATACTAGAAAAGATGCAAAAAGCTATCACTTTTAAAATTACCCATCGCCTCCCCGGCACCTTGGCGCGCGCTGGTACGATTGAAACGCCGCATGGCACGATTCAAACGCCAGCTTTCATCGTTGGCGGCACTAAAGCAACCGTCAAGGCGCTAACTGTCGAACAAGTCAAAGCCTGCGGCGGGCAATCAATTTTGGCCAATACTTATCATTTGATGCAGCGGCCAGGCGCCGAAATCATTTATAAAGCAGGCGGCCTAGGCAAATTTATGGATTACGATGGGCCGACTTTCACTGATAGCGGCGGCTTTCAGATTTTCAGTCTGGGAATTGCTTACAAAAAAGGGATCGACGCCGTTGCCCACACCCAAAAAGGCAACGCTGAGCAAGCGGTCAAGTCTGCTAATCAGCTAGCCAAAGTTACCGACCAAGGCGCGCAATTTCGGTCGCATCTGGATGGCAAATATATAATGATGACGCCAGAATCATCAATGGAACTGCAGCACGCCATCGGCGCTGATATTCATATGGCTTTTGATGAGCTGACTGCACCGCTAGCGGCCCGCGGCACGATTGTAAAGGCAATGCAGCGAACGCACGCTTGGGCGGAACGCTGCTTGGTTCGCCACGATGAGCTAAACGCCGAACATCTAGCACGCGGCGAAAACCTGCAAGCGCTCTACGGCGTCGTCCAGGGCGCCCGCGACGAAACACTGCGCCGCCAGTCGGCTAATTTCCTGGGCCAGCGCGACTTCGATGGCTACGGCATCGGCGGCGTTTTCCAGCCTGGTGAGATTGCTGACGTCGTCCGCTGGGTCTGCGAAACTCTACCCGAGGATAAGCCGCGCCACCTATTAGGCTTAGGTTCACAGCCGGCCGATTTGTTTCTCGGCGTCGAATATGGTATCGATACTTTCGATTGTGTCGCGCCGACCCGCCAAGCCCGCAACGGCGCTCTGTACACTTTTAACGGCCGCATCAACATCAGAAATGCTCGCTTTCGCGAGGACTTCGCGCCGATCGACGCTGAGTGCGACTGTTATACTTGCCAGCATCATACGCGCGCTTACATCAATCATCTGTTTCGCGCCGACGAGATTCTCGGCGCTACGCTCGCCAGCATTCATAATGAACGCTTCGTGGTGCGCACTGTCGACCAGATTCGCGCTTCGCTGCTAGACGGCACATTTTTTGATTTCAAGCAGTCGTTCCTGGCTCGCTACTACGGCGATAATTTACCAATCGGCGTCACATTATAAAATAAAACCGCGTCAAAATCTAACGCCGCCAAGACGAGCCAAGCAACTAATTTACAAGGTATTTCGCTGGCTGCTCGAACGTATCCATCTTTTCACGCTTTTTCACGCGGGAAATCAAATGCATCGTCAGCGGCGAGACCATAATCTCTACCGCCATCTTGATCAAAAACACCGTGATGATAAGCTGCCAAAAGCTGGCCATCGGCATAGTCCCAGCAAAAGCAATCGTCGAGAAGATTACCGTATCTAGCGCGCTGCCCGCCGCCGAGCTGCCAATCATCCGCCGCCACAAGCCGCGGCCGCGGCTAGCAACTTTCATCCGCCCCATTACGTAAGCATTCATGATCTCGCCAGCGAACAGCGCCGTTATCGAACCGATAGCCAACCGCCAGACCACGCCCAACGTCAATTCAAACGCCGCTTGCCCCGTCCAGCTGCTATCTGCCGGCAGTAATTGCACCACCCAAAAAGTCAACGTCATCAGCATCAAAGCTGCCACACCGCTATAAATCAGCCGGCGCATCCGACGATAACCATAAACCTCAGTAATTATATCACCCACGATATACGCTAGCGGAAACAAAACCGTGCCAGCATCAAAAGTCAGCCAGCCAACAGATACAATTTTGACGCTGACAATATTACTAACCAATAGTGTCGTTACAAAAAGTATCGCAAATATATCATACAGAGAATAATGTTGTTTCTTTGTCATATTTTAGATTATATCACGCCGGCAAGCGCTGTTCCGGACAACTCGCCAAAATCCGTTCCATAGCCGTGCGCTCCGGTGGTGTCACCCACAGCGAGTATTTTTTCTTGACGGCAATTTGACGAGCAATGTACTGGCAGCGAAACGGTTTATTTGACGGCAGCCAAGTCGCCGCATCGCCATCGCCTTTCTGCTGGTTGGCTGGTCCGTCGACGGCTAGCAGCTCGAGTGGGTCGTTAGCCAGACTGATTCGCTGTTCGCTAGACAACTGCTGAGCGCCAGTCTGCCAAGCGTTGCTCAGTGCCACTACGTGGTCAATCTGCACAGCGCCGCTAGAATTAGCACCGCGCTTGAAAGCGATCCGCTGCCCAGTGTACGGGTCGCTAAGAGCGCCAGCCTGCACTTTGCAGTTGTCATCGCCCAGGACAGTGTTTGCCAAGTCGCGCCGCAAGATAACATTGCGCGTATCGCAGCCGCCCGCCTTGGCCCAGCCATCACCGAACTGCGAGCGCTTGTAACCGGTCTTGGGAGCGCGGCCCTTAGTAGGCAATGCCGCCAAAGCATTGCGCGCTACTTCGCCAGAATCAGAATTCGATCCCGACTGTTGAGACTGCGAATCTGGCGGCATCAGCGGCAAATCCGGCCATTCCTTAACAACAATCCACCCGAGAGTACTTACCAAAACCACCGCCACTAGTACTATTCTACGCCGCCGCTGCATAAGTATATTATACCACCCTGCTATAATGGACGTATGGACAGATTATTTTCTCAATTTCAACCAGAACATTACGACATCCAATGGGATTTGCGCCAAGCAAAGAGCGAGCGCTCAATCCGCGGCACAGCAACTATCCGCGGCCAACATCTAGCAGCCGAGCCAATTCGCTTGCACGCCAAAGATTTGCAGATCGAAGAGACTACTGTCAACGGCCAAGCAGTTAAGACATCAACCGACAGCGACATTTTGACACTTGACAATACCGACGACGGTCCAGTGCAAATCACTATCAAATTCTCATTAGCACTAACCGACGCCATGCACGGTATTTATCCTTGCTATTACGAGCATCAAGGCCAGAAATGCGAGCTATACGCCACTCAATTCGAAAGCCACCATGCCCGTGAAGCCTTCCCATGCGTCGACGAGCCAGAAGCCAAAGCGACATTTGCGATTTCGATATTATCAAACGAACCGGTAGTACTCAGCAATATGCCAGTCGCTTCGCAGCGGGAAAGCAGCGAGGGAACGCTGACTACCTTCGAGCAAACACCGCGTATGAGCACTTACCTGGCGGCCTTTGTCGCTGGCGATTTACAGCGCGCGACTACTGCCGCCAAGAGCGGCGTCGAGGTTAACGTCTACGCCACGCCAGCGCAATCAGCCGGCAGCTTGAACTGGGCGCTCCAGCACGCAGCGCAAACAATTGACTTTTTCGACGAGTATTTTGGCGTGCCTTACCCGCTGCCGAAATCTGACCATGTAGCACTACCTGATTTTTCTAGCGGCGCTATGGAGAATTGGGGCTTGGTGACCTACCGCGAAACCGCCCTGCTGGCCGATCCGGCAACCGCTAGCGTTTCGACCCGCCAATATATTGCGACGGTTATCGCCCACGAATTAAGCCACCAATGGTTCGGCAATCTAGTGACTATGAAGTGGTGGAATAACCTGTGGCTGAACGAGAGTTTCGCTACGCTGATGGAATACCTAGCGACTGACGCGCTACATCCAGACTGGCGGCAATGGGACGAGTTTGCCAACAACGAGGGCGTCGCTGCCCTGCGCCGCGATAGTATCGACGGCGTACAGCCAGTCCAAACCGACGTATCGAGCCCAGCCGAAATTAGCGCACTGTTTGATGGAGCGATTGTCTACGCCAAAGGCGGCCGGCTGCTGCGGATGATGCAACTATGGATCGGCGATGAAGCGTTCCGCGCTGGCCTCAAGCAGTACTTCACCCGCTTCGAATATAGCAACACCACTGGCGACGACCTCTGGGAATGCCTAAGCCAAGCTAGCGGCAAAGATGTCGGGGCGCTAATGAACACCTGGATCTCACAACCGGGCTACCCGGTAGTCTACGCGTCGCTTAACAATGGCGAGTTGACGCTCCGCCAAGAACAATTCTTCACTGGGCCGCACCAGCCGTCTGATCGTTTGTGGCCGATTCCGCTCGACGCCAACGACCAGCGCCTGCCCAAAATCCTAAAGGAGCGCGAACAGCATCTCTCGCCCGCGCCAGACGGACTATTGCTGCTCAATCATCAAAACGCCTCGCACTTTATCACTTGCTATGACGACGCCCTACAGGCGCGCATTTTGCAGGCCATCACCGATGGCATATTAACGCCAGCACAACGAGCCCAGTATCTCAACGAGCAAATCTTGCTAGCCCGCGGCGGTCTAATTGCTAGCAGTACGCTAGTCGAAGCGCTAGCCGCCTTCCAAAACGAAAGTGATCAGACCGTCTGGGAAATCATCTCGCTAGCCATCAGCGATCTCAAGAAATTCGTCGATCAAGACGAAGCCGCCGAGAAGCTGCTGCGCCGCCTATCGGGCAAGTTAGCTCGTCGGCAGTTCGAGCGCCTAGGCTGGAACAAACACCCCGGCGAGCCAGAATCTGACAGCAAACTGCGCGCCGCCATCATCGATTGCATGCTATATAGCGAAGATACAGCGGCAATCAGCACCGCGCGCCAGCTCTACCAAAATACACCTCTGGCCGAGCTCAGCGCCGACCTGCGCCCATCAATCATCGGTGCCGCCGTCCGCTACAGCGATCAGCCGGCAGATATAGTCAGCCAGCTGCTAGAAGCCTACCAAGCCACGCAATCAGCCGACCTGCGCAGCGACATCGCCGCGGGGATTACTGCAACACGCGACGCCGAGCAATTGGCACGCTTGATCGGGCTGCTCACCAACACCGACATCATCCGCAGCCAAGACACCGTTCACTGGTTCGTCGACCTGCTGCGCAATCGCTACGGCCGCGAAGCCGCCTGGCGCTGGATGCGCAGCCAGTGGAGTTGGATCGAGCAAACTTTCGCCAGCGACAAAAGCCACGATTACTTCCCGCGCTACGCCGCCATGCTGCTGATGACGCGCCAGCAGCTAGCTGAATACCGCGAATTTTTCACGCCGCTGCGCCGCGACCAGTCGCTCGTCCGCGCCATCGACATGGGAATATTAGATTTAGAGGGCAAACTAGACCTAATCGACCGCGACAAAGCGACAGTCATAGCAGCTCTAGCAAAGTAATTTCGGTTTTTTAAGATAAGTAATTTTGCGGCTTTTACAGAGGCCGCAAAATTATTATGACACATTTTTCGTTAAAACGCTTGACATTTGTACGATAATGTGCTATATTCATAATAGCTTTTCGCTCAGATTATCTAAAAGAGGGCGGAAGGTTGCCCTTTTTGTCTGAGCGATAGCGTGGGTCCTAAGGAGGAGCCATGAACATCGTCGCCATCGTCATCATCACCGCCGCGATCGTCGTCCCCTGGACGACGATCTCAGCCTTTGAGTCCAGCAGGCTCGCCGGCTGGACTCTGACCTTTTTGGCCATCATGGCCCACGTGGCCACGTGGGCCATGATGATTACTAACAAGGAGGCCGCATTCTTCTTTGCGGCCCCATGGGTAGTATACGAGCTCATTCTCTCCTTTATCCCGATGGGGATAGGAGAGAATGAGGAGAAGGCCGCCGAAGCGGCGGCCAACGAGGGCTAACGCCCGCCTGAAAATAGCCCGCTGAATTAGCGTTCAGCTTGAGCTCGTTCGGCGGGCTATTTTCTTTGGTTTAATTTACTTCCACTACTGCTTGGACGGCTGGCGGGTCACCGCTCACGCTGGCGGCTAGCAGCTTGGCCGCCATGCCGCTGCATTCTGGTTTGTCCGCCAAAAACAACTCTGCCGCGAAACGCATCTGCCACTGCTTTTTGGCGGTAATCGCCGCCAACCCATCGCCGAAATCATCGTTCTTACGATACTTCACCTCGGTGAAATACAACACCTCGCCTTTCACGCTGACGATATCGATTTCACAGTACCGCGTCCGCCAATTCCGCGCCACAATCTCATGGCCGCGCGCCGTCAGCCAATCTGCTGCCGCCTGCTCGCCTTTATCGCCAATTTGGCGAGTTGTCATTGGTTTACGTGGGCCCCTGATTATTTTCTGAGGATATCCGACAGACGGCTCGCCAGATTGAACAACTGTTTTCTGAGGCACTGCTCGCGGCTTCACCTTATTGTCAGCATACTTCGCCAGCGGCGCGAAACTCAGCCGGTGCAGCGGCGTCACGCCCAGGCGCTCAATCGCCGCCCGATGCTTGGCCACGCCATAACCGGCGTTCGATGCGAAACCGTACCCCGGATAAACCGCATCTTGCTCGGCCATGAACTGGTCGCGCGCCACCTTGGCGACGATCGACGCCGCTGACACGCTCGGAATCAAACCGTCGGCTTTAGGCATGGTCATAGCGAACTTCTCTAGTGCCGTGCCGCGCAGAAAATTCGCCTTGCCATCGATGATGATTTCGCTAAAAGCTAGATTTTGCTGGTGGCATTGCGCTTGAATCTGCTCGACCGCTCGCCGCGTCGCCAGCCGCAGCGCTTCGCTCATGCCAATATCGTCTAATTCCTGGGCACTCACCCAGCCCAGCGCCCAGGCAGCCGCCTGCTGGCGGATTAACGCATCTAGAGTCTGGCGGCGCTTTTTAGTTAGCTTTTTGCTATCGTCCAAGCCGTCAATCTCGGCGCCGCCCAAAATCACCGCGCCAACCACCAGCGGCCCCGCCCACGGCCCGCGCCCAACCTCGTCGATCCCCAGAATCATAAGTTCATGATAACAAATG
>ERZ773214.1647-NODE-1647-length-12767-cov-4.320799_pt1 | contig 12767 bp, 16 predicted proteins | sample MGYA00511238_ERZ773214 | MGnify/ENA primary metagenome ERZ773214 (study PRJEB29015, sample SAMEA2738157) | human oral metagenome | biome: human oral; feature: human-associated habitat; material: saliva | place: China | collected 2259 ...
CTACAAAAAAGTCGTTTACGAAGAATCTCTTCTTCCATAAACGACTCATTTTTATAAAAAAATAAACCTACACATAAAGTGTAGGCTTGATTGTTAAAATTATGCTTCTTGAGAAACAACTTCTTTTCCATCGTATTGTCCACATGATGGGCAAACATGGTGGCTTTTTCTTAATGAACCACAGTTAGGGCATGTATTTAACCCTGGTACTTCTAATTTGAAGTGAGTACGACGTTTAGCTTTTCTAGCTTTTGATGTTTTACGTTTTGGTACTGCCATTTTGTACACCTCCTAATCAATCTTCTTTACATAAAATGCTTTTTACTTTTCAGTCTCATCGGAATCGAAGAAAGACTGTAGAGCCGCTAACCTTGGATCAATTTGTTGTTCTTTTGCAACTGTTCGTCTCAAAGACAACTCTTCTTGAGAAATGACTTCCCAATCTTGACCACTTGGCATTCGGTCTTCACTCAATTCCTCTGGCGATAAGACTTGTAAAGGAATTGAAAGTAAAATATGATCTTCCACAGCAGGTTGTAAATCTATCCAATCAGTTTCTAACGGAATGACAATTTCTGTTAATTCCTGTTCTTCAAATGAAGTTCCTTTTGGAATATATCGTTCAACAATTTCTATTGACAATGGCACAACCACTGGCTCTAGAGACCTGGATGAAGGAAGTGTGATATCGACAGCACAAGTAAATTGCGCAATGACTGTTTCATTTTGATAAACTAGGAAACCTTTAGCTACAGCAGGCGAAACAGCTAGTATCGTATCGTCACGACTCTTTAAGTTGTCCTCTACTTGCATTTCCTCTTCAAAATAAACAGGCATTCCTTGAGAATTTTCAAGTTGTTTTAATGATATTTTCACATTTTTCACCCCTAAAGCAACATAGAGAATTATACTAAGGAATCTCTTGTTTGTCAATGTTTTCTACTTGACAATTGTATATTTCTCCATCATTTTATTTTATAAGCTGATTCTACAGATTTCTTACCAAGATTGCAATCATTATTTATGAGCAACTTTTTCCACAACCATAAATGGTCCGCCTAATTCATTATCTCCTTCATCGAAACTTCTTTGATTCCAAAGATTATCAATATCAAACCATCTACTATTCCCATTATTTTCAGGATCTCTGACAAATGTTTTTCCATCTTGGTAGCCACTCAATACAATGGCATGCGTAGCATTTGCTGCTCCTACAAAATGTCCTTGTCCAACACAAGCTAAAATGGTTTTCCCTTCTACTAAAGCTTGCTTTACTGCTACTCTTGTATTAATAATTTTATAATCATATCCCCATGCTTTCAATGCTGCTGCTGAACCTTTTGCACTAGTTCCTACATAACCATTTGTATTCATATATTCTGTATTTTTACTAATCCAACGTGCAACTTCAATTGGTGTTGTATTCTCTCCAAAGCCATTAAAAATCATTGAAAGTGAAGTTGGTACACAGCCTGATACACCCATTGTAATTCCTCTTAATAATTCAGCCCCCCATTTAGAATCTCTTTGGAAATACCATGGTGTGTTTAATGGTTTAACATACTCTACCCATTTTCCATTTCCATCTACATAATATTTTTCTGAATCAACCCAAGCCTTTTTAGCCATTTTACCATCTGCTAGCAAATAATAATTACCAGCCCATTGAGAACGAGCATAGCTTCCACCATTGTTTAAATAATACCATGATTGGTAATTTGGATCATAAATCCATTCAGCGTCCGCCATTTTACCATATTGTTTTAAATAATAGTCACCAACCCATGTTGCGTTAGCATACGCACCACTTTTAGTTAAATAATACCAACCATTATAAGATGGATCAAACAACCATTGACTTGCTAACATTTTTCCATTAGAACCTAAATAATAATCCGTTACCCATGCATTTTTAACATATTCTCCACTTTTAGAAAGATAGTACCAAGCTCCTTCTTTAGTATCAAATATCCATTCTTTTGTAACAATTTTTCCTTTTTTATAGTAACGCCAACCATTTGAATCTAATTGCCAACCATTTTTTTGGTTTTCTTCAGTCTTTTGGATTACTTTTTCTGACTGATTATTTTCCCCTTTTGGCTGTTCATTTTTTTCTTTTGGCTTCTCATTTTTTTCTTTTTTGTTTTCTTTTTTTACTGTCTTATCTTTTACTTCTTCTACTTCTTTTTGACTATTTTTTTCTTTTGCACCCTGAATATTTTCTACAGTAGTTATTTTTTTTTCGATTGTCTGAACCTTATTTTTCTCAACAGGTTTTACTTCTTCAGCAAATACACTTGTAACTGGAAGTAGCCCTAACCCTAATAATGTTATTACCTTTTTCTTCACGTACTTCTTCCCTTTCTTTATATGTTATTTCATCTCTGGCTTAATCTGCAGAGCAGATTTATAACCAGACGGATTCATTATATCATAAATGTTATCAAATTTCTTTTGTGTTTCTATGGATGAATCTGCATAATTTGTAATAAATAGAGTCTCTTCTTCTCTTAATTTTTTTAAATATTTTCTTCCCATTCCGCTAAAACCTAAAACGGTCACTTCTTTCGGTTTCCGGATACTTTCAAAATGTTTTTCCATTTGTTTCTTTGTAATTCCTAATAACACATATAAGCATAAACGTTGTAATCTTGCCCAAGTCCAGCGTTTATTTTTTAATAGTTGAATAAAATCATGAAAGGAATTTGCTTGCGGAAAGATTTTTTTAAATCGATATTCAATCCCTTCATCCATTTGATAAATCATTCTTAATTCTTCTACACTACTTCTTTGTAATTGGTACTTTAATAACAACCAATATTGTTCCCAATGATTACGGTATTCAGCTGAAGAAACTTCTTCTAAATAAGCTAATTGAGAATATAACTGATGATTTCTTTCAGACTTTAATAATTGCTTCCGCAATGCAGTTCCACTAGCAAACTGTTCATCTTGAATTTTCTCATCTGAATGTCCATTTCCCATTCGTTCAATAGTTAAGAATTTCATTGGTAGATTTCTAGACAAAATTTCTTTTACATAGGCAAATCCTAATTGTTGATTTGGCTGTTGCATTAATCGATATGACGAACTATCCTCTCCAAAATTCTCTTTTGCAATGAGTGAAAGTCGATTTGCATACGTGAGAGATTTCATCTCGTCATTTGTGACGTGTTCTTTTATTTGTCTTTGTAATGTACTCCATTCCTGAAACGCTACTTGATAATCAATTCTTATATCTTCTACACCAAAAGCAATTTCCTGACATTTAGCAGCATGCAAAATACCAACGCCTCCAGCTGCAAACCAATCTGTGGCTTGTGTGCTTGAAAGTGTTGGTAATTCTATTATTAGATCTGCTCCATATTCTAAAGCCATTTTTGCACGATGCCATTTATTCTCAATAGCTGGTTCCCCTCTTTGAACAAAATTCCCGCTCATCGCAACAACAATGACATCTGCATCTGTTTGCTTTCTAATTTGTTCGATTTGATAATGATGACCTTTATGAAATGGATTATATTCTGCAATAATTCCACAAGCTTTCATTTAATTCCTCATTTCAATGCAATAAAAAACCAACGTGGAGAAGTTTCTTCCACTTCTGATTCACCAAAATTGGCTTTTATCCATACTTTTTTAAATCCTACCATTTCAAGTGCTTCTTGATACCATTCCATAGGGAAAGTTTGTTCAACATGAACTTCTTGAAAATGCTCAAATAATGCTTTACTTGTTTGAGATTGATCACGGACAAACATATCGATGACATGTTCTACACTTCCAGGTTCCTCTAATTCATAACTTTGCCATAAAAACGCTAAATTTTCACTTGTATAATGATATTGATATCCTGGAAATACTTCTTGCATTTGATATAGAGAATGCACATCAAATAAAAACAATCCCGCCTCTTCTAAATGCTCATAAACGGTTTTAAATACTTTTATAGTATCTTCAAACTCTGTTAAATAACAAAGTGAATCAGAATATAATGTAATGGCGTCAAAAGTCTCTAATCCTTTTAAATCGCGCATATCTTTTTGAACCCAATCAATCGAAGGATAATCTTGTTGATATTTTTCTTTGGCAATGTCTAACATTTCGCTAGATAAATCAACTCCGGTCACTTGATAGCCTGCTTCTGTTAGTAAAGTCGAAACTTCTCCCGTTCCGCAAGCTAATTCCATGACTTTCTGGATTTTTCTGCTCGTATACGTGTTAAAAGAATCTTTTGTAAACTTCACCCATAATTGGTATTGTTCATGATCCATTACTTCATCATATACATGCGCAAAGGTTTGATAGGTCATTCTTTTTCACTCGCAATATTAACGATTGGTGCGTCATTCCATAATTTTTCTAAATTATAATATTCACGGTCTTCATAGTAAAATACATGTACAATTACATCATTTAAGTCCATTAAAATCCAACGTGCATTGTCTTTTCCTTCGATGCTTTTCACTTCAAAACCTTCTTTATGTACTTCTTCTTCAATTGCATCGACAATGGCTTGTACTTGTTTTTCATTTTTCCCATGAGTAATGACAAAGTAATCTGCCACTGGTGTTAAGTGTCCCACTTCTAATGCAACGATTTCTTGAGCTAATTTATCATCTGCTGCTTTTAATACTACATCTAATAATTGTTTACTACGATTTTCTGTCATACGTTTCCTCTTTCTATTACTAAATAATTATAAACTTCTAATGTTCCAGGATATATATACACTTCTTTTTCAATTAAATACTGTAAGGTATGTCGCACTAAATATCGAACTGCTTCATCAATATTATGATGAGCGATTTGTCTTGCTTCTTCTACTCCTGGATAATTTCTTCCATCTTCAATGGCATCTGCTACAAATAAACATTTGGATAACAGAGTCATTTTTGTTCCACCAATTGTATGTTCACGAATAGCATCTAAAATTTCTTCATCTTGAATATCTAATTCATCTTTTAAAATTTCTGCACCTACTGGTCCATGTAAAATTTCAGAAGATTGATTTTGTAGTTGTTCTGACAACTGTTTTTTGACCACTAATTCTTGTAATTCTTCTAAGGGTCTTTCTTTTGCATAATCATGAATTAACGCTGCTAAAGAAGCTTTTGTAACATCTACTCCATATAATGTTGCTAATTCCATGATTTTCTTTTCCACTCTTAAACAATGGTCAAATCTTCTTTGACTCATTTGAGAGCGAACTTGATGTAAAATTTTTTCACGACTCAAAGAAGAATAAGGAGAAAAATCTACTACTGTCATTCTTGATACAGTCCTTTCTCAAAAATATATTCTTCTACGCTTTCTGGAACCAAGTAACGAATACTTTGTCCCCATAACACATTTTTACGAATTTGTGTTGAACTAATTTCCATTTGAGGCGCTTCAATCCATAAGACTGGATATGGAGTTTCTTTTGGATAACCTGGACGACACACTCCTACAAATTGAACTTCATGAACTAATTCATCAATTCGATGCCAAGTCGGTAAATAATCGACCATATCGCCACCAATAATAAAGTAATAATCCACATCAGGATTTTTTTCTTTTAAGAGTTGAATTGTATCAAAGCTATAGCTTTTTTCAGTACGTTCTAATTCAATCGTTTCAAGTTCAAAATGATAATTATCTCGAATGGCTAATTGTGTCATTTCTACTCGATAGTTGGCATCAATCGTTTTCTTTTCATCTACATGAGGTGGAATATGGCTCGGCATAAAATAGATTTTATCCAAATTCAACTGAACTCTAGCTTGCTCTGCCATAATTAAATGTGCCACATGAGGAGGATTAAAACTTCCTCCTAAAATTCCAACACGCTTTTGTTTTCCACTAAAATCATTCTGTTTTACTTTTGGACAAAGCTTGATGGATTGCATCATATTATCTCCCTCTTTTTACAAATTCTGCAAATCGAATCGAAATATCACGATTTTTTGGATTTCTAGCTTGTTTATACAATACAATCGTATGTCCAATGACTTGAACAATCGTGCTACCTGTTTGTTCTGCTAATACTTCAGCAGCTTCCTGAGGTTCTTCCATTGTATTTTGTAATAAACTGACTTTAATTAATTCACGTTTTTCAATCGCAAATTGGATTTGTTGAATCATTTCTTCACTTAAACCGCCTTTTCCAATTTGAAAAATCGGTTTAATACTATGTGCTTCTTTTTTGAAAAATTGTCTTTCTTTTCCTTTTAATTCCAATCCAATCCCTCCTTCTTATATAATCGATGGACGTTTAATAACATCTACTTCTTTTGGACTCCAAACTTCAATAGTCCCTGGTTTTTGAATGGTTACCCATCCTAACCCTGCAATCACAATATCTGATTTTTCTTTTATTGAAAAGACTGTCTTCTGTAGAGTTGGATATTGTTTCACATTATCTCCTGTAGGAGGTGTTAAAATCGTTCCATTGTGTCTTGCATAAAAGTCATCTGCTTTTTCTAATTTTGTACGATGTAATTCAATGGTTTGTGGAGTATAAAATGTTAAGGAGTTTCTTTCCCCTTTTGTATAATCCACCCGTACAAGTCCACCAATAAAAATCGTTTGTTCTGCATTTAATTGGAAAGTTTTTGGTTGTAATTCCTTTTGAGGCAATACTTTTTTCACTTCTTTTTCTGCTAAATAGTGTGCAATTTGATGACGGTGAATAATCCCAGGTGTATCAATTAAGCTTGAGTGTTCATCAAATGGAATATCAATTTGTCCTAATGTAGTTCCTGGAAATTGAGAAGTTGTAATCACATCTTTCGTTCCACCAATACTTTGAATTAATTTATTAATTAAAGTAGATTTCCCTACATTCGTTACCCCGACTACATAGGCATCTTTACCTTGGCGATATTCATTGATTTTATCTAACAATTCATCTATTTGAATACGTTTATTGGCACTCACTAAAATTGTATCTACTGGACGAATACCATATTCTTTTGCAAAACGTTCAATCCAGTTTTTCAAGCGATTACGATTCACTGATTTTGGATATAAATCCACTTTATTAGCAACAAATAATACCGGATTATCTCCAATAAAACGTTTCAGTCCTGAAATCATACTGCCATATAAGTCAAATAAATCAACTACATAAACAACTAGTGCATCTTCTTCTGCAATCGAAGATAACATTTTTAAGAAATCATCATCACTTAAAGAAGCAGGTTGTAATTCATTATAATTTCTTAATCTAAAACAACGCTGACAATAAACGGGTTGTTCTTGTTCTAACATTTTTGTCAATACGCTTGTAGGAGTATAGCCAATTTCTTCATGATTTTCTGTTTGAATCGTTGCTCCACATCCCATACAAAAGTAGTGGTTTTCAGTCATGGATTTTCTCCTCCCATTTCTCTGAGTAATTTTTTCCATATAATACAGTTAGAATTAAATTTTCAAAAAATCGATTGATTCTTGTTTTCTTAGCATCGGATAACTTTAAAGGTTTTACTAGTATTGTTTTAATACCAAAAGTTCCTGCACCTAAAATGTCTGTCAATAACTGATCTCCAATCATCACAATTTCATCTTTTGTTGCAGTCGTTTGACTCAGTGCTTCTTTGAATCCTTTATGCAGTGGTTTTAGTCCTGGAAAAACGTACGGTACGCCTAATTGTTCTGCGACTCTTTCAATACGATGTTTTCGATTGTTAGATACTAAGATGATTTCAATCTTGTTTTCTTTTAACTCTTGAACCCATGCTTGTAATGTATCATTTGTATCTAATTCATCCCACTCCACTAATGTATTATCAATATCTGCAAAAATTGTTTTAATTGATTGTTTTTTTAAAAAATCAACGGAAATGGATGAATAATCTTTAATAAACCACGTTGGTGTTAGTTTAATGGACATATTTCTCCTCTATCTTTGTTATCTTTTTTCAACTCGAACGCCTAATGAATCGACACTTAATACTCGAATGGTATAGTTTCCTAATTCGCTTAGTAATTGTTCTTGTAAATGTTGAACAATACTTGTTGCTTTATCTTTGGACGATAACACCATCACAGTTGGACCCGCTCCACTTAAGTACGTACCAATCGCTTCTTTTTCTTTTGCAAGCGTACGTACCGGTGTTAAAAACGGAATTAATATTTCACGATAAGGTTCATGGAATAAATCTTTTTCTACGATTCTAGAAACATTTTCCCAATCTTCTTGCCACAGTGCTGCAACTAATACATTCGAACGACTACTTGCTTGTACCGCTTTTGAATATACAAATTCACTAGGAAGAACTTGTCTACTTGCTTTTGTAGATAATTCAAAATCTGGAATTAAAGCAATCCCTTGAATCTCTGAGTGAATTTCTTTTTGTAAATAGTCAACTTCTTGACTTTCTTCATCATAAGTCGCAACGACTAATCCACCTAAAATAGCAGGAGCTACATTATCTGGATGCCCTTCTAATTTTGTTGCCCACTCAACTTTTTGTTGCGGAGTTAAGTTCAATTCCCCTAATTGATTCGCTAATTCAATTCCTGCAACAATCGCACTAGAACTACTTCCTAATCCTCTTGTCATTGGAATATCACTTTCACATACTAAATGGTGAGGTTGTAAGGTTGGACAAACTGCTAAAGCAGTTTCAATAATTAAATTCTCTTGATTGCTTGGTACGACTTCTCCAAATGGATGTTCAATTTTCCATTCATTACTAGGTTCTACAACCGTTAATGTTAAATATAAATCAACTGCAATCCCAATGGAATCGAATCCTAATCCAATATTAGCAGTTGTTGCGGGTACAATAATTTTCATTTTTATGCCTCCAACACAGGATAGATTCTAACCGCTTCTACACCATCTACTTGTTGATATGCGGAAACTTTTTCTTCTAACTCAGCTTCTGAAATTTGAGTAAATCTTGTTAATACTGCTTGATTTGGTAATACAACTCCGTCAAAATCTTCTGGTTTACTTGTTTCAATTACAACAGCATAATCTTTTAATGGAGCTGTTGTTGTATGAACTTTAGTCGCTTCTGTCAATGGTTCAAACGGAACAACTTTTGCATTACGATTTTGTTGCGTTGCAATCATCATGACATCAGCTACCACACTTGTTGCAGTTGGATGTGAGCCTGCACCTTTTCCGTATAGTAAAATTTCTCCTAAAGCATCACCTGTTACAGAAATAGCATTATTTTCATAAGCAACTTGAGCTAACAAGTGGTTTAAACTTACAAAATAAGGACGTACTTCTAAGTATACTTCTTCACCATTTGCAACAACACTTGCTAATAATTTAATCGTATAGCCTGAAAGTTTAGCTAATTGTAAATCTGTTTTAGTTACTTGTGTAATACCTTTTTTAGGAATCGCATCGAATGAAACATTTGTTCCAAATGCTAATCTTGTTAAAATGATTAATTTATAAGTAGCATCATAACCTTCTACATCACTTGTCGGATTGGCTTCAGCAAATCCTTTTTCTTGAGCTGTTTTTAACACTTCTTCATAAGATAATCCTTGTTGGCTCATAGAAGTTAAAATAAAGTTTGTTGTTCCATTTACAATTCCGTAAATCGCTTCTACTTCATTACTTGAAACATGTTCTACTAAAGGACGTAATACAGGAATTCCGCCCCCAACACTTGCTTCATAATATAAATAAACATTGTTTTCTCTAGCAATTTGAGATAATTCAACGCCATGTTTTGCTAATAAATCTTTATTCGCTGTCACGACATGTTTACCTGATTCTAAAGCTTTCTTCACACAGTTATAAGCAAAATCCACTCCACCTAAAACTTCTACAATAATAGAGATTTCTTCATCATTTAAAATATAGTCTACATCCGAAGTAAATGTAATGCCTGAAATTTTATCAGCAAATAGTTCTGGTTCTTTTACAAGAGCTTTTTCAATTTGTAATGAAACTCCTGTTTTCTTTTCAATCGATGCTTGATTTTTTGTTAAAATATGATAAACGCCACTTCCAACTGTTCCAAATCCTAATAAACCAATTTTTTCTACTTTCATCGTAATCCCCACTTTTTCTTATGTATAAATATTGAAAAACCACAGCACACATTTTATAGGCGCCGTGGTTTATCACAAAGTCATTAATCTTGTAATAGTTCAAAAATTTCAATTGCGACTAAATCGATATCATCAAATTGGAATGTTTGTTTTGTCTCACAATCTTCTAACTCAAAGCTATCTGCTTCTTGATTAAATGTCACAACACATTTTTCAACACCATCTTTTTCAAAACGACGAATTTCAATATCCGTGCTTTGATCCGCCATTGTTTGTAGACGTTGCACAATTGCAACTAGTTGTGAAGGTTTCATGTTGCTTTACCCCTTTCAGCTTTCTTAATTTCTATTCTACCATAAAACTTTTTTAGATTATATGAAAATCCCTTTAAAAAACATACTTTTTTATAAATTTATTCAGGAAGTGTCCAATATAAATGAATAAGAGCTTGAGTTCCTAAATCGCCGTAACCATCATCACAAACTGTTTCATATAATTTTCTTGCTTGTAAGGTGGCTGGTAAAAATAATCCCATTCTTTCAGATTCTTCCACTGCAATTCGTAAGTCTTTTAAGAAATGTTTTGCAAAAAATCCTGGACTATAATCTTTCTTTAAAATTCTTGGTCCATAATTCGATAATGACCAGTTAGCTGCACTTCCGGCTCCAACTGTTTGAAGTACTTTTTCTAAATCTAATTCCGCAGCTTTTGCATACACTAACATTTCAACTAAGCCTGTCATTGTTCCAGCAATCATAATTTGATTCGCCATTTTAGTATGTTGACCAGCTCCATTGGTTCCTTGTAACGTAATTGTTTTTGAAAAAGTCTCTAAAATTGGACGCACTTCTTCTAAAACAGACTCCTTACCACCAACCATTGTGGATAATGTTCCATTTTTCGCTCCTAAATCTCCACCAGAAACTGGAGCATCTAGTGCCTCACAAGATAATTTTTCAGCTTCTTCTGCAATTTTTTTCGCTAAAGAAGGAGTACTTGTTGTTAAATCAATAAGTACTTTTCCTTTTTCTAACCCTTGAAAAATCCCTTGTTCACCAAAGTAAACTTCTTCAACATCTGTTGGATAACCTACAATCGTTAACACGACATCAGACTGACTAGCTACTTCTTTTGGAGTATCCGCCCATTTTGCACCTGCATCGATAACTGCTTGTGCCTTTTCTTTTGTTCGATTATAAACTGTAACTGGATAACCGGCATTTAATAAGTGCTTCACCATAGAAGACCCCATCACGCCTGTTCCTATAAATCCTATTTTTTTCATTCTTCAGTCTCCTTATCATCATAGATTTTGAAGAAATTCATCTTTTCTAACCAAGTTTTAGTGTTTTCTTTATCGTGTTGATACGTATCAATCGCATCTTGATAAAATGCTTCTACTCTTTCAGCAAAAGTTACAGAAGATATTTCTTCTAACAATTGATTTTGTAATTCTTCAACTTGATGAGAAGTTTGATTGCTACATTCTAGATACGCTAACACACTAGAAGCAATATCTGCATCTTTTTCATATAACATTCCTAATTCTGGTTTAGTAATAAATTGTTGTAAATAATCATTTTTCTTCGCAATAACTGGAATTTTATTCACTAAAGCTTCTAAATAAGTCAAACCTTGACTTTCTGACTCAGAAGCATTCACGTATAAATCCGCCATTTGGTAATATTGTGATACTTGTTGATGATCCACTTCACCAGCAAACTGTACATATGGTGTTATCCCTAAACTTTCCACTTGTTTTTTAAGTTCTTCTTTTTCTGGTCCTCCACCAACAATACAGCACTTTACAGATGAATCTTTTTCTAAAATTTCAGGCATTGCATCTAAAATCGCTGCAATATTTTTTTCTTTCGATAAACGGCTTAATGATAATAACACTTTATCCTCTTTTGTATATCCTAATTTTTTACGTAAGTCTTCTGAAATTTGTGGATTCATTTCTGGGATTACAACACCTGTTGGAATGACTCGAACTTCTTGAGTCACTCCATAAGATAATAATTTATCTTTTGTCATTTGGCTTGGTGCAATCACTCCACGAGTTTGATTACAAAAGTTTTTAGAAATGTAAGCCACATGACTCGGTCTTAAAATCTTCCCATTCGCAATATAATGTAAGTATTTTTCATACATCGTATGATAAGTATGGATAGTTGGAATGCCAAGCATTGCTCCTAAAATTTTCCCAAGTAGTCCTAAACTAAATTCTGTTTGCGTATGAATAATATCTAATTCGTATTCTTGAGAAACTTTATAAGCTTCAATAAAGCCTTGAACAGCAATTCTTCTTTCTTTAAATGAAAACAATGGAATACTTCCCAAGCGAACGATATTCCACTCAGGCATCGTAGCATTTGGATCAGTTGTTGTAAAAATAATAACCGTATGACCGAGACGTTCTAATTCTTCTTTCAACACTCGAACAGACGTAGCAACACCACTAACTTGAGGGAAATAGGTGTCTGTAAAAATCCCTACTCGCATAAGTTCCTCCTTAAATATCTCTATTTGTCTTTTTATTCGTTCTAATTTATTTCACACGTATCCCTATTATATACGATAGTGCAATATCTGTCACGATGTACAAGAAAATATGATACAAAACCAAAGACTTCCCATAGTAGCTAAAGTAATAAAAGCCACATTGGCTTTTATTACGGGAAAATTCGAGACTTTAGGCTCGAATTTTAGGCATGAGACCGAAAGGGCTGCTGCCGTCCCCAGCTACTATTTCCAGG
>ERZ773214.1657-NODE-1657-length-12710-cov-18.070407_pt1 | contig 12710 bp, 9 predicted proteins | sample MGYA00511238_ERZ773214 | MGnify/ENA primary metagenome ERZ773214 (study PRJEB29015, sample SAMEA2738157) | human oral metagenome | biome: human oral; feature: human-associated habitat; material: saliva | place: China | collected 2259 ...
ATCACGCACTGGAACACAACAAGACGCCAAGTAAAGCTCAAGGGCCTGACCCCGGTAGAATACCGGGATCAGGCCCTACAGGAAGCCGCATAACGGCTACCATTAAACGCGTCCAAGTTTCGGGGCGCAGTTCACACTCTCACCGGCGGGGCTTGAAAACGTTGCGTCAGCGCTTGGCTCGACGCGATGCCACGACCGCACCGATACCAGCAACAAGGACGGCGACCGCCCCAACGCCAACCCACACGCCCGACGCACCGGTAGCAGCCAGCGTGTCACGACGCGCCTCGGCCGGGTTCGACGCAGGTGCGTCAGCCGGCGCCGGGTCAGTAGCAGCAGGCGTCACCGGAACCTGGACAGAGGGTACCTGGGTAGCCGGATCCTGGGTTACGGGGTTCTGGGGAGCGGGGGCCTGGGTAGCAGGATCCTGCGGGGCGGGAGCCTCGATACCGGGGGCGGGCGTCTGCTCACCACCAACGGAAGGATTCGAAGGAGCGGGAGCCGGAGTGCTCGGATCCTGCGGGGCAGGGGACTGGGTAGCCGGGTTCTGCGGGGCCGGAGCCTCGATACCGGGGGCCGGCGTCTGCTCACCTCCAACGGAAGGATTCGAAGGAGCAGGAGTCGGAGTCGTCGGGTCCTGCGGCGCCTGATCACCCTCGCCGATCGACGGGTTTGCGGGATGCGAGGCTTCAATTCCCAGCGTCGTGCAGCGCGTCAGAGCGTCACGATATTCGGCGGCGGTGAGGTAACGGCCCGACTGGTCACCGGACTTCAGAGTCACACCACCGTCTTTTTCAGGACGGACGGAGGTCTGGGCGGCGATGGAGTCAGCGACACGATCGAGCTCCGCATCGATGTCAGCGAGGCTCAGGGCCGGCTTCTCATCGGCCACGGAGGCGAGGTAGGCATCGAGCGCTCCCTGAGCCTCGTTCACGGAGGCCTGGGCGTCGATCACCGCCTGCTGCTTATCTGCGTCCGCAGTGGCCGCAGCGGGAGCGGGCGTTGAGGTCGAGGGAGCGGCGGATCCGGCCTTAGCGGGGAGCGTCGAGACATCGACCGGCAGGGCAACGCCGGGCAGGGCGCCCACCTTGTTCTGCCAGGAGTTGGCGCGCTGCGCGTCGCCGCCGCCGGCCAGGCCGGAGACGTAGTTCGTGTTATCAGCATTGAAGGCGCCGCCATTGAAGCCATAGGCAGAGGCGGTGTCACCCGTGGTATGGAAGCGGGAGACGTTAGGCGAGCCACCGGTGATCGCGTAGAACTTCTGCGTGCCGTAGATGCGGGTGAACTGGCCATGCTTAGCGATGTGCACACCCACGCCCACCACGTTGTTCTGAGCGAGCATGTTCTTGTCGTGGCCCGAGGAGTTCTTCCACTGATCGAAGAGGGCGTCCGCAGCCTGCATCGGATTCTTAGTGGTGCCGTAGGCGCCCCACTTGTCCCCGAAGTTCTCACGATGGTTGTAGGCAATGTTCTCGCCCGCGTAGGACGTGTCCCCACCGTCAAGCTTGCCCGCACCGAAGTACTTGTAGTCGGGGTCATGGTTGAAGTTGTCCGTGTCGGACATGTGCTGGCTCCACGCACGCGCATCCGTCGTCACGGTGTCAGAAACGACCAGCTCGGGCAGGCCGGCATTCGCACGGTAGGCGTTCATCTTCTGAACGATGAGCGCTTCAATGATGCGAGCCTGGGTGGCATCATCAACCTGAGACCAGTCAACCCAGTCGAGGCCACGGTCGGCCGTGGCCGACGGAGCGGCAGCAGCGTCGCCGGTCGAAGGGGTGGACTGGAGCGCAGCTTGCTGAGCGGCCTCGAGGGCCGCCTGAGCGTCAGTCAGAGCTGCACGAAGCTCAGCCTCACGCGCCGGATCGGCGGAAGAAACAGAGGAGTTGCCCGCAGCTGCAGCGGCGTAGCTGGCAAGCAGAGGGTTGTATTCCGCGGTAATGCGACCTTCCGCACCGGACAGAGAGTTGCAGAATGCATCCTCGGACGTCGCCGTCCCCTCAGCGAGGGTCGGGATAACAACGAGGGATGCCGCGATCGTCGTGGCGGCGAGAACCACCGAGGTGTGGGAGCGAGTGAGCTGGAACGACATTGGCTACCGGCCTAACACTATGAGATAAAGACAGGTAAATCTTTCCATGCGGTACGCCGATTTTCAAGGTTTTTTTAGTAATTCATTACAGGACAATGTACGGTTTTTCAAGGCTTTCAAGGTTTGACAGATTTTGAACATCCCACATGTCGATACCAAAACGTTATTTTTCAGAACAATTCCCTGACCAATCAGTAATCGAAGCGCTCGCAGCAGGCAGACCGCGCACAGAACCAACCCCCACAGCGCAGCACCAACACCTGAGACAACCCGAAAGAAAGGCCCTCAAAACGGCCGCTTGAATAACAAAAAACCGACACTCACAACCTGAGTGTCGGAATTTTTTGTGGAGCTAGGGGGATTCGAACCCCCGACCTCTTCCATGCCATGGAAGCGCGCTACCAACTGCGCCATAGCCCCGTTATTTAGTTCGTCGCCGTGGCGACCTGATAAATAATAGCGGACCCTCGAACAATTACGCAAATCCAATTACGTGCCCCTCGTCACAGCATGTGAAAACCCTGGTTTTCTGCAGCAACGAGGGGACCCAGCGCCCTCACGCCCCCAGAATGTCCTCGCGCGAGCCGATATTGTGCGAGGCAAGCCTCCACCCGCTCACCGCAGCACTCTTCGACGTCGACATACCCACGGGCACGAGTTCCGACCAGTGGCAGTTGTCCACGCCTCGAAGTCCATTGAACACGGCGGGGTCCAGACCCATCAGGGACACAATGCCACGAGCAATCGCAGAGCCGTGCGAGACAACAATCAGCGACTGATCATCACGGCACGCCTGCGCAGCTTCCAGGACAGCGTCACGGACACGTTCACCCACGACCTCGGAGCGTTCCACCTCGGCGAGGTCGCACTCCCCCTGCGCACGATACTGCGCGTAGGCCTCGGGCTGCTCGCTGGCGATCTCCTCGTAGGTCTTGCCCTCAAAGGTCCCGTAGAAGCGCTCCGTGAGCCTCTCATCGAGCTCCGGCCCCTCGCAGGGGTAGCCCGCGATGTCGAACACACGCGCGACAATCCGCGCGGTATCGACCGCGCGCCCCAGGGGCGAACTGACGATACGCACTCCCCCATCGTCGTAGCTGCGCACTGTCTCAGCGGCAATCATGCCCACCTCGGCACTCGGCTCACACAGGCGGCTCACCAGAACACCGGCAGCCCCCGCCGCCTGGGACCGTCCGGCCTCGTTCAGGGGCTTATCGATGCGCCCTTGGAAGCGCCGCGCCAGATTAAAGTCCGTCTGTCCGTGGCGCAGCAGGACGATCCGCGACGCACTCACTGCGCGGCCTCCGCGCCGTGCGCAGCCGCACGCTCCGCGGCAGCGGCACGAGCCTCGTCAGTATCAACCTCAATCGGCACAGCCGGGCAGTCACCCCACAGGCGCTCAAGAGCGTAGTATTCGCGCTCCTCCTCGGACAGGACGTGGACGAGCAGATCGGAGTAGTCCAGGAGCACCCAGGTGCCCTCCACGCGCCCCTCGATATGTGCAGGGCGGCGCTGATGCTCGGCCCAGATGCGGTCCATGATGTCCTCAGCGATGGCACGAACCTGACGGTCCGTCGGCGCCGAGACAACCACGAAAGCATCCGCCAGGGCGAGCTTGCTGGTCACATCGACAAGCACCGGGTTGATGCCGCCGCGGTCATGCGCGGCGCGAGCAACCAGGCTCGCCAGTTCTGCGGTAGCGTCGGGAAGGCTCACGTTTCTCCTTGAGTTAGGACCGGTACAGGCCGTATTTGTTGATGTATTGGACGACGCCGTCGGGCACCAGATACCACACCGGCTTACCCTCTTCGACGCGCGTGCGGCAATCCGTCGACGAGATCGCCATAGCGGGGACCTCCAGCAGCGACACAGACTCGTGCGGCAGACCAGGATCCGACAGGTTGTGCCCGGGGCGCGTCACACCGATAAAGTGCGCCTGCTCGAAGAGCTTGTCGGCATCCTTCCACTGCGCGATCTGCGCCAGCGCGTCAGCACCCGTAATGAAGTAGAAATCCGAGTCCGGATATTCGCGCGACAGATCCGACAGCGTGTCGATCGTGTAGGTCGTCCCGCCGCGGTCAATATCGACGCGCGACACGGCAAAGCGCGGGTTCGAGGCCGTGGCGATCACCGTCATCAGGTAGCGGTGTTCAGCCGAGGTCACGTGACGGCCCGCCTTAAAGGGCTGCATTGCGGCCGGAACGAACACGACCTGATCGAGGCCGAAGACGTCCATGACCTCGGAGGCTGCAACGAGGTGGCCATGGTGGATCGGATCGAAAGTGCCGCCCATGATGCCGATCGCGCGGCGCCGACGCAGCGCACGCGGTGGATGCTGAGGCAAGGCCGGGGCTGCGGTCGCCCCCGCCGTGGCCTCGGTGGTCTTTTCGAGTGCGATCTCCTCCGAGGCCTGCTCCGTCTGCGTGTTCGTGATACTCACGGGCGAATCGTTCCCTCCCCCTCGTAGATCCACGTGGTCGTGGTCAGCTCCGTCAGACCCATGGGGCCACGCGCGTGCAGCTTCTGCGTCGAGATACCCACCTCGGCACCCAGGCCCAGCTGGCCACCGTCCGTGAAGCGCGTCGACGCATTCACTGCGATAGCAGCCGCGTCGATGCCCGAACGGAACGCATGCACGGCGGCGACATCAGACGCGACGATGCCCTCGCTGTGGCCAGACGAGTAGCGACGGATATGCTCGATCGCCTCATCGACGTCGGCGACGACGCGCACCGCCAGGTCCATCGACAGGTATTCGGTCTCCCAGTCGGCCTCGGTGGCTTCAACAATCATCTCGGCGTCGATCGAGGGCTGACCATCGACGATGGCCCGGGTGGCCTCGTCTGCGTGGATCGTCACGCCCGCCGTCGTCAGGCGGGTAACGGCAGCGACGAGGAAGCGCTGGGCGACGTCGGCGTGCACGAGCAGCGTCTCCGCCGCGTTGCACACGCCCACACGCTGCGTCTTCGCGTTCATGATGATGGCCTCGGCGGCCTCGAGGTCCGCGGAGGCATCTACGTACACGTGGCAGTTGCCCGTACCCGTTTCGATGACAGGAACGCGCGACTCTTCCACGACGGCATTGATGAGACCCGCTCCCCCACGCGGAATCAGTGCGTCAATCGCACCGCGCGCACGCATCATCGCACGGGCACCCGCGCGGCCCCACGGATCCACCGTGGTGATCGCATCAGCAGGCAAGCCAACAGAGGTCAGCGCATCACGGCACACCTCGATGAGGACGCGGTTCGAGGACTGCGCGGCGCTACCTCCGCGCAGCACGACCGCGTTTCCTGCCTTCAGTGCAAGCGACGCCGCATCGATCGTGACGTTGGGGCGGGCCTCGTAAATGATGCCAATGACGCCCAGGGGCACACGCTCCTGCGTGACACGCAGACCAATGTCGGTGCGCATGCCGCGAACGACCTGACCAACCGGGTCCGGAAGACCTGCAATCTCGCGAACGGCCTCGGCAATTCCCCGAATACGATCAGAGGTAAGCGCGAGGCGATCCAGCAGACCCTCACTCATCTGCTCCGCGCGACCGCGGGCAACATCCTCAGCGTTAGCTGCCAGGATCTGATCACTGCGCTCCATCAGCGCAGTGGCAATCGCCTCAAGACCGCGATTCTTCGCCTGCGTGGTCGCATTCGCGAGAGCGCGAGCAGCCGTGCGAGCGGCATCCGTCACCTGGGAAATATCTGCAGCAGTATTCACTCGGCCATGATGACACACGTCAGCGCGTCAAGCCGCATCAGTCAGCGCTCAGCGCAGAAAATGCGTCGCCCAACACCGCCAGGTCGTCACGGTGAATCGCGGGCCTCGGATGCTCGAATCCGGCTGCTGCCAGCTCGGCAGTCCCCGACCCGGCAATCTCGGCCAGGGTGTCGGAGTCGTATCCCGACACCCCTCGAGCGACAAGACCCGTCGGAGAGGCCACGTCGACGACATCGCCCGCCTCGAAGTGACCGAGCACCGAACGCACGCCGGCCACCAGCAACGACTTCTTGCCGACCGTAATCGCGCGGGCAGCACCCTCGTCAACGATGATCTCGCCGCGTGACGGCGCCACGTGAGCGATCCACAGGCGGCGCGAGGCCGGACGCTCCTGGGAGGGCTCGAACCACGTGCCAACGTTCTTGCCCGCGAGCACCGACTCCAGAGCATCCGCACAGGCGAGCTGCACGCCGATGCCGCTGGTAGTCGCCAGCATCGCGGCCTGTACCTTCGTCGCCATACCGCCCGTGCCCACGCGCGAACCCGCACCGGTAACGAGCACGCTCATGAGGTCGTCCGCACTCTCGACGCGTTCGATCAGCTCCGAACCCGGGTGATCCGGAGGAGCCGTGTACAGGCCGTCCACGTCCGTCAGCAGCACGAGCGCATCGGCCTTGATCATCTGCGCGATGAGCGCGGCGAGACGGTCGTTATCACCAAAACGCAGCTCACGGGTGGTCACCGCGTCGTTTTCGTTGAGAATCGGGACGACGCCGAGGCCGAGGAGACGCGTCAGCGAGGCGCGCACGTTCGTATAGTGGTCGCGGCGCATGACGTCGTCGGTGGTCAGCAGCACCTGGGCGGCGTCAAGGTGATGTGCTTGAAAAGCGGCCGTCCACCTGGCCATCAAAAGGCCCTGGCCCATCGCGGCCGCAGCCTGCACGCTCGGCAGATCCTTCGGCTTGGAGGTGAAACCGAGCGGATCAAGTCCCGCGGCGACCGCGCCCGACGACACAATCACGACCTCGCGGTCCGCCCCGCGCCAACGCGCGACGAGGCGAGCCACCGAGTCGATACGATTCAGGTCCAGACCGCCGTCCTCGCGCGTCAGCGACGAGGAGCCGATCTTGACGACGATGCGAGAAGCCGCAGCCACTCCGCTCATGACTGATCCGAGGCGTCGGTCCAGTGGCCGGCCTGACGCTCCGTCCACAGCTCGTCACGGGCAGCAGTCTTGGCGTCCATGACCTGGTGGTACACCTCGCGACGCTCTTTGCGGCTCGGACGCGCGTTCTGATCCAGGCGCAGGTCGGTACCGCGCGAACCCAGTAGCTCCGGTCCGGTCGTCAGGGTCGGCTCCCAGTCGAAGACAACACCTCCGTCCAGGTCACCGATCACAACGGTGTCGCCGGCGACCGCGCCGGCCTTCATCAGCTCATCCTCGACGCCCGCGGCGTTCAGGCGATCCGCAAGGTAGCCCACGGCCTCGTCGTTGGCGAAATCGGTCTGACGCACCCAGCGCTCCGGCTTGTCGCCACGCACCTGGAAGACCTCTTCGCCGTCCTTACGGGTCTTGCGCACCGTGATCTCCACGCTGCGACCGACAGCCTTCGGACGGATGACGGGGCGGGCAGCCTCGAGGGCGGGACGCTTGGCGCGTTCCTCCTCGACGATCCCGGCCAAAGTAAAGGACAGTTCCTTGAGGCCCTCGTGGGACACGGCGGACACCTCGAGGACGGGCCAGCCGAAAGACTCCAGATCCGGGCGCGTGATCTCGGCGAGATCGCGACCATCCGGAATGTCGATCTTATTCAAGACGATGACGCGGGGGCGCTGCATGATCGGCACGTAGCCCTCGACCTGCGTCAGGTCGCCCTGGTACGCCTCCAGCTCAGCCTCGATAATGCGCAGGTCCTCGACGGGCTCTCGATCAGTCTCAAAGGCAGCGGTGTCCAGGACGTGCACGATGACAGCGCAGCGCTCGATGTGGCGCAGGAAGTCCAGGCCGAGGCCACGGCCCTGAGAGGCGCCGGGGATCAGCCCGGGAACATCCGCGACCGTGTAGCGCGTGTCGCCGGCCGACACGACGCCCAGGTTCGGAACCAGCGTCGTGAAGGGATAATCGGCGATCTTCGGGCGCGCAGAGCTCATGGCGGCGATCAGCGAGGATTTACCGGCCGAGGGGAAGCCGACGAGAGCCACGTCCGCGACGGACTTCAGCTCGAGGATGACATCGCGCTCCTCGCCGGGCTCACCCAGCAGCGCAAAACCGGGAGCCTTGCGCGCCTTCGACGCCAGCGCCGCGTTGCCCAGACCGCCGCGGCCGCCCTCGGCGACCACGAAACGCGCGCCAGCACCCGTCAGGTCGGCGAGCAGTTCACCCGACATCGACTTGACGACCGTTCCCTCGGGAACAGGCAGGATGATGTCCGCGCCGGTCTTACCCTGGCGGAAGTCACCCATGCCGGGCGTGCCGTTGTCCGCACGACGATGCGGGCTGCGGTGGTAGTTCAGCAGCGTGGTCTCCTGCTCGCTCACCTCAAGGATGACCGAGCCGCCATTACCGCCGTCTCCGCCGTCGGGGCCGGCCAGCGGCTTGAACTTTTCACGCTTAATCGAGGCAACGCCGTTACCGCCATTGCCACCCATTGCGTGCAGAGTCACGCGATCCACGAAGTCTGCCACTGTTGCTCCTGACGACTGAAAATGAATGTTGAAAAGGGCGCCCGGCAACGCCGGACGCCCTTTATGCGCGCGGTCTCAGGCAGAGACCGGCGAAACGCTGACGACCTTGCGATCGCGCTTACGGCCGAACTCGACCGCACCGGCGCGCAGGGCGAACAGGGTGTCATCCTTGCCACGGCCAACGCCGTCGCCAGGGTGGAAGTGGGTGCCGCGCTGACGAACGAGGATCTCACCAGCGTTGACCAGCTGGCCGCCGTAGCGCTTCACGCCGAGGCGCTGCGCGTTCGAGTCGCGACCGTTACGGGAGGAACCAAGGCCCTTCTTATGTGCCATCAGTTGCTACTTTCTGCTCGTGGGAACGTCGGGTTCAGGCGATCTCGGTGATCTTGACGACCGACATCTTCTGACGGTGTCCCTGGCGCTTGCGGTAGCCCGACTTGTTCTTGTACTTAATGATGGAAATCTTGGGGCCCTTGGCCGAGTCGACAACCTCAGCCTTGACGGAAACCTTGTCCAGCTTGGCTGCGTCAACAGTGATGGCGTCGCCATCCACCAGCATCAGCGGCTGGAGCTCGATGCTCGAACCGATTTCTTCTGCCAGCTTGTCGACGACGACGACGTCACCGACGGACACCTTTTCCTGCCGGCCGCCAGCCTTGACGATCGCGTAGACCACGTTGGAGCTCATCTCTTCTCGTATTCGTAACCGGGATCTCGCCTCGAAACTGCCGAGGACTTGCGAAGTTCTCATGATCCCGTTGGCGCTTGTTGCGCCGACGATCAAATCTAGCTGATTGACGCGCCCGAGTGCAACCCGGCACGACTGACGAATTGGCGGAATAGCTGTGCGATTCCACACCCCCACGAGAGAGGGAAGGCCATCCGGTCATCCCTCTCTCCCAGAAAAACTATCCCGCATCCACGATGCCCGTTGACACGACGCGGCGGCGATGCTTGGCCCGTGGCTGGTCGGACGCTTCCGGCAGCCGGATGTCATCGGTCGAGAGCGTCGGGATGGACGACTCAACAACCTCGGCGCGGGCGGGTAGCTCGACAACGATCGGGGCGGGGGCAGCCTCGGGTTCAACAATGCCTGTGGAAGCGACCGCGCGATGTTTGCGAGCCTTGCGCGCCGTGGGATCCTGGCGGAGCTGCGGGGCAGAAACCTCGGCAGGTGAGACCTCGGCGGTAGATGCATCATCCTCGACGTGACGCTCAGCAGGTACAGCAGGAGCCTCAGCTGGTTCAGCAGACGAGGCCGTGGCTACCTTGCGGGTAGTGCGCCTGCGGGTAGCAGGTGCCTTCTCATGCTGCTCGGGCAGCTGAATGTCGGAAGCATCCTTGAGCGGAACCGGCACCTGATCTGCAGACTCAACTGGATCGGGCAGGTCAATGTAGATCGGAAGGTCGGGCATCGGTGTTGTCTCCGCAACGCGACGGCGACGACGAGGACGCTTCACTCCGCTGTCCATGGCGGTCTGCGCATCAGGATCCGCGGGTACTTGAACATCGGGAGCGTCCGACGCGTTATCCTTCGATGCGGACTGGTCGGTTACTGGTGTGTTCACCTCTTGGGCAGATGTCACGTCACCGGACTCGGCGCGCACACGGCGAGGGGAACGCTTCTGGGCGGCCCCCTCCTTGCGTGCCGAGGCCTCGTCATCCTTACGGGTTGAGGCAGCGGCGATGGCGCTCAGGGCTTCCTTCGCGCGCTCGTGATCCACATGATCCTCGATATGGTGGCTCTCCGTCTTCTTCTGCTGTTTCTTCGAAGCCTTATTAGAAGACTTCGACGACGAATCAGATCCAGAGTTTTCAACGGGGTGATGGTGCACGATAAATCCGCGACCCTCGCATGCCTCGCATGGGGTAGAGAAGGCCTCGACCAGGCCCTCACCCACGCGCTTGCGTGTCATCTGCACGAGCCCCAGCGAGGTGATCTCGGTGACCTGGTGGCGCGTGCGGTCGCGGCCCAGGCACTCCACCAGGCGGCGCAGCACGAGGTCACGGTTCGACTCGAGCACCATGTCGACGAAGTCAATGATGACGATTCCGCCAATGTCGCGCAGGCGCAGCTGGCGCACGATCTCCTCAGCCGCTTCAAGATTGTTGCGCGTCACGGTCTCCTCGAGGGTGCCTCCCGCGCCAATGAACTTGCCCGTGTTGACGTCGATGACCGTCATCGCCTCGGTGCGGTCAATGATGAGGGTGCCGCCGGAGGGAAGCCACACCTTGCGATCCATACCCTTGGCAAGCTGCTCGTCGATGCGGTGTGCGTGGAAGACGTCCTCCGTCCCCACCCATTGCTCGACGCGGTCGGAGAGTTCGGGACTGAGTTCGTCCACGTATTCCTTGACGGTAGCGTACGTATTACGCCCCTCGATGACGAGCTTGGTGAAGTCCTCGTTGAAGATGTCGCGCACCACGCGCACCGCGAGCTCAGGCTCGCCGCGCAGGAGCACCGGAGCGTTCTTGGTCGTCGAACGCTTCTTGTCGATTTCCTCCCACTGGCGAGTGAGTCGAGCGACGTCGTCACGAATCTGCGCCTCGGTTGCACCCTCGGCGGCGGTGCGCACGATGACTCCGGAACCGGCGGGGACGACGGCCTTGAGGATCTTCTTCAGGCGAGCGCGCTCCTTGTCGGGCAGCTTTCGAGAGATTCCCATCATGGAGCCACCCGGAATGAGCACGAGGTAGCGGCCCGCGAGGGTGATCTGCGACGTCAGGCGTGCTCCCTTGTGGCCGATCGGATCCTTCGTCACCTGAACCAGGACGGGGTCACCCGACTTGAGGGCGGCCTCAATGCGGCGGGGCTTGCCTTCCATCCCGACGGCATCCCAGTTGACCTCTCCGGCATACAGGACGGCGTTGCGGCCGCGACCCACATCGACGAATGCCGCCTCCATGGACGGAAGAACGTTCTGGACGCGGCCCAGATAGATGTTGCCGACCATGGAGGACTGGGTACGACGAGCGACGTAGTGCTCAACGAGGAGCCCGTCCTCAAGGATGGCGATCTGATCCAGGCCGTCATGATCACGGATGACCATGGTGCGCTCGACGGACTCGCGGCGCGCCAGGAACTCCGATTCGGAGATCGAGTGGCGGCGCCTGCCCTCGCGCCGACCCTCGCGGCGACGCATCTTCTTGGCCTCGAGCCGGGTCGATCCCTTCAGAGCCTGGACCTGATCCGCGGGATCACCATCGTCCGCAACGGCTGCCGATGCCGAGCGGGAACGCCGCCGACGACGACGGGTTGACCCCTCGTCGTCTGCCGCGGATTCATCCTGGGACGCGACGGATTCGCTCCCATCGGGCTTCTTCTCAGCGCTGGAAGCTTCGTCGGCCCTGTTGGAGCGCCGACGGCGTCGGCTCTTCGGTTCGGCGCCCGGTTCCTCGCTCCCGGAGCGCTCAACGGGAGAGGATTCGTCTGCCGACGCATCGGCGAGGCTCTCGTTCTCGGCGTCGCCGACGTCTTTCTTGGAGCGGCGCCGACGTGTAGGGGCCGCCTCCTCGCGTTCGGGTATCTCCTCGGAGGCGGAAGAATTGCGGCGGCGCTTGGGCGCCGCTTCCTCTGCGGCGATCGGCGCTGCGACCTCGGGTGCAGCCTGGAAGACCGGCGCCTGGAACAGCAGCGACGCGGCGGGTGCCACGGGGGTGGTGGATTCGGTTGTCACGATTCTCCAATGGTGGGCGTGCGCCACGTGCCCGGACACACCCGTTATCATCGCCCGCGAAGGGGCGGAAACCTAGTGGAGCGCAGACGCGCAGCGGTCGGCGGCGGTGGAAACGTCATCGCTCGACTCTCGTCACGGGGGCACGCCCGCGACATCCATTCGCCCTCATTGTCGCACACAACATGCTTTCCCCGTTGAATGCGCCGGGAAAGGGTGACCAGGTCAACGCCTCACGCGCCTAAATACAGGGCGTTTACCAGGAAAAATAATCAGACGCGTATGTCACAAAACGATCACCAAGCCCCGTTATCCCTCAGTACCGCCGACACATCTGGGCTACATTTGTGTCAACCCGTGACATAGGTCCTACGGCCGCGTCTCGGCTTCAACGACATCCCTCATCCCTACACGAGAAGGTCCCATCATGACCCTCGCGCAGACAGCGCTTGACGCGGTCACGGTCGGACGATGGCAGTTCGGCATCACAACCGTCTACCACTTCGTCCTCGTGCCGCTGACGATCGGCCTGTCCCTGCTGGTTG
>ERZ773214.1658-NODE-1658-length-12709-cov-5.805595_pt1 | contig 12709 bp, 6 predicted proteins | sample MGYA00511238_ERZ773214 | MGnify/ENA primary metagenome ERZ773214 (study PRJEB29015, sample SAMEA2738157) | human oral metagenome | biome: human oral; feature: human-associated habitat; material: saliva | place: China | collected 2259 ...
ATGAATTTGATTGCTGGCATTATCAACCGTGAACTAGGATTTTAGTTTCGCAGGAGGTCTATTGTAAGTTCATTTTTTCTCCTAGTATTTGTAATTTAACATTTAAGTAAATTTCATTTAAGTCTTCAAAAGGTGTGGTTCTAACGATTTCATCCACAACATTATCTACAGTAGCAATTTTATCTTTCCACTGAGCACCAATTGATGAATTAATGCCAAAGTCTCCCACTCCCGTTACATTTTTTGGAAATCCTCCCGCAATCTGATCTGGATCGTGCAGTGCCGCTTGAGTTTTTATCCACCTATCGGCTTCAGTTTTAGCTTCAGAACGCCCCAGACCTGATTGACGTAGTTTACTATATTTATCAGCTAATGCCTTCTCTCTAGCTGCTTTTTGAGCTGCGTTTCCAGCAGATGAACGACCATTCGCTAAATAGCTCCCTCTATTATTTATATAATCTGCAACCGTCAAGCGATTCATGCCATTCTGCTGATTAGTTAACTGACGAGAAAATTCTGTAGCATCATGTTTTGAATTACGAGTAAAGTTAATTTTTATTTCTGGGGTCTTCGAAATAGTAGCTTTCGAAGCATCTTTAGCTTTATCCACTGCCTTCGTGGATTTCTCCGCTCCCCACTTCATACCATTACCAGTCGGAACACTAGAATTGTACTTAGCGACCTGTCTACCGGCAACCGCAGCTGCCACATCTTGAATCGGCGCAATCCACGGCACATATGGAGCGACAGTTTTCTCTAAATCACTCGCTGGTGTCCCATCTATACGGTAGCCTGTTTCAGCAATATGCTTGTATAGGTTAGTATAGTGATACTTATTCATCTCAGCTACTTTTTGAGCTACCTTAGCATCTTCAATAGCCTTTAATTCTTCATAACGAGAGATGATGTATCTATTTCTAGGTGACCCCTGTGGATTAAAGTAACCTGTGCCTTGATAAGTATTATAGTTTCCTAGAACATTACCGTATTTATTTTTAAGTTCACTAAGAGAACTTGAATCAATATTAGCTTTTTCAGAGACTGTTAGTCCATATCTTGCCGCATCTTCATACTTTCTAAAGTCTGCGACAGATGGAACTTTAATTTCTCCCTTATCGGAGGCACCGGTTGTTTTTGGATTACATACATGCTTCAAGGTATTCTGTAAAGCGGTTCCCCAGTTACGAAGTAAATTTAATCCTTCCCGGATGGTTGGAGATGACTTGATGCCTGTCACCAAACCATACTCATAGCGAATCTGTTGACGACGCCGTTGTTCTGCTTGGGCTCTTGCGCGCGCTGCTTGTTGTTGGGCATAAGCGTCAGAACTTTGGTAAGTTGCCACATTTGGGCCAAAAGCTTGATAATAACTTGCTGGTGCTCGGAAGTTTCGATCTGTTTGAATACGATGATCCGTGTATTCACGTAGTGACACTGCACGGCCTAAAGCATCTTGCCCGACAATACTTTGTTGGTAGAAACGTTGTTGGCGCGTATTGATACGACGAGGGCGACTTGGTTCGCCTTCACCACCCATCCAGACCATTCTATGCCCACTCGGGTCGGTATAGTTGACGGGGTTGTTCTGCACATAGCTGTAACGGTTCTGGCTGAGAGGATCTGTGTCCTCACCTGGGTAACTATCCTCGGTTAAGAAAGTACCTCCCTGACTATCATAATACCTTGCTCGTAAATAGTCAAGTCCAGTATCGTCACGAGCTTCGCCGTTGTAGGCAAATGGATTGCCTGTCGTGTCTGTGCTTGTCTTGCTTGCCCCATAGAGGTTATAGCTAGTTGATGCGACGGCTTGTCCATCCTTGGTCAAGCCTGTCACAGAGCCTGACTGGTTGGTCAAGTAGTTGTAACTGTCACCTGTTTGGTTGTTGAGGTAGCTAGCTCGACCTTTACCATAACTATAGGTCTCTCGCGCCTTGCCATCATGATCATAGGTTTCAAGGACTTCTGTATGTTCACGATTGACATCGTTGACATAGTTGCGTTCCTCGTAGTAGTTGTAGGTATCCTCTCGTGTGGTATAAGGGATCAGAACATCCTGAACCTGACTGGCATAGGTTACTTCTCCCTGTCCAGGTAGGTTACCAAGTTCTGGTGGGTTGACCACAATCCCTTCCTTACTTGCTCGATCCTTAGCCACTTTCTGGTGATAGGCTCTCGACACATCGTCAAAGATGCTGTGCCAGATGCTTCCTACTGTCTGTGGTAGGGTAGATAGGGCTTGGAGGACATTCTGACTAAAGCCATACCAGAAGAGGGAGTTTTCTTCCCCACTTGGAGCTGTATATGGCGACTTACGACCTGACTTGCTTTCCTTTGGCTTGCGTTGGAAGAGTTGATAAGTGTTCTTGCCTTCCTTGCGACTAGCAGTGAAGACACGATTATCATCTCCGTCGTAAAGTGCAGCCATGAGAAGGCCCTTCTTGTCCTTGATCGCAAGCAAGCGGTTCTCGGTGTCGTAGATGTAGTCTAGCTTCTCTGAATTCTTCTCAGAAGCGATGCGATTGCCATTCTTGTCGTAGGTATAGGTGATGGTGCCATCTGGACCTTCTAGTTTGGTCAAGCGATTATGATCATCATAGGTAAAGCGTGTCTGGCTCTCCTTACCATCGACTGTCTCGGTGCTGGTTATTTTATTACCAGCTAGATCATAGGTGTAAGAGAGCTTGGAGAGTTCCTTACCAGATGCATCCGATACGGTCATATTTTCCACTTGACCTAGAGTGTCGTAGGTGTAGGTATGGACTAGGGTTTCGCCATCCTGCTTGATGGTTTCCTTGGCGATATAGCCACCATCGTCATACTCATAGCCGTAGCTGGAGATGAGCTTGTCTTGCTTGTCCATGTGGCGGAGTTCGGTGAGACGGTGAGCCTTGTCATAGGTCAAGAAGCTCTTGGTCCCATCTCCTCGGTCAACCTCCGTCAGATCTCCTGCTGTGTTATAGCTATAGCTGGTCTTTTGTCCCTTGACATCTGTCACGGAAGTGAGACGATCCAGTTCATCGTAAGTGTAGGAAACTGTGCTACCATCTGGGTAAATCATCTTCGAGATATTGCCATAAGCATCATACTCGTACTGAATCAGGCTACCATCTCCCTGACGAACACCCGTGATCTCGCCTTCTTCGTTGGTCGCGTACTGACTAGTTCCTGTCAGGTCACTCATAGACACCCGACGGCCATCCGCATCATAGGTATAGAGGACTTGACCATCTTGCTTTTCAGAGTACTCCACCTTGAGCAGTTGATCCAGCTTGTTGTAGTCATAGCTGATGGTTTTCCCATCGGACTTGGTTACTTTTTCGAGCTGGTTATTGACATTGTAGGTATAGGTCTCCTTATCTCCGAGACTGGTCATGCGCTACACTAGATTGGAAAGCTGGTCATAGCTGTAACTTGTGACCTTACCATTTCCATTCGTCACCGAAGTGACATTGCCCACACTATCGTAGGTATAGCTAGAGGTAGAAGCCTTCTCTCCACTTCCTTGTGTCGCTGTAAGCAACTGATCCTTTAGGTCATAGGTGTAGGTCTTGACACGCTTGCTTCCGGATGTGACACTGGTGAGGTTGCCATTGGCATCATAGGTCATACTTGCGACGCCACCAGCTTCATCTGTGATTTTCGTGAGATGATTGTCGTGGTCATAGCTATACTTAGTCCACTGATCTGCCGCATCGCTTTCTGAGGTGAGGCGATTGAGGCTATCATAGGTCCGCTTGGTTACTTGACCGAGAGGATTCGTCTCCTCAAGGAGATTGCCATTCGGGTCATAGGTATAGGTCGTTTCGCGCTTGCCATTGATAGTTCGTTTGGTCACCTGACCGACGGGATCATAGCTTGATTCCACTGTTCGACCAGTTGGCGTTTTGATCGTTTTTAGTTGATCGAGGGTCGTATAGTCAAAAGTGGTTGTAGCACCTGACGGCTTGGTCAGTTTGGCTAGATTCCCCGCTTCATCGTAGCTATACTTGGTTTCAAGGTCAAGGGCGTTCTTAGCCGTTAAGAGACGGCCAACCTTGTCATAGCTATAGTGATTGCTTCGATCGGATTGGTCTGTCTCTTGCACCAAGTTTCCAGACACATCATAGCTATAGTTTTTTGATAGCCCCTGTGGACCTGTTTGCTTGGTGAGACGGCCCAAGGCGTCATAGGCGTAGGTATAAGCCGCCTCATTTGGTAAGGTGCGTTTGGTCACACGACCATAAAGGTCATTGACATAGTTGGTGCTATGACCGTTGGCATCTGTTTCTTTTGCCAAGCTACCTGTAGCGTCATAGGCATACTGATCCTCTCCACCTGTTGGACGTTTCTTACTGCTGACACGGTTCATACTGTCATAACTGTAGGTCGTTGTATGTCCTTCGCCACTTGTTTCGCTCAAGCGATTGCCCAAAGCATCATAGCTGAAACTTTGCTTGCTTCCTGTTGGAGCTACTGTTTCGATGATTCGTCCTAATGGGTCATACTTAAAGGCTGTCGCTTGACCATTTGGATCTGTATAGAGTACCAATTTTTTATTGGCATCATAACCATAGCTACTTGAATGGCCATTGGCATCGGTCATTTTAGAGAGGTTGCCTAGGACATCATATTCGTAAGTAGAGGTATTGCCATCGGCATCCGACTCTGTCACCACTCGGTTGAGGGCATCGTAGCTATACTTAGTTTCACGTTTCAGATGATCGACGGTCTTAAGCAGATTACCATTTTGATCATAGTGATAGGTCTTTGTCTTACCTTCTTGGTCAGTTGAGCTTGCGACATTGCCCATGACATCATAGGTGAAGGTTTCGCTGGTCTTATCTGCGTAGACCACCTTAGTCAGTTGGTTGTCGCTATTGTAGCTATATTGGGTAACTTCACCCAAGCTGTTGGTTAAAGTGAGACGATTTCCTGCCTTATCGTAAGTATAGGTCTCATTGAGATCCTGATTATCTTTTTTGTTCACTACTCGATTGGCGGCATCGTAGCTATACTCTGTTACCAAACCACTAGAATGCGTCTGCTTGATGAGACGATCAAGGGCATCGTATTCTTGTCTTACGGTAGTTCCGTCTGGAAGAGTCACTTCTTCCAGTTGAGCCGTTGAGGTATAGGTCATCTTAGTGACATTGCCATTGGCATCGGTGACTTGGGTCGGATAGCCCAGCTCATTATAGGTGTACTGAGTCTTTCCACCCAAGGCATCTGTCAACTCTGTCAACTGTTCCATCTGGTTGTAGGCCATCTTAGTGACATTGCCTAAACCATCTGTAATACTGGAAACTTGATTTTGGTCTGTATAAGTCGTGCTAGCAGTATAGCCAGCCGCATCTGTAAGACTATTTTGATTGCCATTGGCATCATAGGTCATGCTGGTGCGGTAACCCAAGGCATTGGTCGTTGCGATCAGACGCCCTGCCTTGCTATATTCATAAGTCGTTTCTTTTCCAAGGGCGTCTGTCATGGACAGGATATTCCCCATCGCATCCAACACATATGAAACACTGCTACCATCTGGGTAGGTAACACCTGTCACATTTCCCGCCGCATCATAGGTATAGCTGGTAGTCTTTTTCTCTTTGGTTTCACTGAGTTTATTACCGACACTGTCATAGGTGTAGGTCACTCTCTGACCTGCTTCATCGGTGTAAGAGAGCACACGCCCCATGATATCATAAGTAGTTTCTGCCTTTGTACCGATTGGATAAGAAACTGAGGTTATATTTCCTGCCGCGTCATAAGTGTTTTGAGTAACTTGACCTAAAGCATCTGTGATGGTTTTAACGGCATTGTTTCTATCATCATAAGTCAAGCTACTACTATTACCTGCTTCATTGGTTCGAGTGACAATTCGACCCAACGCATCACGAGTAACGGTAGTTGCTTGCCCTGAAGCATTGGTTTCTGTTAGGAAACGACCCTTGCTATCATATGTATAGCTAGTAGCGTGTCCTTCTGCATCAGTCACGGAAAGCTGGTTTCCAACACCATCATAAGTGTAGCTATAGGTTCCACCTTCTCCATTCGAAGCACCGACTTTACGGCCGAAACCATCATAGGTGAAGGTAGTCGTGTTACCATTGCCTTCTGTCACAGCTATCACTTGACCTGCCTTATCAAAAGTATGGCTCGTCCCAACACCATCGGCATCTTTTTCGCTAAGCTTGCGACCTTCTGCATCATAGGTAAAGGTCTTGGTCCCACCGAGAGGATTCGTAATGCTAGTGACTTGATTGTGTGCATTATAGGTAAAGGTTGATACGCCTCCCAAAGGATTAGTGAGGCTTACCAGATTCGCACCTTCATAGGCAAAAGAAGTTGTATGCCCCGCCGCATCTGTTGTAGACAAGATGCGTCCTTGCTGATCGACAGTATAGGTAATCTTAGACCCATCTGGCAATGTTGTCTGGATTAGATTACCATTCGCATCATAGTTATGTGCTGTTGATGCACCACTAAAATCAGTCAAAGACAGAAGATGGTTCTTCTCATCATAGCTAGAAGTTTTTACCGCACCATCAAAACGCGTTTCTGTCAAGGTATTGCCATTGCTGTCATAGGTGTAGCGAGTTGTTTGCCCCGCTTCATTCGTCACGCTTGACAGACGGTTGTTTTCATCATACGTTTTTGAGACACTAGTTCCATCAGCATAGCGAATGCCCGTTGTACGATATTGCTCATCGTAAGTATATACGGTTTGATTGCCATTTCCATCGGTAGTGATTGTCTGACCTTCACTATAAGAAAGAGTTGAAACAGCACCTGCACCATCTGTTTGCTTGATGACACGATTTTCCTCATCGTACTCGTTTTGGATAACCTTGGTGCCATTTCCATCATACCAGGCTGTCATACGTCCCTTATCGTCATATTCATAACGAGTAGGAACTCCCGTCGCATCCGTATAGGTAATCAAATGACCATTCGTGTCGTATTCATAGGTCAAAGTTGAGCCATTGGGGATTTGAATCGCACCAATATAACCATCTGTATTATAGGTGATACTATAAACCAAGCCTGTAGGAGATGTGATCTTGGTCAGCTGGTAATTTTCATTATAATCAAAGCTTGTTTTATTACCTTTTTCATCCGTCTGGCTCGTTAAAAGACCGTGATAGTTGAAAATTTTCTCTTGATGATTGTGATCAACAATTCGGTATTCCTTTACATCATAGTCTTCTTTTTCGTCTCCGCCAAAGTCACCCTTCTTCGTTTCAACTGTTTTTACTTCGAGAGTGAGGTCATAACCGCTTGGAGCACGATAGCCATCTCCATCCTTCGCAAACTTAAGGATAGAACCATCTGTACGAGTATAGTAGAGATTTTGATCTTCATCGCTCGACAACTGTTCATTAAAGGCAAATGACCAACCACGTCCAAAGAGACTATTGATGCCTGCCGCTTTAGAATTATAGGCGCGAGTAATTTCAAACTTGCCGTCAACATCAGTGATAGAAACATCTGTTCGATCTAGGTAGAAATTCCCCGTGTTTAGATTGATTGGCTCAAATCCAAATTCACAGTGAAGGCCACGCCCCATTAAAAGCCTGTCTATTTCCGCCTTTGTATTGGATGTCAAAGCTGGTGGATTATAAGGTTTATCGGCATTCTTTCTTGGATTGCGAATAAATAGGGTGTTGTTTTGCACAAGCATCATATCTTGGATACGATTATCGTAAGCAAGTTGATTAAGTGATACTCCATAGTATGCCGCAATCTTTGGAAGTGTATCAAACTGGGTAACTTTGTAAATCAAGAAAGTATCACTTGATTTTTTACCACTAGTTTGACTATCCTTTTTACTCTCTGCGTCAATCGTATAAACCTTGTTTAGTTCAGGTTCTGTGAAAGGCACCTGAGTCTGCCAGTTTGAAAGTTTATCTTTATATTTGGTCGTTCCCTTTTCAAATGCTGCATCAAAGGAACTACTATCAGGGTATTTGTAAGAAAAACTTGCAGAGCTTTGTCCCTTGTAGTCTTTCGCAGTATCACTAAGATTGTAATCAACCTGAGCACCCGGCGTTGTCAAACCATCCGCAAAGACTCCCTGAAATTGCAACTTTCCTTTCTTATCTGTCTTCACCATTGTCCGAAGATTGATGGTTGTGTTCCCTATTGGATAATTGACATCAACTGGATCTGGAACGGACCAATTAATCGTCAAACTCGGAGCCTTGTCTGGAGTAAACCCAATCTGTCCTGCATTTTCTGCCGTCGCTTCGGTTGTATAGAAAGCACCACCATCTGAACCTTCGTCAGTTGCAGCTACAACTAGACCATAATTTGGTTCCAAACCTTGAACCCATGCGTTTACAGTCTCCCGGATATCAAAATTATGCATCCCAATCTTCTTACCACTGGTCGCATTCTTTCCTGCAATTTCCATATCAAGGCCCACAGAAGTATCCCATGTGAGGTTATTGATATCAAAGTCTTGTTTCAAGCGATAAGCTGCAAACTGGGTTGATTGAGAATCTGGTGCCGTATATTCATAGATGTTTAGACTCGCACTATCAATACGCGCTTCCTTAGGAATACTCTTTTGAAAATCGTAATTAATCTTAAAGTACATTCTCGCGCGTCCGACATCACGAACACCTGGAACACCAGCCATCCCCATCATCTCAGCTGTCATATATCCAACATAACCATAGGCATAACCTTGGTACTGACCATGTACAGATGAAGTCACAACATCAAGGATTTTTTCTCTTGGAACCGTTACAGTCGGGTCGATCCGAACAGGATACTTACGGTCTGGAGCAGACAACCACTCTTTACTAGCTGTGACTGTCACTTCATGACGTCCATCTCCTTTTTTCAAACCAAGAGTTAAGGCATTACTTGTAGCACCTGCACTATCCACCATCATTGGGGCAGTTAGTACAAAGAGGATTTTTGTTTTCCCCTTTTCGCGAACAAGGATTTGATTGTCTTTCAAAGAAACATCATACTTAGATGCATCCAAACCATAAGTAAAGGAGTTCTTCCCACCCCACTCGGCTAAGATGATTTCTTCTTTGACTCCATTAGGCTGTACCGTATATTGCACATCTGTTTTGCCATCAACGTTATTGTATAAGATGGCATTCTTTTCGACAGTTGCCTGATCATACGTTTTATCAAGCGGATACAGGGAAATTTTGTCATCCTTGTGTGTAATATCAATAGGGGTTTCTTCTTTGACTTCGCTCGGAAGAACTACGCCTACTGGAGATTCTTTAGGTAGATAATAGTGTTTTCCATTGGCATGATAAGAATAGAGAGATAAGTCAACAGGAACTTCCACCCCTTCTTGATCAATATAGGTTTTAATATCACTTCCAATATGCGTCACAAAGTGAGTTTCATCCACCCGAAACAATTGTTCTTGCCCACTAACCGCTACTGGTTCACCATATTGTTTCTTTAGTTCTGCCTCTGCCTTACTCTCTTCGTTGACCACCTTTGGTTGTTGTAGGGCATCTCCACCATCTTTTGCTGGTTTTGAAGCATCAGAGTTCGTCGAACCTTCCGTATTCGCATTCTCAGAACTAACAGTCTGGCTACTCGCCTCTGTAACAGCTTTTTTATAAGCTTCCTCAGCCTGGCCTTGTTTAATTGCTTGGTTTATTTCTTCCGCATAGATCAACGGCATGTTAGAAACAAACAAACTCAGCAATAGTAACCACTGTATGGACTTACGCAGTCTTTTCATCGGCATTCTCCTTTGTAAGATAAATAAAATAATAAAGTGTAAAAATTAAAATAAGAGCATCGCCGATGGATAAAACGAAAGAACCTAGTATTGGGAACCAAACAGCAATAGCTAAACAAAAGGCGACAATAAGCATGGATACCAGAACAGGTAGTCTCAATTGATCTACCCTACTTTTAATTGGTAAAGCTTTGTAAATACTAACCAGGCTATAGGATAAGATTACTTTAAGAAACGTTTGGATAATAGTAGTAAAAACCCAGATAGTAATCTTGACATGGTCATACTCCATACTCGTATGATCGTATAAAATTTGACCAAAGCCTCCGATGAGGATACCACATAAAATCGCACTAAACAAGTAAATTAGAATGGTGTAATTTAAGCGTTTATCTGATCGGTACTGCTTATAAAACCAGATCGCTATTGGAAAAATAAGAACTGTTCCTATCATTAAAAATAGCAGACTGAGTAAGGTCAGAATGAGCGATAAACCTTCCTCGACTACTGCAGGGGAAATCGCACCTGTAAATAGAAGGCGTTGCCCCACTCCTAAAAACAGTAAGCCAGTAGCTAGTCTCCAAAACCTTGAGAGTCTTAATATTTTCATTATTTACTTGTCCTTTCTTTAACACTTTTTAAACGAGCAGTAACCACAAATCGTTGATCATTTCCAGTAGCATCACAGGTTGATAAGATTAAAAACCGATCTTTCTGAGGATTTATATCTATCTTACGATAGGCCCCTCCATAGTCCAACGATCTTGTTTTCAATGTTTCTAAATAATGTCCAAGTCCTTCTAGACTCCCTAATTCGAATGTATGAAAAAGATGATCATCTGTATAAGAGTGAGCTGCCATCACCTCATATTCAAAATGTTGAGTCAAGGTGTCAATCGTAATACGTTCATGCTCCTTAAAAAAAGCTGGCTTCGCAAAATAATCTAAAGATCCAAACATCGAATCATCTAACATAGCATGTCCATATATAATCGTGACAGGATCTTCAAATGTTTTTTTGTTAACCAGCTCTGTAAATATAGCGCCATAATAGGTCTCTTCACCATCAATATCGTGCGATAAGTAATATGTATCATCCCTTGAATGTTGAGCGACTGGATAATCAATTCGAGTCCCTTCAACTGTTAACCAAGCAAAGACATCTGGATTCTGATGAAATTTCTTCTCAACTGCGTTTTGAGAATGTTGTTCCACAGCCCTCTGTTCAAAGCCATCTAAGATTTTTAAACCTAAAAATAGCACCACAATTATTATAATTAATGATAGACTAAACTTCAAAATTTTCATGTAACCGCTCCCATGATATCATTATATCAGACAAATACGGAATTTGTAAATACGTTTTTTATAAAATGTATCTTTGATACAATATTTAGGAGTTTTCATATTACCCTATTGTAAAATGAAGTCTAACAGAAAAGATAGGTTCATCTAATATACTAGAATCACAAAAATCTATAATAAATGATGGATATGTTTTTACTCTGACCAAAATTATTCATACAAACTCTGATCTCAAATTTATTCATCAGAAAGGATTGAAGCTTATTGAAAGAATTCGTTACATTGATCCACTCAAAAAAAGAAATCCAAAAGATTCCTAGCTATAAATCTGCCAAAAACTATCGAGCTAGTCCAAATAACTTAAAAGATTCTCGATAACCATATGGACTAATTTGCCACACTTGTCTCTGCATTGCAAAAGATTTTCATTCCTTTTCTTTTCAAAAAAACCAACTTGTGATAAGATAGGCTGGTATGCGTTTAGATAGATTATTAGCCCAGGAAAAAATCAGTCGAAAAGCCATGAAACAAGCTCTCCTGAAAAAAGAAATCTTAGTAGATGGACTCCCTGCTACTTCCCTTGCACAAAATATTGATACAGGACTCCAAGAACTGATTTTCCAAGGCAGAAGAATTCAAGGATATGAACACACCTACCTCATGCTCCATAAGCCAAATGGAGTCGTGACTGCAAGCAAGGATAAATTACTAACAACTGTCATGGATCTACTGCCTAAGCATCTCCAGTCAGAGCAACTCTACGCCATCGGTCGTCTGGATCGAGATACGACAGGACTCCTCCTCTTAACAGATAATGGTCCTCTAGGTTTTCAACTCCTCCACCCTCAATATCATGTGGATAAAACCTACCAAGTTGAGGTCAATGGACCACTCACATCCGACCACATCCAGCAGTTTAAAGATGGGATTGTCTTTCTTGATGGTACTGTCTGTAAACCTGCTCAACTTGAGATTTTATCTTCAAGCCCTAGTCTCAGCCAAGCCACTATCTCCATCTCTGAAGGAAAGTTTCATCAAGTCAAAAAAATGTTTCTCTCTATTGGTGTCAAGGTTACTGCTCTTAAACGAGTTCAATTTGGAGATTTTATGTTAGACTCTGACCTAGCAGAAGGTGATTTCCGTCCTCTAAACAAAGAAGAACTGCGGATTATTAAAACATACTTAGAAAATAGTGGATAAAACAAAAAAGCTTTAAACAAATAAAGCTTTTTTAAATCTTCTTTAGGGTACAAATAGCATAACACCTAAAATAAAGTGAAGTGCAGAAATTACAATCCCTGCGATATTAAGAATTCTTTCTGTTTTATAATCAAGTCCAGATTCATTTTGATGTGAGTTAGCCAAGACTAGACCAATAATCCCCAAAATCAAACTTACCACTGGCGAAAGCAAACCAAGAATGATAGACAAGATACCTAAAACAAGTGAAGCTTTTTTCTTTTCTTGCATATTCTAAAAACTCCTTAAACTAAACACAAATGAATAATACCATAAAAATCGGCTTTATCAATTGGGTGAAAAATGTTAGCACTATGTTATCCGGCTCTTGAACCGAGAAGAGTGGATAAAACAAAAAAAGCTTTTAAAAATGAGTCCACTGAAAAAGTCATCCAATTGATGGCTTTTTTGTTATACTAGAGATGAGGTGAAATGATGCTTGATAATCAGTTAACTATGGATGTCAGT
>ERZ773214.1661-NODE-1661-length-12694-cov-4.459767_pt1 | contig 12694 bp, 8 predicted proteins | sample MGYA00511238_ERZ773214 | MGnify/ENA primary metagenome ERZ773214 (study PRJEB29015, sample SAMEA2738157) | human oral metagenome | biome: human oral; feature: human-associated habitat; material: saliva | place: China | collected 2259 ...
CAGAGAAAGTTACCGATATGAATTCTATGTTCTCAGAATGTGCTTCGCTAACTTCACTTAATCTCTCTACATTCGATACAAAGAATGTTACAGATATGAACTCTATGTTTAATTTCTGTGCCGGATTAACTTCACTCAATCTTTCTAATTTTAATACTGCAAAAGTTAAAGATATGCGAGCTATGTTCTTTTGCTGTACTGGATTAACTTCGCTCGATCTTTCTAAGTTTAATACAGAGAATGTAACAGATATGGGTGTTATGTTCTTTTATTGTAAAGGTATTACATCACTTAATCTTTCAGGATTCAACACAGCGAAAGTTACTAATATGAAAGGAATGTTCTCTGGTTGTAGCGGACTTACTTCTTTAGATGTATCTAAATTCAATACGGAAAATGTAACAACAATGAACGGAATGTTTGCTAGTTGTACAGCTCTTACTAATCTTAATTTATCAGGCTTCAATACAGCAAATGTTACTGATATGAATGGTATGTTTGCAAACTGTTCAGAACTAACAGCTTTAGACCTTTCGAATTTTAACACAATAAACGTAACAGATATGACTTCTATGTTCTCTGCTTGTACTGTACTTGCAGAACTAAAAGTTCCTAACTTTAACACAGAAAAAGTTACTAGTATGTATGGTATGTTTGCAAATAGCAAAGCACTTACCTCGCTCGACCTTTCAAGTTTCAATACTCCAGAAGTAACTACTATGAAAGGTATGTTTTCTGGTTGTTCCGCTTTAACTTCGCTCAATATATCTAACTTTAATACTGCCAAAGTTACCGATATGTATGGAATGTTCTTCAATTGTGAAGCATTACCTTCTCTCGATCTTTCTCATTTCGATACAGAAAATGTAACCGATATGTATAGTATGTTTGCATATTGCAAAGCACTGAAATCGTTAAAGATATCGAGCTTTGATACAAAGAATGTAAAAAATATGTCGTTTATGTTCTTCTATTGTTCTTCACTTCCAACACTCGATCTTTCTGGTTTCAATACAGAGAATGTAACCGATATGGGTGCAATGTTTAAATATTGCCTCGAAATGGAAAAGATAGATGTATCTAAGTTCAATACAGAAAAGGTAACAAATATGCGTGGTATGTTCTCTGGTTGTAGAAAAATTACTTCTCTCGATCTTTCTCATTTCAATACAGAGAATGTAACCAACACAAACACTATGTTCTTTTCGTGCGATGCACTTACTTCGCTCAATCTTTCAAGCTTTAAGTTAGAGAAAGTAACCGATATGGGGTCAATGTTCTTTGCTTGCGAAGAAATGAAGACTATTTATTGCGACTACGCTTGGAAATGTGCAGAATCTACAAGTATGTTTAGTTATTGTTCAAAGTTGAAAGGTGCTGTTGCTTACGATGAAAATAAAGTAGACGTGAAAATGGCTAATCCTGAAACAGGATACTTCACTAAGAAAACTGTCGATGGTATAGATAAATCTATAGATAACACAGACACAACTATTGTAGGTATCTATTCGCTCGACGGTAAAAAACTATCTAAAATGCAAAATGGCGTGAATATACTTCGTATGAGCAATGGTAAAGTAAAGAAAGTTATGAAATAAAACTTTTATAAAGTAGACTTCTTCACAAACACAATAGATAAAAGGAGTTACTTTATATCTATTAACAAGAACAACCGCTATCAAAGAGCTAGAAACTTAATGATGGCGGTTGTTCTGTATTATGATTTATTGCAGAACAACAAGTTTTGTACACAAGTTTTATCCTAAGTTTAACAGACGAAATTATTTTCCCATTAAACTTGATAAAGAGATATCGTACAAATATGGCTATGTGGTCCTCCTTCAGAACAAGCACTATTTATATACGATAAATTAAAGTTAAGACATACACCATTTATAAAAATAAAATGTAGGATACAAAGTCCATAGCTAAAACACCAAAAGAACGATAACAGTGAGATTATACGATGATAGAGTATTAAACTGGTGTGAAACAACGCAAGAATAGCAGTTGTTCCAGTTAATTAGGAGAAGAACTATTCTTTGAAATCTAAAAAGCCTTCTTCCCACTTATGCGAAGCGTCGCCACTTACAGAAAGACCAAGTAGACGAATGGTACGATGACGATATTCAGTTTGTCGTAAAAGATATTTAGCCAATGGAAGAATATCTTTTTTCGTTTTCAACAACTTACCTGTCGTAATACTTCTTGACACTTGATTTTTAGTATCCCACTTTATTTTTAACGACAATGTACGTCCCTCAAATTTAGCTTTATCTATGCGCACAACTAATTCTATAACAAGATGATATAATGCTATTACTACTTGAGATTCTTTATTAAGATTTTCCAAATAAGTTTCTTCACACCCTACCGACTTGCGTTCATGAAAAGCTTCAACAGGACGATTATCTTTTCCACGAGCAAAGTTAAAAAATATGGAACCCATTTTACCAAAAACTTGTGTTAAATGTATAAGTGAGACTTTACGTAATTGTTCGCCTTTATAAATTCCCATTTTATACATTGTTTGCGCAGTTTTAGGACCAACTCCCCAAAATTTAGCAATAGGTAAATCGCCAATGAAACTTAATGCGTTATCGGGGTGAATTGAAAAAATACCATCAGGTTTACGATAATCGGAAGCTATTTTTGCTAATAATTTATTATAACTGATACCTGCAGAAGCTGTTAAATTAGTTTCGCGGTATATATCTTCCTTTATTCTTTTAGCTAAATCGACAGCTAAGTCTATACCATATTTATTATAAGTTACATCGAGGAAAGCCTCATCTAACGAAATTGGTTCAACCAAATCAGTATATTTATGGAAAATGTAATGAATTTGTTGTGAGACCTCTTTATATTTTTGAAAATGAGGCTCAACAATAACAAGATTAGGACAACGATTCTTAGCCTGAGCTAATGACATTGCCGAATGTATACCATATTTTCTAGCCTCATAACTCGCTGTAGTTACGACACTACGAGGTAAATCGCGGCATACTACCAAAGGTAAACCTTTTAATTTTGGATTATCTCTTTGCTCTACAGAAGCAAAAAAGGCATCCATATCTATGTGGATTATTTTACGCAATGTTGAATCTTTTCTTATGCAAAGATACACAAAAAACAAAAGTATTTAAGAAAAAAACATTATCTTTGCAACAAATTTTGGAAAACAGAGTTTATATTAAGTGGCGTCTTAAATTATAGCCATTTACATCTGATACACTCATTTAAGAAATGAGTCTTCAGAAAACTTTGAATAAGACTGAAATAAGAATCGAATAACAATGAGTAAAGCAACACAAACCGATGCCATGGGTAGCATACAACGAGGTATAAAAAGAACCTTAGATTTTGTTATGTCTGCTTTGGGATTAATATTGCTTTCTCCCTTATTCATAATTATTTCTGTGTTGATGAAGTTTCAAGGGAATGGTCCTATATTCTTTCGTCAAATACGCATTGGATATAAAGGGAAACCTTTCGTAATTCTCAAATTCCGCACAATTAGTAAGAAGACTGAAAAAAATACGCCACAACTAATTGCAAAAACAAGTTGCAAAAGTTCTACCCCATTTGAGAAATTCCTTCGTGAACACCACCTTGATGAATTACCACAATTATGGAACGTATTGGTGGGCGATATGTCGTTAGTAGGACCAAGACCGGAACGTAAATATTTTATAGACAAAATTATGGAGCATACAGACCTCTACACTGTTATCTATAATATGCGACCGGGATTAACCTCCGAGGCTACATTATATAATGGATATACTGACACAATGGAAAAAATGCTGAAACGTCTTCAGATGGATATAAGTTATTTCGAAAGGCGTTCTCTTTGGCTAGACTTCAAAATAATTATCAAAACATTCGTAAATATCATTAGTGGAAATAAATTTTAAATAAGATATGAAAAGATACGTCCTTTTATTCTTCATAATGCTAAGCGCATTAAATACCTATGCACAATCGAATATGTCCGATTCACAAGTAATGGAATTCATTGTGAAAGAACATAATAAAGGAACATCACAAGCACAAATAGTAACAAAGTTGATGCAGAATGGTGTAGATATCTCTCAAATAAGAAGAGTGAGAGACACATACGAGAAGATGAAGAAAGGTAATTCTTCGTTAGGAAATGTATCAAGTAAAGATGGAAATAACGATAGAAGTAGAAAGAATAATGGACAAACACGTCCCGGACTTGACAAGAAGAAGATTGCAGAAAAAACAATGCAAGACTATGAAGATTCGGAAAACGAAGCAAGAAAATATTCAGATAAAAGATTAGATGCTGAGACTAACCACCAAAACACTTATGATGAGGACGACAAAGATTATCTCTTAATGAGAGATGAAATGGACGATTGGTTGCCACAAGATACAGCTACGATGTATAAAAACCTTTTAAAGCAACTAAAAAAGAAAAAGAAGAAAGTTTGGGGGCGTGATATATTCAACAATAGAAATCTATCATTTGAACCTAATATGAATATGGCACTCCCTGCAAACTATCGATTAGGACCTGGAGATGCTGTATTTATTGATATTTATGGAGCATCACAAAAATCGTATGATACCACTGTTGCTCCCGATGGAAATGTTACTATAGAAGGATTCGGACCTATTCAAGTAAGTGGACTCACTGTAAAACAAGCTAATGATAGAATTAGGGCTAAATTGGGAAAACGTTATAGTAACTCGAAAATAAGACTATCAGTTGGACAAACACACACTATTTTAGTGAATGTGGTAGGCGAAGTAAAAGCACCCGGAACTTATACGCTGTCTGCATTTACCACTGTTTTCAATGCTTTATATATGGCAGGAGGTATTACTGACCTTGGTACGCTTCGTAATATTAAAGTTTATAGACAGGGACGACTTATAAGCACCGTGGATATATACGACTTCCTAAAACGTGGAAAATTAACAGGAAATGTTCGATTGGCTGATAACGATGTAATTGCTGTAGATGCCTACGAAGTTCTTGTTAATATCAGTGGTAAAGTAAAACGCCCTATGTATTACGAAATGAAACGTAACGAAAACTTAGGGGCACTCATTAATTACGCAGGTGGTTTTGCTGGAGATGCTTATACTAAATCTGTTCGCGTAAGAAGAAAAACGGGACGCCAATATTCGATATATAATGTAAGCGAGTTTGATATGAACCGTTTTAAACTTGCCGATGAAGACTCGGTAAGTGTAGATTCAGTTATTCCACGCTATGAAAATATGGTAGAAATAAAAGGAGCCGTATTCCGACCTGGTATGTATGAAGTAGGTGGACAAATAAATACTGTACGCGATTTGGTTGAAGCTGCAGAAGGTTTAACAGAGGTTGCTTTCGGACCTCATGCAGTTATGCACCGTATGAAAGCTGACCGTACTTTGGAAGTAATTTCTGTAGATGTAGAGGGAATTTTACTTGGCAAAGTTGCAGACATTCCTCTACAAAACGAAGACGTTCTGTTTGTTCCTACAAGAACAGATGTTCAAGAAGAACGAATACTAACTATTCATGGAGAAGTTCAATATCCAGGGAGATATAAATATGCCGACAACGAAACTCTTGAAGATTTTATTCTACAAGCTGGTGGATTAAAACAAACAGCATCTACAGTAAGAGTAGATGTATCACGAAGAATTGTAAACCCGCAAGCAACAACCTCTGATTCTATTATAGCACAAAGTTTTACCTTTAGCTTGAAAGATGGTTTTGTTATAGATGGTCAGCCTGGATTTATTCTCGCACCTTTCGACCAAGTATTTGTACGTAAAAGTCCTGGTACAACAAAACAACAGAATGTAAGTATTGAGGGAGAAGTATTGTTTGAAGGAAGCTATTCACTTACAGGACGTAATACGCGTTTAACCGATATATTTAAAGCTGCTGGTGGAGCAACTAATTTAGCTTATATTCAAGGAGCTAGATTGGAACGCAGACCAAATAAGATTGAAAAAATGCGTATGGAAGCTGTTTACAAAATGCAAATGGAACAAGAAAATAAGAGTTTCCTCGACCTTGCAGCTAAAAGTTCAAATGCAGCAGGTATTTTGCAAGCTTCACAGCAAACACAAGATTCGCTAATGAAGAAGTTCCAAATACCTGAAACTTATCCTGTGGGTATAGAATTGGATAAAGCTCTAGCCGCTCCTGGAAGCGACGCTGACCTAATTCTTCGTGAAGGAGATCGTATTATCATTCCACAATATAATGGTACAGTAAAAATAAATGGAGCAGTAATGTATCCGAATACTGTAAGCTACCGCGATGGCAAAAACGTAGCTTATTATATAGACCAAGCTGGTGGTTTTTCATCTGATGCAAAGAAAAGCCGTACTTACATATTATATATGAATGGTACACTTGCAAAAGTTGGACACAACGCAAAGGTGCGACCGGGGTGTGAAATTATTGTCCCAAGCAAGTCTCGTGCAAGAATGAGCCTTGCAGAACTTATGACCATCGGCTCAAGCACATCAAGTATGGCAGCCGTGCTTGCAACACTTGCTAATATTTTGAAATAAGAAATCGTTCAGTTTTAACAACTACCATATATTTAAAATATTGAGTTAATGGAAAACGAAGAGAATGTAAAACAAATAGATTTACGATTGGTATTTAAGAGAATCAGAGAGCATAAGAAATTATTCTTTATAATATTGCCAATTGTTATTGCATTATCATCTTATATCATTCTTTGTGTACCAAGAACATACACAAGCGAAACAGCTATGGCACCAGAAGCAAGTCCATCTATGGATGTTGGTTCTTTAGGAGATATAGCCTCTTCGTTTGGTTTCGATTTACCAACAGGGAAAAGTTCCGATGCTATTTCTCCGTTGTTGTATCCAGACTTGATGAAAGATAATGGTTTTGCAACTGCATTATTTAAAGTTAATGTGCAAACCATTGACAAAAAGGTCAATACCGATTATTATAATTATCTTAAATATCATACAAAAATAACTTGGTGGCAAAAAACTTATATATGGATGCTTAAAAAATTAGCACCTAAAAATACCAATAATTTTGCTCCTGAGAAATTTAATCCTTACCAACTTTCAAAGGCAGACAACGATCTTGTGAATGGAATGAGAGATAATATTAAAATTAGTACCGATAAGAAAACTGGTATCATAAGTATTGCAACTGTAGCACAAGACCCTATGGTAGCAAAAATGCTTGCCGATGCAACTAGGACACAGCTACAAAAATATATTATCGAATATAGAACAAGAAAATTAAGAAACGATGTAGACCATTACCAAAGTTTAGTAAATCAGGCTAAACGCGACTACGAAAAGGTTCGTAAAGAATATGGGAAAATCAGTGATGCTGATATGGATGTTGTATTGGAAAGTGTAAAACTTAAACAAAATGACTTAGAGAACGATATGCAACTAAAATATAACACCTATACTACTCTTGTTGCACAACTTAAGGCTGCTGATGCAAAGTTACAAGAACGTACTCCAGTCTTTACAACTATTCAAGGAGCAGAAGTTCCTGTAAAGCCTTCGGGACCTAAAAGAATGTTATTTGTGCTCGAAATGTTTATATCTGCGTTTATTATTTTGTCAGTTTACGTAATAAGGGATATACTGCATTAACTTTAATATGCCCGATATAAAAGAATCAGCAAAAACCAAAAATATAGCATCGAACACACTATTTTTGTTTGTTCGTATGTTGGTTATTACATTTCTAAACCTTTATATTGTACGTGTTATCATCAAAGGGTTAGGAGTTGAAGATTATGGAATTTTCAACACGATAGCAGGTGTAGTAACAGTTGCTTCTTTTTTAACAGGTGTACTTTCACTTTCAGTTCAAAGATTTTTCTCTTTTTATATTGGGAAAAACGATATTCAAAAACAAACAGAGATTTATTCTTCGTGTATTAACATCATTGCAATACTTTCTATTCTTATTATCCTACTATTTGAGACGATTGGATTGTGGTTCGTTAATACTCAATTAGTAATTCCAGCTGCAAGAATGACAGCTGTTATGTGGTTATATCAATTTACCATATTTACTTTTATTTTTTCCTTGTTTCAAATTCCATATACTGCAGCTATCTTTGCTCACGAAGATATAGGCGCCTATGCTATTGTATCTACCATCGAATGTTTACTCAGATTAGGTGCAGCCATACTAATTGGAATGTTTATGATAGATAACCTTTCTTTTTATGGAATGTGCTTGTTGATTAGCAGTTTCATTATCTTCATAATATACATATTATATGGAAAAGCGCGTTATAAAGAATGTCATTATCGGAAAACAACAGACCGAAAGTTATATAAAGAATTACTTTCTTTTTCTGGTTGGACACTCTTTGGCAATGTTGCTAATATTGGAATGCAACAAGGAAATATTATTTTACTGAATATATTTTTTGGAGCAACTATAAATGCTGCTTTTGGTGTAGCTTTACAAATCAATAATGCGTTTGGAGCATTATGTAATAGTATTATTATTCCTTTACGTCCAGCAATGATAAAAGCTTATGCAGAAGATAATTTCATCTACCTTAACAAACTCTTTTCTGTTGGAAACAAACTTATACTCTATGCCCTTTTTGCTATTGGTATACCAATCATCATAGAAATGCCAAATATATTAAATTGGTGGTTGGGTATCACAAATGAGAATTTTATAATTTTTTCTCGCCTTATTATTATTTACATTGTGTGTTTATCGATGAATAATCCGATTACTGCAATTATTCAAGCAACTGGGAAAGTTAAAGCATATCATTTAAAAGTTGAGAGTATTACACTTTTATGCTTACCAATTTCGTATGTTTGCTTTACATTACATCTACCATCTTATTTTGCCCTTATTTCTATGATTGTCGTATCAATACTTGCACACATAGTAAGACTATTTTGTCTACATGAATATTATCAACAATTTTCTATAAGTTCTTATCTAAAATCGTTAGTTATCCCTGGAGTTCTTATACTTACCTTAGGGATTGTGAGTAGTTGTTTACTACATCAGAATATCGAACATAATACCTTACGAGTAATTATTGTTTTCCTATATTCACCAATTTTCTTTATTGTATCTGCATTATTGATAGGAACGAACAAAACAGAAAAGAAGGTTATCTATAATTATGTTAATTCATTTATAGCAAAACGCATATGTCGGTAATTGAAAGTAATTATATACTATCTGCATTTCTCATATTACTATGGGTAATAACTTTGATTTGGTATCAACATAAAAATAAGAATTTTGATGCTGGTAGCTTCATCATTGTTATGTATATTATCTATGCGGTCTTCTCAATTATGACCATTAACGATGATTCTATTCCACAACTTACAAACTATGAACCATTAACGCTCTTCCCTTATTTATATTTATACACGATGATGATGATAGCATTAACACCTGCTATCTATCAACATACCAATCCTACCGATAGAATAGATTACCCAAAAACAAATATCTTACGAATAATTGCTTTCATTATTATAGTCGTAGCTATTTTGAATTTACCTGGTATTGTGTCTGATTTCCGCAATGGCTTAATGTCTATATTTACAGATGCTGAAGCAGGAAAGAAAGCCTATATGGAGCAAATTGACAATGCCTCAAATGTAGGTGGAGCCATTCGTAATTTACCAGCTATTCTCTTTAATTCTTTTTCTGATATCGGCATTTTCTTATTGTTTTACTTTATGACAATGAGCAAGAAAAACTATAAAATTATTTATGGTCTCCTCTTTGCGAATGTTATAAATTTGATTATGCCTATCATGCGTGGACAAAGAAGTGGAGTTGCCTTAGCTTTCTTAACTATCATCTGCGGATACTTTTTATTTAAACAATACCTTTCCCCAAAACTCAATACGGTTATTAAGAAAATAGGAATTGTTTTTATCGGTATAATCACATTACCTGTAGCAGCTATTACTATCAGTCGCTTTGGTTCTGAAAAAGCTGGAGTTGCAACCTTTATCAATTGGTATATTGGACAAGGCAATATATACTTCAACAACCATGCTTTAGATGATAACGGAATTAGATATGGTGATAGAACTTTAAATCTGTTTAAAAGATTAGTAGATTCCAAAACTTCTATGAATTATGTTGAACGTCGAGAGATCTATTCAAAGCTAAAAATAAACGATGAAGTCTTTTCTACATTTGTAGGCGACTTCACCATTGACTTTGGTCCTTTCTTCGCAGTAATAATATTTATAGTTTTCAACTTCTTCGTTATCTATTCTTTTCAGAGAAACAAGACAAATAATAATAAGATAAAACTGCACCAACTATTACTTTTATATTTCACTGTCTGTATAAGTGCGCAAGGGGGAATGTATCTGTTTTCGTACTCAGACACAAGAAACTTAAACATTATTGTGCTCGCTTTACTTTATTATTATTTAAAATATCACGAAGCATTACTCGAGAAATTTCCTCTTAAAAAACAAAATAAATAATGAAAGCAAGAGTTATAGCATATTATTTACCACAGTTTCATCCTATTCCTGAAAATGACGAGGTATGGGGTAAAGGTTTTACTGAATGGACAAATGTTGCAAAAGCAAAACCACAATTCAGAGGACATTATCAACCACATATTCCTGCTGACCTTGGTTTCTACGATTTACGTCTGCCCGAAGTCAGAGAACAACAAGCAGCATTAGCAAGAGAATGTGGCATTGAAGGCTTTTGCTATTACCATTATTGGATGGGAAATGGCAGATTACTACTTCAGCGTCCTTTTCAAGAAGTATTGGAATTGGGTAAGCCTGACTTTCCTTTCTGCCTTTGTTGGGCAAACCATGAATGGACAACAAAAACTTGGCAGAAAGATGGAAAAAACACAGTAATTGCTCCGATGGAATATGGTGGAGAAGAAGATTATACTAAACATTTTAATTATGTACTTCCAGCTTTTAAAGACAAGAGATATATTACAATAGATGGGAAACCTATTTTTGTAATATATGATCCTTACCATTTTAAAGAGGTAAGTATCTTTATGGAGATATGGAGAAAGCTGGCAAAAGAAAATGGATTACCTGGAGTCTATTTTATTGCTCAAATAGCTAATACTTCAACTATTAAACGCAATACTGATGGAACTTTAGTTCGTGTCATTCCTAATTTAAAAAATAGTAAGGATGTATATAACAATATTCTTGCTTTAGGATTTGATGGTATCAATTCTTACGGTAAATCGAGAGGAGAAATGTGTTATCAAGGCAAAAGTATGCGCATAGCTAAACAAGTTTTACATAAGAAACTTTCATTCTTGCCATCGCTCAAATTAGATTATTCTAAAGTTGTAAGCAATTTCTTTGCCCCTGAAGATAAATGGGACAATGTTTATCCTATGATTATACCTGGCTGGGACAGAACACCACGCGCAGGAAATAGCGAAGGTATATATGTCAATTCTACACCAGAGAATTTCAAAAAACATATCGAACAAGCTTTAAATATAATAGATACCAAACCACAAGAACATAAAATTCTATTCTTGAAATCTTGGAATGAATGGGGAGAAGGTAATTATGTTGAGCCAGACTTAAAGTATGGTCATGCTTATTTAAATGCTATAAAGGAAAATATATTATGAAAAAAATAAAGGAGAATATTATGATAAATAAAAATAACAATTTTTCGATTAGAAAATACACATTTGGTACTGTTTCTGTTGCTCTAGGTGTTTTCTTCGCCTTAGCTCTTAACAGTACTAACGCTCACGCAGTAGAAGATACTACTCCAGCTGCAGTGGAATCTACCATTCCTACTACAGAACTAACTACACCTGATGTTAGTATTGCTGGTGTAAATGTAAATGCAAATACAAATGGAGATGACAGCGCGGTATTACCAGCTGTTCCTACTCCAGTGTTACCTGGTTTCTACGCTGACCAAAAAGAAGCACCTGCAGTTGTAGCAGATCCAGAAAATCTTGATATAAACCAAGAGGTTTACTACTCTAGATTAGGTAAGATTAAATATGTTGATAAAACTACTGGTAAAACTATAATAGAAAAAGTATATGAAAATGATAAAACAGATGCTACAAAAGCAGCAGATACAGTTTTACCTGATTTACCTTCAGGTTATGAGTTTATTTCTAAAGTTCTTACATTACAAAATGCTACTGTAGAAAAAGTTACTAATACCAAGGGAGACAAAGCTAATAAAATAGAAACACAAGATGTTACTACTCCATTAACTGAGTCTAATGGTAGATTAATCTTCTCTCCTATTAATGATATTGTATCTGTAATTAAGGATGGTGTCCCTTATAGTTATAGTCAAGGTAATAATATAGTGTTCTACCTTACAGCTTTAACCCCAACACCTGAACCAACTCCTGAGCCTAAGCCAGAACCTAAACCTGAACCTAAACCTGAGCCTAAGCCAGAGCCTAAACCCGAGCCTAAGCCAGAACCTAAACCTGAACCTAAACCTGAACCTCTTCATAAGCCAACACCTAAGCATATAGTAACTAAAAAAACATTACCTAATACTGGGGTAACTGATAGTTCTACTCTTGCAGCAGGTCTTGGAGCTCTTACTTTAGCTGGTATAGCAGCAAGAAGAAAACAAAAATAATAGGAAACTTTTCTTTATAAAATTATTTACAAACAAAACCCCCTAAAAGCTAAATTGTTTAAC
>ERZ773214.1662-NODE-1662-length-12693-cov-17.975866_pt1 | contig 12693 bp, 9 predicted proteins | sample MGYA00511238_ERZ773214 | MGnify/ENA primary metagenome ERZ773214 (study PRJEB29015, sample SAMEA2738157) | human oral metagenome | biome: human oral; feature: human-associated habitat; material: saliva | place: China | collected 2259 ...
CTGGCTGGGACCCCGCCGAGTTCGTTGAGGAGCGCGTGTGGGTGCTCGCGCGCGACGGCGCGACCTACGCGCCACACTGGCAGCGCTGGGCCATGCAGGATCGGGGCCGCTCGATAGACTAGGCGCATGTTTACGCCGCCCCCCGAACCTCCGATGTGGGCGTGGCTCCTGTTCGGGGCCGTCGATTTCGCCATCCGTATCGTGGCGCTTGGCGTCGTCCCGAAACGCCGCCGAGCCTCCACCTCCACCGCGTGGCTGCTCCTCATCTTCCTGTGGCCCCTCCTCGGCGTCCCCCTCTACATCATCTTCGGATCCTGGTGGGCCATGGGGCGCCGCCTCGATGACGACCCCGAGGCCAGCGCCCTCGTCGACACCATCCTCACCGGCTCCGCCAGGCCCGAGCCGATCACCTACGACGCGCCCGGCGGCACCAACGACGACGCGGCCGCGCTCATGCGCCTGACCGGCTCCCTCACTGGCTTCCCCGCCTCCAGTGGGCGCGTCGTCGCTCTTCACAACGACACGGCCGAGACCTTCCGGCAGATGGCCGCCAGCATCGACCGGGCGACCCACCACGTCAACGCACTCTACTTCCAGACCTCGTGGGATGAATACACCGCCCCCTTCTACGAGGCCCTCGAACGCGCGAAGGCCCGCGGCGTCACCGTGCGCCTCCTCGTCGACCACCACGGGCTCCGCACGATCCCCGGCCACAAGGCCTTTCGGCGTCGCCTCGACGACATGGGGATCCTCTGGCACAAGATGCTGCCCTTCGCGCCCCTGCGCGGGCACATCCGCCGCCCCGACCTGCGCAACCACCGCAAAATCCTGGTCGTCGACGGGCGCGAAGCCTTCATCGGATCCCACAACCTGGTGGCCCCCGACTACGACACGCCCTCCTTCCAGAAAGCCTGCATCACCTACGACGACACCAGCGTGAGCCTCACCGGGTCGATCGTCACCCAGATCGAGGCCGTTTTTGCCCTCGACTGGTACTACGCCAGCAGGGAGGTCCTCACCCCCGCCGACCTCACCCCGCCTACCGTGCGCGAGGAGGAGGCGCGCGAGGAGGAGGCAGCTGACGAGGCCCCGGCCTCGTCGATGCAGATCATCCCCTCGGGCCCGGCGTTCCGAGACGAACCCAACCTGCGGGCCTTCGTGCACATGGTGTCTTCGGCGCGCTCTCACGTGTCCATCGCGAGCCCCTACTTCATCCCCGACGAGGCGCTCATCGCCGCACTGACGAACGCCGCCCTGTCCGGCGTCGAGGTCGAGCTCTTCCTTTCCGAGCAATTCGACCAATTCCTGGTCGGGCACGCACAGCGTTCGTATTACGGGATGCTCCTCGCGGCGGGCGTGCGCATCCACCTGTACCGCAAGCCCACGATGCTGCACTCCAAGTACGTGGTCGTCGACGGCAGCCTGTGCGCCATCGGATCGTCGAACATGGATGTGCGTTCTTTCGGCCTCAACTACGAGATCACGCTCGTCGCCGACGACGCGCGCCTGGTCGAGCTGCTGCACGGTAACGACGAGCGCAACCGTGCGCGTTCGCGCGAGCTGACATACGAGGAGTGGCGGGACCAGCCGTGGCACGTGCACTACGTCGACAACGTGTGCCGACTGTGGAGCTCGCTCCTGTGAGCGCGTCGGGGGACGAGGTCATGGCAGGGCGCGCGCACACCACTCCTGCGTGGCAGCGAAACGGGGATCATGGGACGATACCGAACGCAGTGTCCGCTTCGCTTGATGAGAACCCATTCGTCGGTGAGGTAGGCGCCTACGACGCTGTTCGCCCCGCATACCCAGACGAGGCCGTGGCCGCGCTCCTAGGCGCCGTGCCCGCACTGGGTGGGGTGGTGAGTGGCCAGGCAGATGATGCGCCCGCGCGGGGTGAGGGAGCCGGCGGCATCCCGTTAGCTGGTCGCCTGCGGGTCGCCGACATCGGGGCGGGCACGGGCAAGATGAGCGAACTCATGGCGCGTGCGGGGGCCGTCGTGGACGCGGTCGAACCCTCGGAGGCGATGCGCGCCCAGGCCTCGTCAATGCCGGGTGTGACGTGGCACGAGGGTGTTGCGGAAGCGACCGGATTGCCGGACGCATCGTTCGACATCGTCGTGTTTGCCCAGTCATGGCATTGGGTGGACAGCGAGCGCGCGGGTATTGAAGCGGCAAGAATTCTGGCGCCCGGCGGTGTGCTGGGCATCGTCTGGAACCAGATGGACGTGAGTGTTCCCTGGGTTCATCGCCTGACGCGCATCATGCGCTCGGGGGACGTGCACCGGCCCGATCGCCCGCCGATGCCGGGCGGCGGATTCGCGCCCATGCGCCTCACCCAGGTCGTGTGGGAGGATGTCGTGACGCCGGAGCAGATCCTGACGCTGGGGACGACGCGCTCCTCGTATATTCGTTCCTCCGAGGCTGGGCGGGATCGGATGCAAGCGAACCTGCGCTGGTACCTCTATAGGCATTTGGGGTACGCGCCTGGTCAGGGGGTCACGATCCCATACACGACGCTGGTGTGGGTTGGGGAGCGCGAGGGCGAGTGAGGGTCGCGGTTCGCTACCCGAAGGTGATCTCGCGCTGCGTCTTGTTGTCGAACCAGCGGCGACGACCGTCGGGTTCGACGACGAGCTGAATGTCGGAGCCGACTGGGAGGTTGTAGATGCCGATGCAGGCGGGTTCGAGTTCGCACAGCTCGTTGAAGTTGACCACGGTCATGTTCGCGGGATTCGACAGGTATTCATCAGTGTCGCGGTCGGATAGGACGCGCCAGCCGGTGTCTGGCGGGGCGATGGGCGTCTCGCGGGTCAGCCACTTGATGTTGCCTGTCCGCTCGACAACTTTGCGCGAGACGATCGCCGCGCCAGCGTGGTCAATGAATGTAGTCATGCGTGTTCCTCTGTGCTTTTCGTGCTCTTGGCGCTGAGGGAGTCGGCGATATGGTCGGCCACAGCCCGGCGTCACTGGATGGGAATCAAAAATCGATCCGAGGCCCCCTTGGGCAAAGCGAGGCGGTGGGCGCGGGCGGCGCGCAGTGCGGGTTCAAGGACGATGAGGATCGGATCCCACGAATCGAGGCTACGTGCGGGCCTAAGGGCGTCACCGCCCGAGGCGAGCTGCATTTCTTCAAAGACCTGGATTGTAATGCCCGAAAACTCTTGGCATGTGTGCTGTAAGAAGTACGTGCCCGGCAGGTAGGTAACTTCTTGGAGATTACAGCCAGGCGCGCCCGCCATGATGGGCGACAGGTCGCGCCCGTTCGCACCCACAAAGACGGCGACCTGTGGCCTTGCCAGGTTGTTCGTTGCAATGGCGATGCTGTGCGAGGTGGCCGTCAGTGTTGGGGAAACTATCGCCCGAGGCTTGGTGACGGACGTATCGATGTGGCCACGGAAAGTCACCGAGGGAGCGGGTGGCAAAGAATTGAGAAGTGCCAATAGATTCTTAGCGTTATCGTTGATCACCGGTTGTCCTGCCTGCGATGAGAGTGTTCGATCATGCGGGGTGAAGGAGCGTAGGGGCTGGTCCAGTCGCGCACAAGGTGTGCATAGTGGGTGAGGCACTCGTATGCGAGGCGCTCGTCAATAGACTTGGTGGCTGCGCGGTAGGAGTCCGGGTCCGATGCGGCGGGTGTTAGGAACTGCTGCCACAGGAGTCGGTCTTGCCACCACGTGGGAACACTGGTTACCTCGATGCGTTCGTCCGAGGGCAGACTGATGAGTGGGGCGGTTCCATAGAGCTGAGAGTCGTCTGGGTAACGGTCGGGATAAATCGTACGAAACGAGGCCTTGGATACCTCGGGAGGCATCGTGATCTCGCTCATCGGGAGGACAAACTGAGAGGTGTGTCGCCAGACGAGTACGTCCACCCAGATTGATGTGACTCGTGTGTTGCATGCCCGTGGGTTCGTGTGCCAGCCGTATCCATCAGCACGGACGATGAACCATGGTTCGCAGGGCGGTATATCGACGAGGAGGGCAAAAGTGCTTGTGCCCGTAATTGGATGATGCGAGCGAATTGAGCCGTGATACGTGCGGTTATTGCAGGTGAGGATGCCGTTCGTGTCAGTACCAATAGACATGACCCACCCCTTTGGGCTGGGCTTGCCGAAGGGCTGGAAGGGGACCGTGGGCAGCGTCGTAGACAAGCCGCATAACGAACGGAGTGTGGCTGTGAAACGTCGAATGATGTCGCGTTGGTGTTGGAAGAGGCGACTCCAGTCAAGCTCGCCGTCCTCTGGGCGCTTGGGAAGGCGCCATATGCTGGGGCTGTCCCACCAGTGATGGTCTGGTATCCACAGCTGGACGCCGTCAACGTTTCCGTTATAAGCGATGGGCATAGTGAGACGTCCTGTTACTGCTCCGCCATTCTAATGAAGTAATAGCCGGTGTATGGATCGATTCGATAGTCCAGAATATCGAATTTTGTTCCGCTCTTAAAGAGCACTTCCGCTTCATGTTGGATTTGAGACATGCGCTGGATGGAAGACCCCGAATGGCCATCGATCTCAAAGAGGACTTTGGTGCTGCCGGGATCGGGGTAACCGCTTTGCATGAAGCTTCGCGCTACTCCACCGTCAGTACTGCTCGACAAGAAAGCCGGATCGCTGTACACCCCTGATCTGAGTGCTTGCTTTAGTGTTTCCGTGGGGACTTGTGTTCCGCGGTAAACCGTTCCCTCGTGTGAGGGTAACTTGTCGAGCAGGCTATTGAGGTTGTCGACAGTTTTGGGGATTTGGGGCGAGACGGGGTGCGATGAATCACGGAGCCAACCGTTGATGTTGCGGTAGTTGGAAGTGGAGTAATCGTAGGCTGCTAACACTTCGTCTCTCGATAACGCTGGGTGGGCGGCGGCGACCTCATCAGCCCACTTATTCAGTGCCTCGGAGTTAACTCCGGGGTTCGTTGGTGCCTGTGGCAGGGCATCGAGATCAGCGGCGGTGACAGTTGGGTGTGATGAGGAACGACGAGGCGCGCTATCAGCAGGAAGGTCGCCGTGCGAAGTGGACGCGTCCCCGTGAGTGAGCTTGTGAAGCCACTCTTTCAAGGTCTTGAGCAGCTCGTCGCCCTTTGTCAGCTTGGTTCCAAGGTTCGACAGGGATTCCTTCAGGGCAGTGACGCGTTTGGAGACGCTGCCCATCAGGGACGCGACCTTGGTGGAGATCTGTTCCATCACAAGGGGGAACGCGGTCCCAAAGGAAGCGACCAACTCCGCCGCGTAGGACAGGATCGAACTAACGACTTGACTAATCGCGTCACGGACGAAGTCGTGGACGAATTGAATGATGACCGCGCACACGTCGTAGGCGGTCCCGACCGCGCCCGAGAGCGCGCCCGTCATAGCTATGCCCTTTGTGGTGGCACCCGACGCGGCGAAGTACGCGGTCGCGGTGCTTCCCGTGAAGGACCCCTCAGGGAAGGATGAACGAACATCCTTCTCGATGTTATCCGCCGCGGCCTTCAGGGTCGCTGATACGTTCTTCCATGTCTGCCCGTTCGCGCGCAGCTGATCCGCGTCACCGGCGAGCTGGAGGAGCCAATCCTTGAAGGGCTGGATATGGTCGAAGACCCACCCGATGCCCCAGGCCATCAGTGTGCCCAGAGGATCGGATACGTAGGCGATCGTGTCGACGCCCAGGGCGACGCCCGCGAGGACACCGCTCACCCAGGACTTGTTCTCGATCGCGGTGCTGAGCTGCTCGATGTCGTCGAAGACGCCGGCCCCCGACAGGGTCGACGTGGTGTCCTGACGCTGTGCGACCAGGGGATTAGTGTCGTCAGTCGCCACTGCCGCCTCCCTGCAAGCCTGCTCCCGCCTGATTTACGGAACTCGACGACGAGGCTTCGCTTGTCTCGAAGCTGCGCGCGCTCGCAATCAGGGACTGCGAGAGCTTGTCCAGGGCGAGGCCCGCTCCGCTGATCGCGAGGTGCTCACCGGCCTCGACGAGCTGGAAAAGGGGGGGCAATAATGGGGCCGACCATCATTCCAAAAGCGCCTCTGGAGGCGGCGGCCGCCCGCAATGCGTCGGACGCCTGCTCAAGGTCGCCCTGGTACGAGGAGAGTCGCATCGCGTGAGCCCTGATGGCTGACGGATCGGCTGACAGGTTCTCCGACATGGTCAGTGCCCTCTCAGGGCGGTCCAAGGATCCGATGTGTCGGCGTTCGAATCCTGCGGGTCAGGCACGCCGTACAGGGAACGCATGCGTTCGATGCCCGCGTAGTTTTCACCAAAAGCTTCCTGCGAGGCGCTGATGACCTGTTCGCCGGCGTCGCGGCGCGCGGCGGCATACGCTGACATGATCGCCTCGCATACCTCGTTGGACACGCCTTCGATGCCAATTCCGAGGAGCGTCCCACCGGAGTCTACGACCACCTCGACGCGCTCGTCTGCTGACGTGCCCACACCCTGGACCGCTTCAATTCGTTGGCGCATCACGCGGGCGCGCTCTGCTTGCTCTTGAACTTGGCGCTCCTGACGACGTATCGCGTCGGGATCGTCCTCAAACAGAGACATCGTCACCTCCCAGTAATAAACGCTTTCCAGTGTATGTGAATCCTTAACCTGGTGGCAAGAATGCGGCAGTGTTGGTCACCTCTGCGCCGCATTTCTCCTGCTCAGCATCGCGCGCGTCTCCCGCGGCATCACACACGGGAGCGTCCGATCGGTAACTTTCCGCGTTGGGACACGCGTTCGCTGATGAGAACCTGGGGCTGGTACCTCTCCTGAACACATCGTCAGTGCCTGGCACAATGGGCGTCATGGGTTTGTCGTTTCTGGGAGTGATCGCGGCGTTCGCCATGTACGCGGTGAGTGTGTCACCCTCACTCATGGCACGCTCATGGGCGTGGCACGCGGTTGCCTCGGGTATCCTCGTCGCCGGTGGCTATGTCGCAGGCGTTTTCGTGCAGAACCTGGGGACACTGATCATCCGCGCCACCGGCCTGACAATCCGCGCATCCGAACCGGTTGAAATTGGGTTCCGCGCGACCGCAGCGGCTCTCTTTGCCATCTGGTGGATGTACGCAGTTATCCAGTCGTATCGGCGGGCCCGCACCGCATCGACGCTCGTGAAGATGCCGGGCGAAACCTTCGGCGACTACCTTCTAGGAACTGCAGGTACGGTCGTCGTCGCATGGACGCTCCTCGCCATCGTCGAGGGGTTCAGCCGTGTGGGTCGCGCCCTCATTGTGTACCTGGCTACGTTCATTCCCCTCCCTGCCGCAGTGATTGCTGGCATCGCCATCCTGTTTGTCATCATGTTTTTCCTGACGTCGAAAGTCATCCTGCGTGGCGGCATCGGTTTCTTCCGACACAAGGCCGAACAGATGAACATGCGTACCGCGCGCGGCATCTACAAGCCATTCGTCCCCGAGCGCTCCGCCTCCCCGGCCTCGCCCGTCACCTGGGAGTCGGTGGGCGGGCAAGGGCGCGTTTTCCTTGGGCGCGGTCCCTCCCGCCTCGACATCGCGCAGGTGAGCGGAGGCGAGGCCATGGAACCTATCCGCGTCTACGCCGGTTTGCCCACGGGTGGGAACGGCATCGAACAGGCTGTCTCCGCTGTCGTCGCTGAGCTGCGCCGCACGGGAGCATTCACGCGCGCGGTTATCCTCATCGCTGCTTCCACTGGTTCGGGCTGGGTCGACGAGTGGCAGGTCCAACCCCTCGAGTTCCTCACGCGCGGCAACTGCGCCACGGCCTCGTTGCAATACTCGTACGTGCCTTCTGCCCTGAACTGGCTTACCGGCCTCGAACCTGCTAAGGAGGCTTCCGCCGCACTGTTCCGGGCGGTTCGCGCCGAGCTGGATCTCATGGACGAGGCCGACCGTCCTGCGCTGTTTGTGTGCGGTGAGTCCCTCGGTGCTTTCGCGTCGCAGTCTGTGTTTGCGTCCGTTGAGGACGCGCTCACCCGCGTTGATGGTGCCCTGTGGGTGGGTACCCCCGCCTTCACGCCGATGCACAAGGAACTCACGAATGCTCGTCACAAGGGCAGCCCCGAGGTTGCCCCCGTCGTTCATAACGCTCGCCGAGTGCGCTTCGTTAACGAGCCTTCCGATCTGCGTACCGATCTGTATGGGCGCGAGCTTGGGTTGTGGGGGTTCCCGCGCATCGTCTATGCCCAGCATCCCTCGGACCCTGTCGTGTGGTGGAACAACAAGCTCATCTGGACGCAGCCTGACTGGCTGCGCGAACGCGCGGGGCGTGACGTCTCCCGTTCCGTTGAATTCACGCGCTTCGTCACCTACATTCAGGTGCTTGCTGACCTGCCCGTCGCCGGTACTGCCCCCGGCGGACATGGGCACACTTACCACGAGGAACTCATCCCTCTGTGGCGGGCAATTCTCGGTTTTGATCGTCTTCCTGGCGAAGAAGGGGCGCATCCTCGGCTGGACGCGCTCGATGGGTCCTGGGTTGATGACTCGATGGTTGAACGGATCGGCGTTGTCGTGCGTGCGAACCTGGAGCTGTCGGACCGGCAGTAGCTGCGCGCTGCGTGTGTCTTCGTCGCGGTGGGGTGCGCGGGTCGAGACTCATAGGCGTCGTACGGGTGTGGCCGTGGATTCAGGTGGTGTCAGTACGTGTCGATGCATGAGCATGCTGACCAGATAGTCCGGTGAGTGTAGTGGCGGAATAATCGCGCTTTGCATGTATCGTCTGCTGAGAAAATGTGTGTGTAAAAACGAACATATGTGCAGCGGTAAGGAATATGGCTGCATGTGGTAGAGAAAAGCGCGATAGTGCGCGCATTAACCCCGCAAATATACTTGTAATTATACGATGATAAGTGAGTAATGCGTTGCTAGGTATTCATTTGCGCAGTACCGTTCGCATTACGAACCCCAAGCCTAACCAGCTGGAATAGTTCGTTGGATCAACATTGGAGTGAGTATGACCCAGTTAATTCACAGGGCGTTCCTAGCGACCCTGGCGACCGGCGCGGTAGTGGCGTCCGGTGCTTTCGGCGTACCCGCGCACGCGGCGCCCGCCCCCGACATGTATGGCCCCACCGTTTCTCAGGTCAAGACCATCAGTGAGGGTCTCGGCGGCTCCGTGACATTCAAGGTCGATGACAACCCTGGCCTGTCCAGCATCGATCTGCGCGATCCGTCGACCGACGCGATCTTTTATCATCGAGTTGTCGACTTCCCCGGCAACGTCACTGACGATGGCGTCCATCACTACAGCTTTGAAATCAAGTTCTCCGACATTCAGGCGGCCTGGACCAAGGCAGGCCACACGGAGGCCCTACCTGCGACCGTTAAGCTCGTCGCGTGGGGGAGCGACGGGAAGCCTTCGAAGCGCGCTGACATCGCGATTGAACCCATCGCGATGATCTCCCTCGACTTTGGTATCGAGTCCGGTCAGCTCAACATGACTGTCGGTCAGCAGACGAACATTGGCGTCACCCACGAGCCTGACAACGCAAACAAGACGGTGATCAACTGGACCGCCGATGATATTGACATCCTGACTGTCGATGATGCATCAGGCCTCGTGACGGCGGAGAAGGAAGGCTGCACGGACGTTCGTGCTGTCGCCGACTACTTGGATCCGATGGTTTTTGATCCGGTGATGGCGAGCGTCCAGGTGTGCGCCACCGAGCTGGGCGAGGACGAGATTGCTCTCAATCGCCTTCGTGTGGATCTTGACGAGGGCGAGTCTGTCACCCTGACGCCGATGCTGCCCAAGAAGTTCAAGGACGCCACCCTGTCCTGGGGCCTGGAGTACGGTGGCGCTGTCATTTTGAACGTGGCAGAGGACGGCAAGAGTGCCACGATCACCGGCGGTAACGCTATCGACTGGGATCAGGTGAACCTGACCGCCACCCTACCCGACGGAACCGAGGCAACGGCGACGACGGTCGCCGTTGTGAAGTCCGTGAAGCAGGACGCGAAGGCGCCTGCGCCATGGGTTGAGCCCCAGCCGGATCCGCAGCCTCAGCCGGACCCGCAACCTCAGCCGGACCCGCAACCTCAGCCGGACCCGCAGCCTCAGCCGGACCCGCAGCCTCAGCCGGACCCGCAGCCTCAGCCCACGCCCGAGGGCACCTGGATGCAGAACTCGACCGGCTGGTGGTACGTGAACGCTGACGGTTCCTACCCGAAGGACACCGTGGCCACGATCGGCGGACGTGTTTTCCGCTTCGATGCCAACGGCTACATGCGCACCGGTTGGATCAATGAAGCTGGCGCCTGGTACTACCACGACGCGAACGGCGTAATGGCGACGGGGTGGCTCAAGCTTGGTAACACCTGGTACTACCTGGACGCCAACGGCGCGATGGTCACCGGTTGGATCAACCTGGGTGGCACCTGGTACTACCTGAACTCCTCGGGCGCGATGGCGACGGGTTGGCTCAACCTGGGTGGCACCTGGTACTACCTGGACGCCAACGGCGCGATGGCGACGGGTTGGCTCAACCTGGGTGGCACCTGGTACTACCTGAACGGTTCGGGCGCGATGGTGACGGGTTGGCTTGACCTCGATGGTCGGTGGTTCTACCTGAACTCCTCGGGTGCGATGGCGACGGGTTGGATCAACCTGGGCGGCACCTGGTATTACCTGGACGCCAACGGCGTGTGGGTCAAGTAACCACTGTCAACACACGGTGAACGGGCGGGGCTCGGAAATGCAGCATGAGCGTGTTTCCGGGTCCCGCCCATTGACACGTTAGATTGTCTTAATAGTTTCGTTAGCGCTCTGGTGATTGTCAGTTGCCTCTTTTCCGGTAGCGTTGTCCCTGGCGGCTGCAACGTGGGAGCAACCACACTGTCGGCAGCTGTCTGTGACACTCATTGGAGAAGGCTTATGTCAATGAAGAAACCAGCTGTCCTCCTGGCGCTCGTCGGTGCCTGCGCACTCGCAGTCACGGGCCCGGCGACCCTCGCGGCGCCACCAACTCCTGCGCAACCCGACCAGGGAACCTCGGCCTCGTCCCTGCCTGTCGGTGATCTTGACACTGCACTGACCTCAAAGAATGGCGAGACTGCTACGCCCGATACTGACGTGACGGCGAGCGGCCAGGATCCGGCGCGCCTGGTCGGCATTATCGTCCAGCTGCAGGACGGGGCCGATCGGGCGAGCGCCCTCGCCTCGATCAACGAGGCCGTGGCCGGGACGTTGCCCGGAGCCACCGCGAACGTAGAACGCGAGTACAACAAGGCTCTTGACGGCTTCGCCCTGAAGGCACCCGCCGGCGCCCTGGACGCGATCCGCCGCGCGAACGGCGTCCAATCCGCCTTCATTGAACGTGACACGCCTATCGCCGATGCCATTGGCATCGACGCGGAGGGCGCAACCCCGGCCCCGCGCGTGGCCGGTCAGAACCCTGACAACCTGAGCGCCCAGCTCATGATGCACGCCGACCAACTCACCCAGAAGGGTGAAGGCACAGTCGTCGCCGTCATCGACACGGGCGTGGAAATGACTCACCCTGCCTTCTCCGGCACCCTCACGGGAACGCCCGCGATGACAGCCGCCGATGTCGAGGCCCTGACCCCCCAGCTGGGCATGGGCAAGACCGGTATCTACTACAACGAGAAGTTCCCCTTCGCCTACGACTATGCGGACGATGACAATGACGCGATGCCGAGTCCAGGCGACTACGGCTCGCATGGCACGCACGTCGCTGGCATCGCTGCCGGTGATGCGGACCAGATCGTCGGCGTCGCACCAGAGGCGCAGATAATCGTCGCGAAGGTCTCGCGCAGCGTGGAGGGCGACATTCCCGACTCTGCGCTGCTGGCCGCGCTCGACGACATGGTCGTCCTGCACCCCGACGTCGTGAACCTGTCGCTTGGCCAGCTCGGCGGCATGGACAACGAGGCCGACTCGGTATACGCGACCGTGTTCAAGAGCCTGCAGGACGCGGGAATCACCGTGAATGCTGCGGCCGGTAACCACTACTCGGCCGGATACGGGAACCTGTCTGGCAAGAACCTGCCCTACGCGTCCGACCCGGACTCCTCCACCCAGTGTGAGCCCGCGACCTACTCCTCCGTGGTTTCCGTCGCCTCGATGGATAACCTGCTGTCCTACAACGCCTTTACGGCGGCCGGCAAAGACATCGCATACCAGCGTGCGCGCGGCTTCAACGGCGAAAAGGTCGCTGAACTCTCCGAGATGACTCCCGGCGACTACGAGTACGTGGACGGCGGCTTCGCCTCCGAGGAGGACGCTGCCGCCCTGAAGGCGAAGTACCCGGATGGCCTGGCCGGCAAGTTCGTGCTCGTCTCGCGCGGCCAGATGACCTTCCAGAAGAAGATCGAGAACCTGGCCCCGCTCAACCCCGCTGGCATCCTCGTCTACAACAACGTCGCCGGCGACTCGCTCATGATCATGAGCGTGACGACACTGGACGTGCCAGCCGCCTTCATCTCCAATGAGAGCGGCAAGGCCATGCTTGAGGCCGCCGACCACCACCTGACCCTCGTCGACGGCAAGACCGTGACGCCGAGCGCCACGTACTCGATGTCCGACTTCTCCTCGTGGGGCGTCACCCCCGACCTGCGCCTGAAGCCCGAGGTCACCGCTCCGGGCGGCAACATCTATTCCGCCATCCTGGACGGCAAGTACGACCACCTCTCCGGCACCTCGATGGCGACCCCGCAGATGGCCGGCGTCAGCGCCGTCGTCTTGCAGCGCGTCCAGTCCGACCCGCTGTTCGCCTCGATGAGCGCGCGTCAGCAGGT
>ERZ773214.1663-NODE-1663-length-12680-cov-74.575129_pt1 | contig 12680 bp, 8 predicted proteins | sample MGYA00511238_ERZ773214 | MGnify/ENA primary metagenome ERZ773214 (study PRJEB29015, sample SAMEA2738157) | human oral metagenome | biome: human oral; feature: human-associated habitat; material: saliva | place: China | collected 2259 ...
GCATCACCGGAACGCCGAAACAGGCGGTTTCAGGCAAGGTATGTGCAGGCTGCATAAAGGCGTTTTGCAGGATAACGGCCGCTTCGGCAGGTTCGATACCCAAACTGTCTATGGCGGACTGCAAGGTTGCGGGCAGGTCGCAAAAGCAGCCTGCACCGTCCGGCAGGCAATACACCGAGTTGTGCGTATAGGCCAGCGGTGCCACCCATCGGGTAACGGGCGAGGTGCGGATTCGGCTGCCTGCGGCAAAGCGTCCCGCCCCGTCTTGGGCGACCGTGCCGTACACCACGGCATACTCGGATTTGCCGGGCGTGTGGTAGCGCGTGAAGGTCCAGTCAGTGAGCTTGCAGGAGGCGAGGGTGCCGTCGTGGGAATGTGCGGATGGGATGGGGTTGGAGGGGGTGTTAGGCATGGTTCATTCCTTGAAGGGCGGTTTCAGGCAGCCTCAAACATAGGCCGCAGGCACGGCAACCAAATTCTCCGCCAACCAGATTTTTTGCGCGTACTGGTTGATGATCGTGCCGTGGGCGATGCCCAATTCGTTTGCTAGCAGCGTGTTGCGCAATAGGTTGAAAGCGGCGGCCATTTTTTTATTCGGATTGGCGGTGGCTTTGATTTCAACGGGGTACAGCATCTGCTGGTGTTCGATCAGTAGGTCGATTTCTTTTTGATTGGTGTCGCGGTAAAAATAAATCGGCGGTTCTTGGCCTTGGTTGTGGAAGGATTTGATGATTTCGCCCACGACAAAAGTTTCAAAAAACTGCCCGCTCTTGGCTCCGTTTTGAATAGTTTCCGGCGTCAGCCATTTGGTCAGGTAGGCCATCAGGCCGGTGTTCAGCATATAGACTTTCGAGGTTTTGATGGCGCGTTTGAGGTGGTTGTTGCCATAGGGTTGCAGCAGATAGACGATGCCCGATGTTTGCAGCACGGTGAGCCAACGCTTGACGGTATCCAACGATACGCCGATTTCCTGGGCCACGCTGCTGTAATTCAATAATTCCCCGCTGCGGGCGGCAATAGCAATCATGAACCGAGTGAAATCGCCGCTGCTGCCTACATTGACCAATTGGCGCACGTCGCGTTCGATATAGGTGGCGACATACGAGGCATAATAAACCTGCCAGTCGGTTGCGGGTTGCTCGTATAAGCGCGGCATATCGCCGCGGTGGATAATCTGCCAGATATTTTCGTGTTCGGGCAAACTGAATACCGGTTTCCGGTCAGCCAAATAGCCTTCGTCCGGCACAAAGGCCGTCTGAAAATCATCGCCGCGCATTTCGCGCCACGACAATCCGTTTAATTTCAATACCGCAATGCGCCCGGCCAGGCTTTCGCTGACATTTTGCATCAACTCAAAAGCCTGAGAACCGGACAGCAGGTACAGGCTGTTCTGCTTGCGCCGGTCTATATCCATTTTCAGCAGGGGGAACAGCTCGGGGGCATATTGGACTTCGTCCACAATCAGCGGCGGCGTGTGGTTCAATAAAAACAGTTGCGGCTCGTTTTCGGCTTGGTCGAGCAGTAAGGGATCGTCTAAGGTAAGGTATCCGTATTCGGGCGCAATGTGCTGAAGCAGCGTAGATTTACCGACCTGCCGCGCACCGGTCAGCAATACAGCGGGAAATTGTGCGGACAGCTTTTGCAGGACGGATTGCAGGTGACGTGGGTAATACATAACAAAATCCAGTTTAACTTAAGACGGAATCTTAATTTAAACTGGATTTTTGCGCAATACATCTTATTTTGTGTGGTAATGATGCCGTAGGTCACACCGCGAAACAGCCGTCATATACACTCCTCGTTATACAGGCGGACATAGTCCTCGGGTGTGATGCGCCGCTCATTCTGGCTGTTAGGCAGATAATCAACAATAGAGACCGGGCTAGATAACACGGTAGATTCTCCGGCGGTACAAAAGGTGCGTGAAGAGTTGACAGCATTAAGCGATCAGCGAGCATAACAGGAAGTAGCTGATGATGCTTACAGATACGCTAACCCAACTAAAAAAAGAACCGCTCTTTCCAGTTAGGCAAGCTGACCGACAAAGGCACATCCGAACCACTGCTGAAACCAGAACATGCTCTTTCGCAACTGCAAAGGGTTTTTGACGGGGTTCAGATGGCACTAAGGGGGAGGGTGGGCTCATGGAGCACAGTACGCAGGCCTCCCTACTTCAAGTACGCTCAACAGAACAGCAACGGATACTGCGTTCGTCTCGCGGAGATATCAATGCGGTCTTAGAAGCAACGCAAGGCATCAAAATCCTTCCCATAACCTACTACGTTCAGCCAGAAATATTCAGCCCCGCCCTGCCAAAACACCATCGGTATCCCAGACCCTGATTACAATCCTGACGATTATTGGTGGAACCGATATTAAATAAACACCCATCTAAATAAAACAAGCCACCCTAATTTGGGCGGCCTTTTTGTTATCGGGTGGACAGATACATCTCGCGGATCTGCTCTTGGGTTGGTTTGGTTAAACCCCATTGGTCATTAGTGCAGTGCAGGATGTGTTTATTGCTTCGGCAAACATAACTAACGCTCCATCCGCCAGTTTGCATACATCTCCATATTGGCATACTCGACTATTTCCCTTTTTGTCATCAACCCACCTACCAACCCGAAGGCTGTCGAGCCGAACCCGATGGAGAAAACCAGCTTCGCCCTCACTCGGTTGAGACCGAGCTCAGAGTATGCCGACGCGTTTCTCACCGAATCCCGTCTCGCCAACCCGACGGCCATCGTGTCGAACCCGATGGAAAAAACCAATCCAAAATTCCAAAATCCCCGATGTATATATACTATATATGATATATATATTCTTATAATAGGTATTATATATATTATATATAAATATAAGTATGCGCTTTAAACAAAAAAAGCAATCTCTAGGACACATCATAGCTCCACTTTTCCCAGATCTATAATTTCAAAAAATTCGGGAGGTAAAACAATAAAAGTTTTACCTCCCGAGAAAATTATTAGGGCTGTCCTAGATAACCAGGTTAGACTATCTTTCACCATTTGTTTTAACATGGCAATTTGAGATTTCATTTCATTGTTGTTAAATCGCCATTCGCACTCTTTCAAATACAGCTCGAAATGCTTTTTCGGAATGCCGTTGAATTTACGCAAATGGCGTTTGGCCTGACTCCAGAAGTTCTCAATCCCGTTAATGTGGTTTTGCCTGTCTGCAAAACAGGTACGGTGATTGATGCGCAAGTGGTTAAACTCGCTAACATCCAATACATTGTAGGCACTGTGGCAATCAGTATAAACCACGCTGTCCGGCCTTACCTTCTCCCGGATAATCGGCAGCAGGGTAGCCGACTGCGTATTGGCTACGGTAACGGTGTAAACCTTACCGTTACACTTCAACAGTCCGAATACCACCACTTTGCCGGCTGCTCCGCGACCACGTTTGCCTTTGCGGCAGCCGCCAAAATAACTTTCATCCGCTTCTACTTCGCCATCAAACATTTCCAAGTGTTCGCAACGATGAAAGATAAGCAAGCGTAAACGATGAAAGTAGTAGGCAGCGGTGTTTTTATTGACCCCGGCCAATTCGGCGGCAGTACGGGCGGTTGCTCCTGCAACGAACAATTCGATCAGTTTGTTTTGAACGGGCTGACTGAGGCGACTTTTTCTCATAGGAATATTTTAATCAAATTTGAATATTCCTGGTTATCTAGGACAGCCCCTAAAACTTTCAGGTAGCCTCATTACTATGCACTCTGCCTACCATCGTAGAAAATCAAGCGTGGCACACATTGGCTAACTTATCAGCCAGCAACAAAACAGGCTACCTGAAAACGCAACGCAGCGAATTTTCTGCGAAGCTAAAATTTTCAGGTAGCTTGTTATTCCTATACCAAGCTAATCAGGCATTGCCATTACAGAGTTGGGGCTGCCAGCATTGGATTAATAACCGGATTGGATATCGTGTTCGTACTACTCAAACCGCTGCCGTTGTTGCTGCCAAAGCTGGCCATTGCCTGAACTAGGCTGTTGGCATTCACATGCTAAAATCGTAATCAACCGCGCATTTTCCACATCGTAAGCGATATGGTTGCCACGTCCGTCAATAATCGCCTGTATCGCCTCATCAATCACATTAAGCGGCACCAAAAACCACTCTTTCGGTTCTACAGGGTTGCCGAAGCGGTCGCTGATGGTAATAGTCAGGCGGGCAGGGGCAAACAGGGTATGTAAGATTTTTTCAAACTTGGTGCGGTTGATGTTGGCCAGTTTGTATTCGGCAACCACTTCTACATCAGCCAGCAGAAAGGTTGCATCAAGTGCCGCGTTGGCGATACGGGTTTGCACTTTGCCGCCGGTTACGCCGATTTTGTGCACCAGTTCGCGGTTTGCCCTGATAAAAGGGTCGTCTGAAAGGCTGCGTGCAACGTAAATCGTGCCGCTGGCAATATCATCTTCTTCCTCTTTGCTGCCGAAATCCAGACTTAAATTCAAGTCTGGCGTAGTTGCCACAATACGCCGCCCGTTTTTGTCTTTATACAAGGCGCGTTCCAATGAGCGGTTGATTAAATCGCTTTCGGTGCGGTTATCCAAAATCACGCGCATACGAGCATTGAAGGTGCCGTTGCGGTTTTTGGTTTTTTCGCCGATATGGGCAACAAACACTGTTTGTCCGTTGAGAATGAAAAAATCACCCGCGTTGATTTCCCCGCCGCCAAAAGGCTCGGTGCGGTAAGTGCCCAGTTTCAAACCCTGTTTGATTTGCCCGAACAAAGGTTCAAACTGCTCAAAGTCTTCGCAGGGTTTGTATTGGGCAACGTATTCGGCGAGTAGTGCTTCGCGGCGTTCCTGATAGGGGCGCACGTTTTTGAGCTGCGTGATGCTGTTTTCCGCAAACTCATTTTCCAGTTCGGCAAGCAGCTCTTCATCATCTTGCATTGCCTTATCCGTACCGTCTTGCAGCCAGTGTTGCGTATCTGTTTCTGCAAGCAGGGCTTTTGCTTCTTCATTGCCACGCAATGCCTGCAAACGCACCGCATAAATCCGCTCGAAAATATCCCTGTCCGCCCCGTTCTGCGGCAGGCGGTCGTGTGTTTCGGCGAAGCGGCAGATGTCTTCAAAGCCCGCGATGATGCGTTCCTGCTGCGCCGTTAGGTTGGTTTGCTTTTCGGTTTTGCCAAATTCCGCATCCAGTTCGGCATACAAATCGTCCAAATCTATATCGCTCATAATTTCCCTTCTTTCTTATAGCGCATAAACGCCGCTATGCCCTCTGCCATTTTCTGTTCCCATGGGTCTTGCGCGGTGGCAGACGGCCAGCGTCCACGTTCTTGCTGGAAATGCTTGGCGCGTATTGCCAGCATTTTGGCTTCTTCCGGGTCAAGTTTGGTGCGTTTGCCGGTAATCATTGCCGCCACCTGTTGCAGGTTGGCTTCGTTCATGCCTTTTGCCAAAATCGCATACGCTTCGGCAAACGGATTGATGCGGTCTATCAAATCAATGTCCAATTCGCGCACATCCATGGCGAATTTGCGCACGCCTTCAATCAGCGCGAGATTGGCCTTTTCGTCTTTTCCGTCTTCTTCGGCGGCGCGGTTGGCGACTTGTTTCGCCTGCTGGGTCAGATTCAGCGCGGCTACGGCGCGTTGGCGCACCGCCTCGATATCTTCGCCGTCCAACTCGGGATATTTGCCCCTGATGATTTTGCCCATTTTGATTTGGGTCAGCTCTTCGGGTATCAAATCTTCGTCAAACAAACCGCGCTCGATGGTGGTTTTGTCCTGCACAAAAGCGGCGATAACTTCGTTCAAATCTTCTTGGCAAATCCGCTGCGCCGCTTCGCTTTTTGGCTCGGCCAAACCTGCAATTTCCATCTGTATTGTGCCTGTATTCGGGTTGAAGCCCACATTGGTTTTTCCTGCCTGATAGCCTGCATCGCCGTAATCGAAGTTTTCAGACGGCGTATTGTTCGGATTTTTCGGGCGGAATTCATAGCGTGGAGTCAGCACCTGCTCCATCAGCAGGCTGGCGGCAATCGCTTTCAAAGTATCGTTGATGGCTTCGGCAACCGCGCTTTCTTCCGCATCCGGTTCGGCAATCAGGTTGGTAAAGCGTGCACGGGTTTTGCCCGGTGCATCGCGGGTGGCGCGGCCGATAATCTGCACGATTTCCGTGAGGCTGGCGCGGTAGCCCACTGTGAGCGCGTGTTCGCACCAAATCCAGTCAAATCCCTCTTTTGCCATGCCCAGCGCAATGATAATGTCCACATGGTTGCGGTTGTTCTTTTGCGTGGGGTCTTTGAGAGCGGCAGAAACTCTGTCGCGTTTGAGCGGGTCGTCGTCCACCAAATCGGCGATTTTCAGCACCCGTCCGTCGGCTGTCTGCACCAACTGAAAGCCCGTGGTTTCATCCGTGCCCTGCCAAGTGCCGATTTGTTCCAAGATGTGTTCCACTTCGCGGATTTTGTCTTTGCTGCTTTCGCGGGAATTGACATTCGGAATATGCACAATCGTTTTCTGATGTGTGTCCAACACTTGTGCAATGCTGTCGGCGTAGCTGCCCGAATAAAAGAAATAGCCGATGTCTAGCTGTTTCAAATATTGGTAGCCGCTGAGCTGTTCGTAGTAGGTGTAAGTAACCGTGTCAAATTTCGCCTCGTCCTGCGGCGCGAGCACCGCCACCGAATCGCCACGGAAATACGAACCAGTCATCGCCACAATATGCGTTTGCCCGCGTTCGATAAACTGCCCCAGATGCGCACCGAGTTTGTTGTCGGGGTTGGCGGATACATGGTGGAATTCGTCCACAGCAATCAGGCAGCCGTCAAATGCTTCCACGCCAAACTGATCCACTGCAAAACGGAAAGTGGCGTGCGTGCAAATCAAAATCCTATCTTCGCTGTCTAAAAACGCTTTCACCGATTTTACTTTGCCACCGTCTTCGCCCGGCGCGTTGCAGAGATTCCATTTGGGTTCAACTTGCCAATCCGCCCAAAAACCGAACTGGCTCAAAGGCTCGTCATGAAAACTAGAACCTATGGATTTTTCCGGCACAACAATAATCGCTTTTTTCACACCCTGATTGTGTAGCTTATCCAAAGCCACAAACATCAGTGCACGGCTTTTGCCGGAAGCGGGCGGCGATTTAATCAGCAGATACTGCTCGCCGCGCTTGGCATACACGCGCTCCTGCATCGGGCGCATGCCCAGCTCGTTGCTTTGGCGGGCGGTGTGTTGGAGAAAGTTTACGGATACGGAAGGGATGGAACGGGTCATGGCGATTCTCGCTTAGGTGTTTCAATGATGTTTACTTAGGCAGCCTGAGACCTTTGCAATAACATAGGTTACTAAAATTTTATGCTCAATCTCATTTTCAAAATGCAAAACTTTTCTGATTTTTCCTACTTTTTGCTCAATATTAGGAAGGTTTTAGGCAATTGAAAATTTTTTGGCGCATTTTTATGCGTCAAATTTCGTTAACAGACTATTTTTGCAAAGGTCTCAGCCTGAAAAAGTTCAGACGGTCATAGACGGTCATAGACGGTCATAGACGGTCATAGACGGTCATAGACGGTCATAGACGGTCATAGACTTTATTGCGGCAAAGTATAAAAAGTCCAACGCCGCTGCCCGTTTGCCTGTATTTTTCCTTCTGATTCCAGTTTTTTAAGCAAACGGGTAGCTTGTTTGTCGGCTAGGCGGCAAAGTGCCATTACTTCCGAGCGACGGATGCTGCCGTGGTGGGAAATATGCGCTAAAACCATCTGTTCCTGCTGCAATTCGTTAAATCCTGCCTGACGGGTGTATGCAACAGCCTGCCCCTCGGCACGATAAACCAAGGCCGATAGCGTATAGCTTCTATTGCGCGTATTGCCGTGCGCTTCAACCAACCCCGCTTCAACCAAACGTTCCAGTACCGCATGGGCAGTTTGATGGTCGCGCTGGATTTTCTCGGCAAGACTTTCAGAATCCATGCGCTTGTGTTCGTATAACGCGGCCAGTGCAATCAGGCTGTTGACTGGCATTTCCTGTCCGTCTTTTTCCTGCGACACAATCAGTTTTAAAAACGCCTTGTCTGCGGCGGAGGTTGGCATGCCCACCACCACCTGCTGGTCATTGCTGCGGCTGTAATCGGGAACAGGGCGGCCGAAGCGTAGCAAGCCGCGATAAATTTTGTCCACACCGCGCCCCGAACGTTCCACAATACCGATACGCTTCATTGCATCGGCCAAAGCCGGATTGCGCGGGCGCGGCTCTGTGGTTAGTAAGTTTTGCAGGGTAACGCCTTCAACCAAGCCACCCGGATTGCTGATAGTCAGCTCGTCGTCGTTTAGGCGCACATAAACAGCGCGAAGGTTGTGGTAATCCCGATGAATCAACGCATTAGCCAAAGCTTCGCGGAATGCGCCCATGTCCACCTTTGGAATCGGTACGCGGAACATATCAATCAGCATCTCGTCTTCCGGGTTGTAAGGGCGGAAATTGGTTTCCAGCCACTCCATCGCTTTGAGCAGCGGAAAGCGATGGAATTCATTAAAACCCACCGCCTCGCGCGAGAGCACCTGAAACGCAAATTCATGCGTCGGCACTTTTTCGCGCAATGCGGTTTCGCGGCCGATAATCAGCAGACCCGTCAAAGTCGGTACACGTTCGCCGTTTTCATTGCGCGTAGTCAATCCCAATGCGCCGTCCATATCCTCATCGCTTAATTCCAGCAGCACGCGGTCGCCGCCGTAACGTTGCACGCTTTGTCGCAGGCGTTCACGTTCCAGCGGGTCAAAATCTGCCAGCGTTGCATCGGGCACCGCCTGCGCCGAAGCGTCAGCCAGCCCGAAATGACCGGCGCGGCTGCTGCGCTCGTGCGGCAGCATCGGCACAGATTCAGGCGTGCCGTCGTGTTTGATGCGGCGGCGCAGGTAAACGCCCGCCGTGGTGGCCACTTCGGTACGCGATTTTTTCACACTTATCCGCGCCACGGTTACGCCACCAGTTTCCACGGCACGCACCTCCACCGCCAAAGGCGGCGAAGTGCGCGTTTGAATCAAGGCGGGTAAGCCCTGCAAATTGCGGTGTTTTTTGTGCAGCCCTGTGGGCGTGCCGTCGTCTTCTATGCCCAGCCACAATTCGCCGCCATTGGTATTGGCTAGGGCGGCCAATGCCTCAACCAAATCTTTGTCGCTCAGGCAGGCGCGGTCGCTTTTGAATTCCACGGTCAGCGTTTCTCGCTGTGGCGGAACAATCGGGGTGTCGCTCATATTCTTTTTCCTTTTTCAGGCTGCCTTACTGGTTGGCAGAGGCGGCCTGAAAGACGGGATGGTTTGGGGGTGTTTGTTCGGGTATTGCGGTTTCAGGCTGCTTTTCAGACGGCCTTTTAGGCGGTTTTTCAGGTAGCCTTTTTTTTGCGTTTGGGCTTTTCGGCGGGTTGGGCGGCGTGCATTTTGGTGTAGAGGGCGAACAGTTTTTCCAGCCGTTCGGTGTCGTTTTTGAAGCGGCGGCCGATGTAGATGCGCTCGATGGTTTCGTCGTTGCGCTCGTGGGCTTGGCGCAGGTTTTCGGGCATGGCTTCGGGAGTGTACAAATCGGCGATGGTGGCGGGGAAATGGGCTTCGCGCGCGAGCAGGATGTCTTCGGCGCAGCGGGTTAAATCCAGCTTGTTTTGCGTGGTCAGGAGCGGCACGGGGAAGGTGTTCCAGCCGAGGGTGTTGGAGTAGGAAAAGTCGGTTCTCATGCGGACGCAGACTGTGCCTATCCAAACCCAATGCAGGCGGCTGGCGATAAGTGCCATGTTCCAGAGCGGGGCATCGTAGAGGGCAAAGGCTTTCTCTTGCACAATACAGAATGGTTCTAATAATCCAACAGGCAAATACTCTCTATTTTCAGAACTAACTCTTGGAATAATGAAAGTCCTATTCTTTCCCTCCATTTGTTCACGAAATTTATGTGGTGTTGCTACCAATTTTTGAGCAGTTTTGTCGTTGGTTGCCGCTGTTCTTGATTCTTTAACCAAATTGATACGTCTGGAGATTTCTGGATTCTTTTCTGCTATTGCCAACTCTTCATCAGAAATCCATAAACATGCACGAGGAGAGGAGTCAATAAATTCTTTTGAGCCAAAGAATGGTCTAATAAATTTCTTAGCCTCTGGAAAATCAACAATTATTTTTCTTGCTTCTGCTTGGCTGAATGTTAAAGCTGTTGCGTAATATGGGTGGTTACCAAACTGCATATGTGAAATATCACAGCTAATCGGGATTGATTGTGGGAAAACTAAAATATCTGGGGCTGCAACCAAATAAGCATTGATATTTTCTACTTTGCGCACGGCTGTGCCGTCAAAACGCAATGTGCCGTCAAACTGAAAGCTGCCGTCAAATTTGGCTTCCGCTATGGAATAGAGTTTTTTGCTGCTTACGGGCTGATTGGAAAAGCCGACAATCACCACGGTTACGCCTGCATTGTGGCTGGCAAGGTTCGCCCATTTGAAGCTCTGGTGGGCAAAGGTGATTTTCAGGCTGCCTGAAAACATCAGCGACCACAATATCGGCACCTGCTGCCCTTGGCAGATGGAGTTGGTGGATACAAAAGCGGCGGCGCAGTGGCTGTTGTGCTGCATGTAGTCGGCGGCTTTGATAAACCAGCCGGCAACGTAATCCAGCGATTTCCAGTTTTTGCTGCGGTGAGCAAACACCCCCTGCAAATCGGCTTTTTGTTCGTTGTTTTGTTTTTTACTGCCTTTATAGGGCGGGTTGCCGCAGATATAGGTTTCGCCGCCTGCATTGGCAAATTCGATGCCGTCGGTTTCGGTGGGGGCGGTGAACAGGTCGTCTGAAAGGATTTGGGCGGTTTTGCTGGCGGGGGGGCAGACGGCGAGCCAGTCGAGGCGCAGGGCGTTGCCGCAGGTGATCCAGTTTTGGCTGGAGAGCGGCAGAAAGGCTTGCAGGGCTTGGAGCTGGCCGAGGTATTTTACGTTGGCCTGATACTCGGCGATGATGAGGGCGAGGCGGGCGATTTCGGCGGAGAAATCGCGCAGCTCGATGCCTCGGAAGTTGGTGATGGGGATGTCGCTTTTGCGGCCTTTTTCGCCGCGCTGTTCGTTGATTTGGTTTTCAATCTGGCGCATTTCGCGGTAGGCGATGACGAGAAAGTTGCCACTGCCGCAGGCGGGGTCAAACACGCGGATGCGGGCAAGGCGTTTGCGCAGGTTGAGCAGTTTGATTTTGTTGCCGCCCGCGTCGGCGAGTTTGGCGCGGATGTCGTCGAGGAAGAGCGGGTTGAGCACTTTGAGGATGTTGGGCACGCTGGTGTAGTGCATGCCCAGCTTGCCGCGCTCTTCGTCGTCGGCCACGGCTTGAATCATGGAGCCGAAGATGTCGGGGTTGATTTGCGTCCAGTCGAGGCTGCCGATGTTGATGAGGTAGGTGCGGGCGGTTTTGGAGAGACGCGGCACTTCCGGGCTGTCTGAAAACAGTCCGCCGTTAACGTAGGGAAATTGGCTTGCCCATGCGGGGAGCTTGGCGGCGGGGCGGTCGCTGTGTTGGGTGTTCATGGCGCGGAAGATTTCGCGGATAACGAAATCGGTGTTGCTGCTGTCGCGCGCGCTTATTTGGGCGATGGTGTCGGTAAACAGGCTTTTTTTGTTGAAGATTCCGGTGTCTTCTGCGAAAAAGCAGAATATCAGCCGCGCCATGAAGTGGTTCATGTCGTGGCGTTTTTCGTCTGCGCCCCATTCGGGGTTGGTTTTGATCAGCTCTACATACAGGCGGTTGAGCCGCGAGGTGGCGCGGATGTCGAAGGCGCTGTCGCGGATTTGTTGGACGGTGGAGATGCCTGCCAGCGCGAGAAAAAAGCCGAAGTGGTCGGGGAAATCGGTATAGGTGCAGGAGATGTGTTCGCCTGTGATGAGGTCTTCGGCTTCGATTTGGCTGCCGTCGGTGGCGAGCACAAAGCGGGCTTTGGCGCGCTCGGTGGCGGGGCTGTCTTTGAGCGTTTGCAGGGCGGCGGGGGTGTCGCCTTCTGCGGCGGTGAGAATGTGGATGTTTTTGGTCTGCAATACGCCGCCGCAGTCGGATTTGTTGGTGTCGCCGCTTTTCAGGCGTTTGATGGTGGTAGCTTTGTTGCCGAAGGCTTCAAGAAATTGGTAGGGGAATTCGGCGGCGGCAAAGGGGGTGGCAAAAAGCTCGGAGACGGCTTGTTCGATTTCTACGGCGTTCATGAATCAGGATGGTATTAGCTGAAAGATGGTATGGAATTATAGCAGTATTTACTGAATACCAAATTGCAGCCATGTTCTTCCCACTCAATACAACCTCTCCCGTAACCTCCGCCACTGCTCCTCCCTGCCCAACTCCCCCGCACCGTCCAACAGCTGCAGATAAGCCATAATCTGCCCGTAGCGCACTTCGGCCAGTTTTTGTTCGGCATCGGCGCGCGCCTGCAGTGCCTGCAGCTCGTCCAGCGTGCTGCGCACGCCAACGCGCCGGCCGTCCGAATACACGCACTCGATCAAATAGGGGCAGGGTTCGATGACTTGTTCCGTTAGGAACTTGGCCGCGCTGCCTGCGGTTTTGTCCGGCAAAATGGCGGTGTATAGCTCCCTTGAGAAATCGTCGATGGCGACAAACAGGTAATCCCGCTTATCGGTGACTTTCTGCCCTTTGAGCAGCGGCAGCCGTTTGGTATCGAGATGTACCAGCTCTCC
>ERZ773214.1666-NODE-1666-length-12666-cov-225.693442_pt1 | contig 12666 bp, 16 predicted proteins | sample MGYA00511238_ERZ773214 | MGnify/ENA primary metagenome ERZ773214 (study PRJEB29015, sample SAMEA2738157) | human oral metagenome | biome: human oral; feature: human-associated habitat; material: saliva | place: China | collected 2259 ...
GCTGGCTGCTTCCGTCCTGTCTGGCCATGGGCGCCGTCGTCACCTATTTTGACGTTGCGCGCCAGAAGTCGAACACCGCTAACGGCCTGATTTCCTTCTTCACCATTGGCATTATTTCCCTGGGGCTGTTGATTTCCCCCGCTTCGTTCATTGGCGGGTTGAATATGGGCCGTGATATTGGTCAGAAGGTCGTCTCCACGGTCGTGAGTTCCTCGCCTGTTTCCAGCAAAGAACCGTTTGAGTGGGAAACGAACTACACGGCAGAGAACAATACAAAAAGTTTTGCGTTGCAGGTGCAAGATGCCTACTGGCGCACCTTTGTGGTGACCCCGTGGTGTATCGGTGAATTTGGCGGTGACATGGGGCTCTGTCGCCAGCACGGTGCCGAGGTGCTGAAAAAGGGCAAGTACGACGAGCGACACAGCTACTACGAAGAAAACATCATCAAGAAGCAGGGAGAGAATCAGCATCTCCAGAAAATCCTCAAAGGGGACGATTGGTCAGGCCGTGTCGGCTTGGTTCTCTTCGGCGCACTCATTGCGCTAATTGGCTCAATCCTCGTTGGGCTGCTGGTCTTCAACGCGCTGGTGGCGTGGTTCCAAGCCGTCCTCTTGCTGTTCTTAGGTGTGTTCTTCTTGCCGCTGGGCATTATCCCGGGCGTGAGCCGGTCCTGGCTCATCAACTGGGCCACGCGCCTGGTCGGCGCGGTGGTCGTGAACGCCCTCATGATGCTGTTGTTGGTCTCCACCATGGGCATTATTGCTGGTATCTCGACTAGCAATGCTGAGTGGAACCAGCAGCTCATCACCGAAATTTTCGTGCTCTTCGCGGCCTTCGGCCTCAAGGGTACGGTGCAGCAGATGGTCAATTCGGCAGGGGCAGGCTCTGGCGGTGTTTCGCAGCTCATCATGATTCGGGCGATGTCTCGCACCGGGCACCTGAGCCGCCGTGCCGCGACCGCCACCGCCTCACGTGTGGGCCAAACGGTGCGTAGCCGCGCGCCGCGTCGCGCCGCCATTGGTCGAGAAAGGACCCGAACTCATGCATGAGATTTTTGATGAGATTGAACCCGAACGTGAAGCTCGGGCACCCCGACCCGATCCGCGCCAGCGCGAGCGGGGTCGGGGCTCCGGCCCGAAGCGTGGACGTGGGGCATTGATTGCGCTGTTGCTAACCTTTGTTGTCGTGGTTTGCTTTGTCATCATGCAGCCACGCGGCGGCACCGGTCAGCCGGCCGCTGCGCCGAGTCCGTCGCTGGCAGCTCCGCAAGGAGCGCTGGACGCGTCACCGTCGGCAACAAGTCAATACACGTTGGGGGCAAATCCGAACGCGGTAGAAGCACGCCCGAGCGCGAAAGCGTCCGTAGTACCGATTGCCGCACCGGAACGACAGAACCCCGACCGTTCCAACCCTGAGGACGTGATGCGCGCGTGGGCTGTGACCTGGAGCTGGCGCGAGAGCGCCAACGACACCGCCCGCGTGGTGGAATGGTCCGAACCGTACAGCGACGTGACCATGACCGACGCATTCGCCGCCAAAGACCCGGTGGTGGGTGTGCAGGCCCCGTTTATGGTGACCCACACCGAGGTGTTGCCACGGTCGAAGAACCAGGGCATTGATACCAGTTTCCGCAAGTCTCGCGTGGTGAAGGTGACCGTGCGTGACCACCGCGACGTGCAGGTGACGCTCACCTGGGAGCTCACCACCCTTGAGGACACCTCCGGTCAGTGGATGGTCACCGATGCCTCGATGACGTCCTGGGAAGGAGCCGCACGATGATTCGTGAAGCGGTGAAGCTGGCAGCAGTGAACGCTCTGCGGGGCGTGCTGCTAAAGTTCGTGCTTCCGGTGGCCGCCGTCCTGGTGCTGGTGGGCGGTCTGATTGGTGGAGTCGTGGCCGCGATTTTCGGCGGCACCGGCTCCGCCGCTCACGCCGGCGATTGCTTCGCCAGTGGCACCGGCGGCAAGGCGACCGCTGTTCATGCTTCGCAGGTGGAGATTGCGCGGGCGATTGATGAGGGAGTGCGGGAGCTTGGCTTTTCGGGTCAAGCGTCCCGCATTGCGATTATCGCGGCCATGGGCGAGTCGTCGCTGGAGAACATCAATTATGGCGATGGAGCCGTCAATCCTGACGGCTCCATCGCCTCTAGTATCGGCATCTTTCAGCAACAAAACAGCTGGGGCAGCCGTGAGGAACGCATGAACCCCAAAATTGCCGCGCAGCTGTTCATTCTGGGGCCTAAGCGTGGCGGTGGCGGCCTGGCGGATGTTCCCGGCTGGTCTGGAATGAGCGAGACCGCGGCGATTCACGCCGTGCAGAAGAACGCAGACCCGAACCACTATGCGCGGTCGGTGGCACCGGCGGACGCGGTCATTAAGGAGGCCGGAATTGATGTGAACCGCTCCGGTAAGACCTCGAATGATGGTGAGGCAAAAGCGCAAGGCTCTGGTGCTGCTCAGAGCGTGAGCTCTGGATGTGGTACTGGTCGGGTCGGCGGCAACGCGCAGGCGGGCGACACGTACCCGTGGATTTCCCGCACCCCCGGACCCGGAATCTATCACGAGGACGGGTTGGGCTTCTACTTTGGCGAATGCACTAGCTACATTGGCTGGAAATTGAACGAGTTGGCCGGAGCATCTGGCGATGATCCGACCAACTGGCCCATTGGAAACAACAAGGGAGGCAACGGCGCGCATCTTGGCAACGCAGCCGAATGGCGCGATGCATGGGTGGCCCGTGGCTGGCGTGTTTCCACCACGCCGGTGGCGAACTCTGTTGCCTGGTGGGGTGCCTACGGTGGCGCGGGCATTGGTGAAGCCGGACATGTGGCCTGGGTGGATGCCGTGCAGGAAGACGGCCGCGTGATTCTCAGTGAGTACAACAACCCTTCGCTGGCACCTCCCGGGCACCGGTACTCGAAGAGGCAGCCGGCGGTCTCAACCGCTCAGGCATACCTCGTTCCGCCGGATGAATTTATCAAGGTCGGCCCGAAGCCGCAGGAGAAAAAGGAGGACGAGAAGACCGACGAAGAACGCCCTGCACCGGAGACTTCCGGTGAGGAGCCAAGCCATGAAGAGCAGCCGGCACCACCGGCTGAGGAGCGCACAAGCCGTCGTTGGAGCGGCGGCTAGGGTGTATTTTTGGGTGTTTCTTTAGGTGTATTTCGGAGTGTTTCCTGTGCCAACCACCCCCCGCCCGGTAAAATCCCCTTAAACCGCCATAACGTCACCGACACCTCACACACCCTTCGTCCCTCAGATTGTGTGAGGTGTCGGTGACTAATATTCTGGTTTGGGAATATAGGGCGGGGGGTGGTTGGCAGTGGTAGGTCTGGGTTGGTCAGGGGTTGGGTCAGTGGTGAGAAGAGGGACAGATGAGAAAGAAGAAGAAGGACAAGGAAAGAGAAGGTGATGAGTGATGGTGACTGAAAGGGATATGAAGGTTCTGAAGTTCATGAGTGGTTTTTCATGGATGACAGCAGAGCAGATAGCAAAGTTGATGGGGGTGAGTTTGGTGATTGCAAGGAGGAGGTTAAAGGCATTAGGAGAGTTGGGGTTGGTCGAGTCTGAGAATGTTCTGGGGTCGAGGAGACTGTTCTATTTTGTGAGCAGGGAAGGCTTGGAGTTCTTGGGCGTGGCTGCGGAGTGGTCTGTTCCGAAGGGGGTAAGGCTGGGGCAGATGGAGCATGACAGGGTTGTGGTCGATTTGGCGGTGGATTTTGCGGTGGAGCACCCGGATTTTGACGTGGTGGGTGAGGCGCAGATTCGGCGGTTGGACGGCAAGTTGCTGGAAGCAGGCGATGAGCCGGAGTTTGCGCTGAAAAGGTATAGCGGTGGTCGGTTCGTGAATGTGTTTCCGGATGTTGTGGCGATTGGGCCGGACGGTCAGAAGTTCGTGCTGGAGTTCGAGCATTCGGTCAAAGACAAGAAGCGGCTGGTTTCGTTGATGCGTGCTTATTTGGCGAGTGAGAAAGTGGCGGCGGTGAAATACTATGCAGCGCCGCATGTGATGCCGAGGTTGCAAGCAGCACTTGACGCGATCAGTTCAGAAATGGTGTTCTTCGGCGGCAAGCCAAAGATTCAGATTCAGGCGCTCAACGTGGAGCAGGAAGGGCTGTTGTCATGAGCCAGAACGCACGACTAAGTGAAAAAGACGCGCAGCGTCGCAATGGTGCGAACGGGTCGGGGTGGGATGAGGCGGCGATTCGCCGTGTTCTCGTGCTGGTGGTTGGTGTGTCCAATCCGCTGGTGTGGGTTTCGGCGGTGCTGACGGTGGCGATTGGTCAGAAGCGCGCCGCGTGGTGGCATGTGAGTGCCGCCGGTGGCGGCTTGGCGGCGGTCAGTGCACTCTTTGGCGGGGTCCGTGGTTATTTCGCCCCGTGGCGCGAGTTGGCCGCGCAGGTGAAGGCGGGCAGCTTCTCCACGCTGGGGGAGTTCGCAGCGGCGCGTCTGGGGGATTGGGTGCTGGCTCAGGCACCGTTCGGTATCGGTGCGGGTGTGCTCATTGGTGGACTCATCATGTGGCGACGCGGCCGATTCGCCGCTGAATGGCGTGATGAAGAACCGGAGCTACACACTATGAGCCCGCGCGAAGCGCGCGCCGTGAACGCGCGCGTGGAACGTCAGAAGAAGAAGATGGGCCAGTGGGCAAACGCGAAGCCCGTTCAGCGACTCGATGACGTGGCGGTGCGTCTGGGCGTGTCCAAGCCGGGATGTGAGCCTGTGGATATTCCGCTGGGCGCTCTGCGGTTGCACAGCATGATTTTTGGGCCGTCGGGATTCGGCAAGACCACCACCATTTTGGAGATTATCAAGGGCTTGACGGTGGCCCCTGCTGCTGCGCCGTTCCGCATTGGCGCGGTGTTTTTGACGATGAAGCCGGAGGCCGATATTACCGAGAGCCTGCGCAAGATTGCGCAGGCGACCGGCCGCGGATTCCACGTCATCACGCAGGACGGGCACGGAGCCACCACGACTTACAACCCGTTGAAGCATGGCACGGCACAGATGCGCGCCAACGTGCTGGTGGGCGCTGAGGCGAACGCCGCACACGGCGGATTCAGCGAACCGCACTATCAGCGGTTGGGGCTCAGGTCCACGCTGGTGGCGTTGGAAGCTCTGGAGGCGGCGGTGGCCGCGGGGTTGTCGTACCGTGCAGGTGGTCAGTTGAAGCCCTGGCGGCTGGACGTGAAGCACGTCGCGCGCATGATGTCCCCGGCTTCTCTTGAATCGGTGCGCGATTCGCTGGGAGGCTCACCTGTTGCCGTGCGGATTTCGGAATGGCTGGATGAAACGGCCGTGGATTCGTCGGTGACCGCTGGCGCGGCGGGCATGAAAAGCCGCTTCGCAGCCGTTGCAGAAGGCGCGGCCGGTGCGGTGCTAGTGGAGAGGCCCGGCGGGCTGGATTTGGAGCAGGCCATTGTGAACGGTGATTTCGTGGTGTTCAATCTGGACGCGGCGCAGGATTTGGAGGCCGCGCAGTTCATTGCGAATCTGGCGATTTCTGATTTTGTGTCCACGATTGCACGGCTTGGACATGCCGGGTGGCACATTGACCCGGCCACCGGCCAGCAAAACCGCTTGAACTTCCTTGTGGTCGATGAGTTCGCGGCGCTCGGGGCCACGGGACTGATCGACGCTGTCGAACGGTCCCGCAGCCACGGCGCGGCCGTGATGCTTAGCGCACAGTCCTACACGGGCCTTTCCGTGGTTGGTGAGGGTTTCCTGGAGCGTGTCAGCACGTCCACCACAGTGAAGCTCATGCACAGGACGGAGGCGGAGGCGGAAACGCTGGCACAGCTGATTGGCACCCGCAAAGGGTGGGCCGAGACTCAGCAAACCTTCGAAGATTTGGACGCTCTGGGCTCGCAGTTCCGCGCTTCTGGCCAGGGCTCGTTGCGCGAAGTCGATAAATTCAAGATTCACCCGAACGTGTTTAGGAACTTGGCACCGGGTGAGGTTGTGGCCGTGTGGGGTGTTCCGCAGCTGAGGGCTGAGGTGGTCAGCGTGCGAAAGACCGCAACCCCTGACCCTGAGGTGGTCGAGCCGCAGGATTCGGCGGAAAAGGTGGAGGCTCAACCGGAGGTTGAAGCTCCAGCGGTGGAGCCGGTGCCGGAGAAGAAGGCGGAGCGCGAGAAGCCGCGGGCTGGTTCTTCTGATGAGATGTGGGGCTGGAGCTAACCACTAAAAAGAGAATCCCCCTCAGCACGAGGGGCTGAGGGGGATTCTTTCATGTCCGCCGCAGGGCTGGTTTGCCCTTTAGCTCTTCCAGCTTAACACCGATTCGGTTGTGGTGCATCTGGTTTCGTCATTTCGTCCCAGCTTCACGCGTTGCGCCATTGTAGCCGCGCCGCGTGTTGAAGCTGGCGGCGGATTTTTGGTCTACCCCGGGGTAAATCAAAAAATCACGTCTCAGCTGATGGTGTGATGGACACTAGAAACAACGGAAAGGAAAAAATTCATGAAAAAAACTCAATTCGTGCAACAGGTCATTGTGGGTGGCATCGCGTGTCTGCTGGCCTGGTTCATTGGGCTCTTTGAGATGAGCGCCCTCATCATGCCGCCGGTGCTGGCTTCGGTGCTTCTGCTGTTTTGCGCCAATCTTCTGACCTTTGGGCCTCGCGCTTTTGACCAGGTGCAGGCTTCCCGCCTTGTGGCGGTGGTTCTTGGCGCGGCGGTTGGTTTGGTTGGTGCCGGTGAGACAAGCGGTGTTTTCGTCCAGCCGGTGCTGACGGCGGCGCAACAGGGCGGTTCCATGTTGGCAACGGGCTTTGTTGCCTGGGTGATTTTTCAAATCATGGCGGAGAATGAACCATCATTTGCCGCAGCTCTTGATGCGAAAGTCGTTGTTGCCGCAGGCGCGGCAGCGGGCTGGTTCATGCTAACCGGCACCTGGGTTTTCGCTCTGCTGCTGGTCATTCTGTTCACCGGTCACCGGCTGTTTCAGTCCAGCGGCCGGGGGTTGGTGAATCTGAACGGAATTCTGGTCGTGAGCACTGAGGTGTTCCTGCTGCTGAATTGGTTCTTTGCGTTCATCCATTAGGAACGATAAGTGCCCCGCCAGGCGTGATGCCTGGCGGGGCACTCGAAAGATTCCCAATTGCTCAACGGTTGTTGAGCTGTTCCCGCCTTCAATGAAAGCCCCGCCGCCCGCAAGCGGCGGGGAATGATAAGGCTGACGAGAACCTTTGATGATTCCAGATTAACACCGATTCGGTGGTGGTGCATCTGGTTTCGTCATTGTGCTGGTGAATTTTTTATGCTGGGGGTTCACGATCAGCAACAGGACGCTGTGAGTGAACCCCTTGCTTCCCTGCAATGGTGGGTGCATCTGGTTTCGTCATTGTGTCCAGATGATAAGAGCTTGGGATGGTGGGATTGGTCGTGTGGCGGGGTGGGGTGCGCAAGGTTTGGGGCTGTCTTCCCAGCTCCTAGCTGCGCCCATTCTTCGCCCCGTGAGGAGAACCCGTCAAGCCCGCGTGGTGGTCGTCTTTCAGGGGTGTTCTTTGGCTCTGGTAGGGGTTGGGGGTTCCGGGCGGGCTTGACAGAACCTCTCTCGGGGCATGGTGCGCTGCTTAGAGGAGCTGGCGGCGACAGAGCCTGTCTGACCGGGCGGGGGTGGTTCGGTATGCGCGCAATAGTTGCGGTGTAATCTATTTCACAGCATGTAAATTATATACATATGAAACACATCACAGTGTGCCATAATTAAATGTAATTGAGTGTGCCATAATTGAATTAAATCAATGTGAAATAAATGCAAAGAAAACCGGCAATAACTTGTATTATTGCCGGTTTTCTTGCTATAATTGTTATGTTAGGAAGCGGAAATTCCTAACATGTCCAGGTCTAGGAATTACATTCTCTAGACATTCAAAACTACATAGTGAAAGGTTAAAGCCTTTGGAAGCTATCTCCGAACTTGTGAGTAACCTGACCAATTTGCTTGTTTCCTTTAGCTTGCTCTACGTCCTTGTTAAGCCGAGGCGTTCTAAGAGCAAGAAGAAGAAAAAGAAGTAATTAGGTAATGTAACCATCTTCCCCCGGTGCCTATCACCGGGGGGAGGGGTTACCCCACTCCAAAGTTCTTGATAGCTTCATAGTATCAGAAAGGATTTACTATGAGCAAGATTTTTTGGGTTATTTTCGCCCTTGATGTTTTCATGATTTTTCGCACGTTGTCGAGCTTTTCGGCAGTAAGCGTTATTTCTCTGGCTATTTTGCTAGCAGCTGTTTTTTGCCAGGTGCGAGCATACCGAATTATGCGAGCTGACGAAAAAGAGCAGCACGCCTAACGCACCCGAAGGTTAGGCGCGTGAGGTTCCACGCCACGGGCGAGCAGCCCGATTCTCGCCACCTCGCGCAGCGCAACACCATTCAGAGGTGAGACCCTCTCCATGGAGTACCCCCTTAAGGGGGTACTCCATGGTTATTTAAGGCATCTGTTATTTTTCACCGCAGGACTTGAATACATGCTACATTTACCTATAGCATGTTTGATAGGAAAAGGGACATAAAAAACCCCTGGAGCCGCCACCAAAAGGTGGGAGAAAAAGGCTCCAGGGGCACCCTTGCACTTGATGCAAAGAACAGAAGGTGTGCATCAGATGCACACAGAAAGGCTAACACATGCGTTTTCTTTCAACCGCAGAAGCTGCGGAACTTGCAGGGGTGACCCCCAGCGCGATTATTCAGGCGCGCAACGCTGGAACTTTGAAGCCCGCCGCCCAAATTGGGCGCACCTTCGGATTCACAGAAGAGGAAGTGCAGCGGTGGATTCAGTGGCGGACCGAGAATCCACCGGAAACCCGCCGGTGGGGCTGGAATGGAGGCACGCCGCGCCCGCGAGGCACCACCCAAAAATAAAGTGATGCAGTTCACATATTTTCACGCTATATTTCCTTGTTTATTTACTGTAGTTTACTATAGAATATAAGTGTGGGAAGGGGATGAGAAAACCCCAGCCCACCGGCCGCACCAACCGGCGCAGCCGACTCACAACAGAAGGAAAACAAGCATGTCAAAGCTGACCACTAAAAACTTGAACACCTCCACCCGTGAGGTGCTGGCAGATCTCGCAAAGTTGGGGGCCTAACATGGGCTTTGGGCTTCCGGTTCTTCTTATGGTTCTTGCACTCGTTATTGTCTTGGTTGGCGGGATTCTTTCCCCTGACCTCGACGGGGTTATTTTTTCCGGTTTGCTGGCGGTGGCCTTGATGGTGCTGGCACTCGTTGCATGCATTGTTGTGTATGCGTCACTGAGCCACTGAAAGAAGAACGTTATGTATGAAGAAATTTCAACTAACGTTTTGTGGTTCATGGGAGGATTGATTTTCACCTTCTGGATTCTGTTTCCCACTGCTAAAGCTGCTGACCGCCCCGACCTGATTCTTTATGGTGGCGCAATTTACGCCGTAATTTGGCTCACCCTCTACATGATGCCATGAAAAGGTGCCCCACCCCCTTGCAGGGGGTGGGGCACCTTTTGCGTTTCTCTCACCCGAAAAAGAAGCCGTTTAGCGGGCGAAAATACAGGTCAGAGATGCGCGCCAAGTCTTGCGCGGTTGCGGTGCCATTCTCGCGTCGTCGCGCGAAGTCTTCCAGAGTGTCCAACGTTGATTTCTCGCCGGGTGCAGCTTGAACCAACTGCACCCGGTTGCGGATGTCGTCTCGTTCAAATGCGGAGCCAATGAAACCTCTGACCGCCGAAGCGGTCAGAGGTAGGCGGGGCGGTTCACATGTTGGGTTTGCCGGTGCCGCCCATTCAACCAGTCCGACTAGAGTGTCGGTTGCTTGTGCGGTGATGTCCCATTGGTGCGTGTCAGGTCTGCGGGATTCGACTGTTACGGTGAACAGGGGGTTGGGGTGATTTGTCATGTCTTTTCTCTCTATTTGCCTGTCTTCATTTTTGCATGTGAGCCTCACAGTGCATCGGAAACCCGCCGGTGGGGCTGGAATGGAGGCACGCCGCGACCGCGAGGCACCACCCAGAAATAAAGTGACACAGTTCACATTTTTTCACGCCATATTTCCTTGCTTATTTACTGTAGTTTCCTATAGAATATAAGTGTGGGAAGGGGATGAGAAAACCCCGACCCACCGGCCGCACCGAACCCGGCGCAGCCGACCCACAACAGAAGGAAAACAACATGTCAAAACTGACCGCTAAAACCCGTGAGGCGCTGACAAATATCGCGAATCTGGGGGCCTAAATGGCGCTCTTCTTGATTCTTGGGGCCTGCTTCCTCGCTGTCCTTTTTTTGGGCGCGATAGCTTTTGAAGGTGAAGAGTTTCTTCTCTTTGCCTGCGCGCTAATTCTGGTTGTCATCATTGGAAGCCTTGTTATGATGAGCCTTCCCAATCACTGAAAGAAGAACGCCATGCTGGAGAACATTTCAACTGACCTTTTATGGTTTATTGGAGGGTATTTTTTCACCCTCTTAGGTCTGATCTGGATTGCGACCTACTACCGACAGCCTGAGCTGATTATCAAGGGCTCCATAGCTTACGCCGCGATTTGGGCTACTACTAAAATCGCTATTCACATGATGCTATGAAAAGGTGCCCCACCCCCTACAGGGGGTGGGGCACCTTTCGCGCTTCTCTCACCCGAAAAAACAGGTCGGAGATGCGCGCGGACTGTTCCAGTTCATGCGCGGTTGCGGTGCATCGGAAACCCGCCGGTGGGGCTGGAATGGAGGCACGCCGCGACCGCGAGGCACCACCCAGAAATAAAGTGACACAGTTCACATTTTTTCACGCCATATTTCCTTGCTTATTTACTGTAGTTTCCTATAGAATATAAGTGTGGGAAGGGGATGAGAAAACCCCGACCCACCGGCCGCACCAACCGGCGCAGCCGACCCACAACAGAAGGACAATAAAATCATGGAATATCTTCCGCCGGAATACTTTTTAACCCTCCCTTCCCTCGCGGCACTGTGCGTCTGCTTTAGTGTGGCGTACATGCTGAACATTCCCAACAAGTTCATTCGCAACGAGTTGAGCCACATGGCGGGGACTACCCTGTTTGCTTTCCTCTTGGTTTTCGCGGGTTGCTTCTTTGCTGGTGCTTTCAATAACCTCCAGATGCAGCAGCTCTTCCACATTGAGAACATCAAAATTTCTACTAGTACCCTCATTGCCCTACCTCTTCCCGTTGCCTTCATTTGCTTCTCACATCTTTTCATCACGGGAGGAAAAAGGGTCCAGAGTGAATGCACCTTGGATAGCCTTTACGCAGGCGATGGAGTAATCATCCTTGGTCGTATTATGGCCTTTTTCGCAGTTGTCGCGACTGTAGGTTTCATCGGCGTTCTTTTTGCCCCGTAGCCCTGTTTTCACAAAGTGACCCACCCGTGCAGGGTGGGTCACTCTTGTTTATTCAGTCATGATTTTTCGATAAAGAAGCCCCAACGATCAGCGCAGCCGCGCTGTATGTTGGGGCTTCTTTCACGCCCGGGCCGCTGGCGCACGCACGGCTATGTCACGATTTTCACCCCGGCTAGAACCGGGCGGGCCGCGCGGGGTTTTCTTCAGAAGAAGCAGGAAAAACCCCGTGATTTCAAGGAAAAACAGCCTGGGCCAAAGACAGCAGCAGCCCGCGAAGAGAACGCTCTTCCCGGGCTGCTGGCCTTCGTTGTGACGAGACAGACCAATTCGGCCTTAACCCGTCGCTAAAATTTTAAGAGTGGCGTTAGAGCGCCACCTCTACAGAAAGGAGGTGGTGGAATGTCGTGGAATCGTTTCGAGCGTGCGGTCATGGTGATAACGGCCCTCGCAGGACTTCTGCAGATTCTGGACATTGCGTCTAGGATGATGTTCTAAACACCCACAGGCTGTTAGCGGTCTCGACCACCGCTAGCAGCCTTTTTTCTTCCTTCTTCGACTGTATCAGCTCTGAACCGTGCCCGCTTGGCGTTTCGGCATTGCGCAAAACACCCTTAGAAGCCGTAGGCGGCTCTGTGGTGCCCGAAAATTCCTAAGATGCCTAATGAGTCGCCGGAGCCCTAAAATCGCCGTAGAACCGCCTTCTAGGGCTTCCTGTGGCTGTTTATGGGGTGAATTGTCTCTGAAATCTTGGAAACAGTGTTGTCTTCAATGCCCGAAGTTGCGCGAGTCACGCGCGCGTGTACTAGACCTACCTTAAGAAGGTGGGTAATTCTCAAGCACACGAAAACTCAAGCCGCGAACTCATGGCCACAAGGCGGAGATACAAGCGCCGCGCTGGAGCGCAGCGAAGCGAGCACCAGCGCCTGGCGCTTGTATCGGAGCCGAAAAGGGTTATAGCCCTTAGGAGCTGATAGCCCGAGCGTAGCGAGGGCATCAGCCCTTGGGCTAGAGCCCTTTGTGGGCGTCTCTGGGGGGTCTGGGGGGTCGGGGAGAGCCCCCCAGAATAGCCCGAGCGGTAGCGAGGTCCTTACGCCGCCGAACGGCGGCATAGCCTTGGGGGGAGGAGGGGGCGCGGCGATTGAGCAGCCCCCATATAGGAAATATATATATAGGTAATATACATATAGGGGCGGTTTTTGCATTGCATGCATATAGTGGCTGGACTTGGGGTAATAGTGCCACCTAGCGACAAAATGTCCCACCACCTAGCGACAAAATGTCCCACCACCTAGCGACAAAATGTCCCACCACCTAGCGACAAAATGTCCCACCACCT
>ERZ773214.1667-NODE-1667-length-12665-cov-93.449088_pt1 | contig 12665 bp, 10 predicted proteins | sample MGYA00511238_ERZ773214 | MGnify/ENA primary metagenome ERZ773214 (study PRJEB29015, sample SAMEA2738157) | human oral metagenome | biome: human oral; feature: human-associated habitat; material: saliva | place: China | collected 2259 ...
AGGATATATCCTGCATTGTCACAATTTTCTTCATGAGAAATCTCCTAGTCTATAACCCTCATTATAGAAGATACTAGAAAAGAGAAAATTACCAGATTAATAGAAAATCATATAACCAGATATACCATTTAACTCTTCATGCGTGCATGTTGTTTGCGGTATTGGTTTGGTGTCATTTTATATTCTTTTAAGAATAGACGGTTAAAGTAACTAGGCTGACCAAACCCACAAGCATAGGCAATCTCTGTGATTTGTTCGGAAGTTGTGGCTAGCTTTTCAGCACTCATCTGTAGACGATAACTATTTAAGAAATCGATTGGGGATTTACCAGTATACTTATGGAACAAACGAATACAGGTACTCTTACTAACTTGACCAGCATCCGCAATATCTTCTAAACCTATCTTTGAACCAAAGTGTTCATGGATATAACTAGTCATATTTCGTTGGATTTGTATATTTGTGTCATAAGTAGAAGGTATCGTTTGACGGCTGTACTCATATGCCATATATAAACAACGAAGGATGCGATAAATTAAGGCATACTCTTCCATTTCATAGCCTACCGGTTTTTCACGCTGTAGAATTTCAAGTTCTTTCATAAGTGTATAAACATCTAGACCAATACCTTTATCCATGTGGAATTGAATATGTGCGAAGGCATCTTTTTCTAATAGTGGACAAATATATTTCTCATAGATATGTTGGTCTTTAATGTAATAATCTGGATTGAAGATAATTGTGCGTTTTCTACATTTAAGATTTGTTTTCTTTTCATTGCAGATGTGATGCATTTTGTTGCGGTTGATAATACAGATATCACCCTGACCGATTAGGAATTGGGATCCATCCACAGTACAGTAGAATTTACCTTCTACAACTTCAATCAACTCAAATGAATTATGCCAGTGTGATAGCTCATCTTGAGATTGTGCATTATATTCCTCATCTTCAATGATGAGTGGAAGTTCAAAGTTCATCATATGTATTCTCCTTATATTGATAATATTATACTATTTTATGACTAAATAATACTATTGTACATATATAAATGATTATATACTATCAATATCAGCTGATATAGCTGTAGAAAATATTGAAAAGGAGATTATAAATTATGAACAACAAATTAAATGTATTATTATCCGACTTAGTCGTTTTCTATCACAAGTTACAAAATAAGCACTGGTATGTAAGTGGACAGTCATTCTTCCAGATTCACCCAGAACTCGAGAATTTATATAATGCTGTATTACCACAGGTAGATACAGTTGGTGAATTAATCTTAATGAATGGTGGCAAGCCAGTTTCAACACTCAAGGAATTCCTTGCGAATGCAAAGATTGAAGAAGGTACAGACGCATATGTAACAAGTGTGAAGACTTTATACTCTGAATTATTACCAGACTATCAGTATCTATTAAAGAGTGTTACAGACATCAAGGAAGCAGCAGATGCAGAAAATAACTACCTTGTATCTGCGAAGATGGATGAATTTATCGCATCATATGCTAAGACAATCTGGATGTTGAACCAGGCAGTACTATATTAAACTTGCTTAAGTAAAATCACTCGTGGGTTTGACAAAAATGCGCAACAAAATTAGTTGTGGAGCAATCATACACGAATAAGGATATCTATGTCATCGCAGTTGGTGACTAAGATATCCTTTTTTGGAAAAGATTGAAGTAAAGTGGCACTATAAAATTGCTCGGGGTCGGGGCGATCCTGTAAAATTACTCGGGGTCAAATTTTGCCCCTTTTTTACAACTCGGGGATACCCTATAAAATCTCACGGGTACGCTATTTACAATAAAAACTCCTATACTAAAATTCAGTCTTGCAAGTGATTGAAATTAAACATAGGAGGTACCAAATGGCTACAAATGATTTTCTTATATCCACACTTAATGTTAGTGACGATATGATTTTTTCAATTGATACACATAAATCATCTGACAAATTACACATCTTAATAAAACTAAGTGATACTTACCCTACCTGTCCTTGTTGTGGAGGTTTTACAAAAATAAAGGACTATTCTTCATACAGCTATAACCATCTTGATATTGCAGGTATACCATCCGTCATAGATTGGAAAAGTATTTTCAGAGATTTTGTAAGTTTAATTACCAAGAAGGCTATCAGATATTATTCTCTCCACTGGTTTATAAAATTAATTATGTCTTGTTCGATTTTGTATTTCTGTTCTCTACTAAGGCCCTCGGATCGCTTCTTATAAATTAAATCAATTTTGCTATAGTCGAGTTCTGAGGCTTCTCCCTCAAAGTAATGTGGTGGGACTTGATAAAAACTGGATAATCTATGTAACCATTTTGCATTATTGATTTTACCTGAATTTTCTATTTCAATATATTTTTCATAGGGTATATTGGTGGCTTCTGAAACATTTTCAACATTAAGTGAATGTACTTCTCTGATTGCTCGTATTCTTTTAGCAATTCGCTGGTTATCTCGAAATGATTTCCAAGTTAATATTTCCTGTATTGTCTTGAATAAATTCTTATTTTTTATGACAACTAGTAGTAAATGATTCTTCACTCTAGTAATCGCTTGAAATAATCCATTCTCCGCAAGATAACTATAACCCCCTTCAACAGGTACGACGATTTTACCGTCTGCATTATAAGTTACTCTTTGAGTCAGAGGCAATAAAACCTTGTTAAATTCTCTTCCTATAACCGTAAAACCATCTAAAGAGTTTTCATGAAATTTGGGTAACTTTGTTTTCCCATTATTACACCACGCTCTTTGCTCAGGCATCTCTATAGAAATATAGTTCTCATTATCTATACAAGACTGAATAAAATTCCTTGCAGCACATTCGTTTTCAAAATAAACAGCATTCACCTTTGGAAAATCTAGAACACGTAAATTCTGTTCTTTTGTATTAAAAAATTTCTTAATAAAAGTAGAAAGTTCTATATCGGTTCTTACACGTTCTGTCAGACAGTCAACATACTCGACTGAGTTATTATTACTCAAAATACCCTGAATATCTAAGGTATTTTCCTCTGGACGCAGTGTTTGCATATTGTCAACCGACAAAATTAATTTTTTTATTTCCCCAGAATTTACGCTGCTTGCCAAATTATTCCATTGAAATAGTTTTAATCTTTGACTTTCATCAATAATAACAATTTCATAATTTTTTAGTATAGTATAGCAGAAGTTTCGAATATCAATAAATTGAAAACAGGATTCTTGATTAATTTTTTGTATAGTATTGGGATTATGAATTGCTGAGCAAAAAATAAACAGTATTTTTTTGCCACTACTAGAAAGCTCCTTAGCAACATCAAATAATATTAACGATTTCCCTGTGCCTGCAGCACCTTTAAGACCAATATAGCTTTTTGATGATTCAATTATCTTTCTCTTTGCTTGTTCCTGCTCATTATTCAAAAAATATTGGTTATTGAAAAATCTCTCGGGTTCTGAATAAGGTGAGACAATAAATGTAGAGTCCATCAAGCTTTCCAAGTAATTATATTCAATAAAATCACATGGTATCTCTTCAAATAATTGTTTAAAAGAAATACTTGAAAGTTCCTCAGTATCCTTATTAAACGTATACAGTTCTTCTGTTTCCGTGATAAATGTGTAAAGTGATACTTCCTTATCTAAGGAAATTGAACTTAATAAGTAGGAATGCCTTTTTAGTTGTCTAAGAATTTTATCTTTGGGAATCTGCCTACTCTTTAGCTCAATATTGATAATCTTTTGCTTAGAAAATCTCAACATGTCAAATTCTTCAGACACAACTCCTGTGTACTTAATACCTAAAAAATATCCGGAAAATGCGCCATGTATGCAATTAGATTCTTGTTCTCTAAACTTTTCAAATATTTTATTTATCGCATTGATTTCATTATCATTAACTTCTTCAATATGATTTATTTGCTTGTAATATTGAAAGATCTCACTGTCAGTTTGACTTTCAATAAAAGACACTAAATTAATGACACCAGATTTCATATAGCTAAATATCTCCATTATTTCTGATTTTGAGAATCTTTTTAAGTGTTTTTGAGAGAATCTATGTATGCTTAGATACCAAAACACTACAGTATTGGTAATTCTATTCTTTCTTTAACTTCTTATACATATCAAATAATCGTGCAACTGTTTCACTTTCCGTTAACCAGGTTCTATTCCCATCCACGACCTTTGTCATACCATAAGCTTCCATAACTGCTTTATCGTTAGCCTGGTGAGCTCGTCTAAGTTCGACTGGCATGGTTAACTCATCATAGAGATCGGCCAATGAGCTCTCTGGATATAGTGCACGTGCATCAAGAATAGCTTGAGCTGTTTTAGAAATCTTATCTTTTTGAGCTTCTGTCACTTCTGGCCAAGGGAAGTTGTTGTAAACTATCTTAGCGGAATAACGATAACGCATTTCTAGTCTACCAGCAACCGTACGCATCCAAGCCATATGGACATTAGAGGTTAGAATACCAAAATCGTAGAGGGTAGCATCTTCAATAATTGTCGCAGAATCCGTAGGAATTGTGTTCTCGTCTAAAAAACCAATAGGAATATAGCGTCTATTTTCTGATGAAACTCTAGGAACTACCATATACTGTTTAGGATTCTTAGTTTCTCTAAAAACTGAAGGTGTATCAGCCAATTTTTGGCGGTCTGGTGCTCCTGCTAACCTATCTCGACGACAGAGCTCTATTCGCTCCATGACAAGTGGCATCGAACGTAGTTCCTTAGGGGAAGCATCTACTAACCAAAGGCAATATCTGTCTTTATTATTAATAAATTCAGCAGCTCCAGTCAATCGTTTAATGTATTTTTGAGCTTTAGGATCGCGTCTAATAAAATCAGCATATTCTTCTGCTTCAATAATTAGATGTCCTCCATCTGCAGGACGATTCCCTGTAGTCATTTTAGTTACTGGGGAAATTGGATTACTAATATTCTCTATAAACACAGTTTTTCCAGATCTTAAGTAAGGATTTAATTCATCGACTAATTCAATGTTTTCTCCATTAAATAGTAATTTGGCATCTTTAGACTCAACACATGAAAAACCAATAATCACGCAATGAACAGCAGCCTTATCTTTAGCTTCGCTATTCCATTTAAATGTTTGATGGGCAAAATCTATATGAATCCCAAACCGTTCATAGAGCGGTTTCCAGACACTTGCTACTTGCTCTCCTTGTGTAATTGAATTAGTTGATACCAAAGCAGTTCGGATGGATGTATTCTGCATAATCTGGCTTGCTTTAAAATACCACGCCGAAACAAAATCAATTTTCCCAGCTGTTTTATATGGTTTCCCGTTTTCATCAACATAGACACTCAATAAATCAGCTTTTTGCTTAGGAGATTGGAGTGAGTACCCTAAAAATGGTGGATTACCAATTATATAGTTCAATTTATCTTTAGGTACTACTGTTTCCCAGTCGATTTCTAAAGCATTCCCTTCAACAATATTTGTATAAGACTTAAGTGGCAAGAAATCAATATTCGCAAATACAATATCTTTAGTTTCTTCCAGCATTTGGCTTTCTGCAATCCAGAGAGCCGTTTTGGCAACAGAAACCGCAAAGTCATTGATTTCAATACCGTAAAATTGATTCAATTTCACTTTGACAAGATCTTGACCTAAGTCTAATGCTACTGCATCCCCCATATATAGCTTAATTGCCTCATTTTCTAGTCGTCTGAGAGATATGTAAGTTTCTGTTAGGAAGTTCCCTGAGCCACAAGCTGGATCAAAGAATGTAAGACTAGAGAGTTTTTCTTGAAACTGTTTGGCTTTTTGTTCAATTGTTTTAAATTGCTTAAACTGACGGATTTCATTCAGTTCATTCTTCAATTCATCTAGGAAAAGCGGGTCAATAACTTTATGGATATTTTCAATAGAAGTGTAGTGCATTCCACCGTTTCGACGTGTTTCTGGGTTTAGTGTTGATTCAAATACCGCACCAAAAATTGTTGGGCTTATATTTGACCAGTCAAAACTAGAAGAAGCATGCTCTAAAATCAATTTGTGCAGTTCGTCTGTAAAGTTCGGAATTTCTATATTATTTTCGGCAAACATCCCCCCGTTGACGTATGGAAATGCAAGAAGTGTTTCATCTAAGTATGGATCACGATTTTCAATCGGAGTATCTAAGATAGAAAAAAGATCAATCAAGCCACGGCGAAAATCATGACTATTAAAGTGAGTGAGGTAATCGTGGAATATCATTTTATGTCCAAATATTCCAGCATCTTCTGCATATAGGCAAAAAACTAAACGGACAACAAGTTGATTAATTGCATGAAGGCTTTCAGGACTATCAGGATTAATATACTGCTTGAGAAGACTTTCATAAATTTCTCCAACAATCTCTCCAGCTTCAATTGAAACCTTCATTTCTCGTTCAACATGTTCATTGGTCTTGTCAATCAAAAATTCTAAACGATAAGCTTCTTTATCTAAATCGGTAAGCTTAATGACTTTAGGTTCACCATTTGGTTGTTCCATATCGTAAACAAAGAACTCTTTGAAATTACAAGTGACAATCCATCGTGGACGTCGAGAATAAGGTAAGTTAGCAGAATAACGTTTAGCTTGTTGAAACGGGGTAAGGAAAGTTCCGTCAGATTGTTTTATAGCTTTATTAAGGTCTTTATCAGAACCTTTTTGTTCAATTAATACTTTTGTCTTATCAATAAAGCCATCTATGAAACTAGTATGGTCAAGCATTACTTTATCTTCAAAAGTTATATATTCGCTTGGGTTTTCTATTTCATAAACAGATTGAAGCAGATCTAACCAAAAAGACTGACTATCTTGCTTTTCGTTTCCTCTGTTTTCCCAGCGTTTAATAAATGCTTTAGCTTGTTTTTTTTGTTCACGTAAATTATTCATTTTAGTTCTCCAGCCAATGTTTTGGTTAAATTATTAGTAAACTTGTAATACATTCTGAGTCATCTATTCAAAATCAATATGAGTATATCAAAATGATACTATAAAATACATGAGAAGCAAAATATGGATTGAAGGAGATAGTGTAAACTGTATTAACTTTCAACCAGTAATTATTAATATTTGCGATACCAACTATTCGCACTTCAACCGTAATTTTCAATATTCAATATCAATTTCTATTTTGACAAAGGAATGAATCAGAACTATAATTTCTGACGGAAATGGGGTTTTCCAAGATTATAAATCTAAACTGCGATAAGTGCTGATAACTCCTGTAACTTCTTTTTGTTACGGGTATCAGCATTTTTATATAAGGAGATAGAGTGATGTTATTTAGTTTTGCGATGATTATTTTAGTTGGCGTAGTTTTTGCGATGATTATGCGTAAGTTAGGTTTACCAAATTTGTTGGGCTATCTACTAGCCGGAATCATATTAGGACCATTTGTGTTCAATGTGATTGATACGACAACCTTTCAGATTTCATCTGACATTCGACAGATTGCGCTAATGATTATCTTGATGCGTGCAGGCTTGAATTTAAAGATCTCGGATTTAAAGAAGGTTGGACCATCTGCTTTACTAATGTGTTTTGTTCCAGCAAGTTTTGAGATTTTGGGACTGATGATTTTAGCACCAATCTTTCTGCATTTAGATCTCTTGAATGCCGCAATTCTTGGAACTGTATTAGCTGCAGTATCGCCAGCTGTGGTTGTGCCGCTCATGTTAAAGTTGATGGATGAAGGATATGGCACAAAAGAAGGTATTCCTCAACTGATCATGGCTGGTGCTTCGATGGATGATGTATATGTTATCGTATTATTTACTTCGTTATTAACACTTGCTAAGAGTGGAGAATTCAATGCATTATCCTTATTACGCATTCCAACATCGATCTTATTTGGAATTATTTCTGGAATTGTAATAGGGTATGTACTTTGTAAGTTCTATCGATTGTTGAAGTTATCTACAGGGATAGAACTTGCAAGCATGTTTGCGATTGGGATGGTACTCATCACAATCGAAAGAATGATGACGGGTGTTGTGGGATTCTCTGGTTTACTTGCTATTATGGCTTTGACGGCTACGATACGTCATATCAAACCAGAGATGGCGGACAAATACTCTGCTGTTCTTGCGAAGTTATGGCAGCCAGCTGAAATCTTCTTATTTGCCTTAGTAGGCGCAAGCGTAAGAATTGATTATGCATTATCCTTTGGACCAGTTGTTTTGGTGGTCATTATCTTAGCTCTACTATTTCGTATGGTTGGTGTATATCTGAGTGTTATGAAAACAAAGTTCAATTCAAAAGAGAAGATTTTTACGATGATTGCCTATCTTCCAAAGGCTACGGTACAAGCTGCAATTGGAGGACTTGCGTTAGAGGCTGGGCTCGCTAGTGGGGAGTTGATTCTAACTGCTGCAGTTACTGCAATCCTAGTGACAGCACCACTTGGTGCAATCTTTATTTCACTTACTTACCGTAACTTTTTACAAAAAGCATAGAGTCATTTAGGAGTTTTACAACAATTCTTGTTTTATTCTGTTTTTCGTCTTTACTTCTAGTTCCTATTTGTTATGATAGTAACGTGTTTTATAGTTTGGTAACGGATGTCTTTAGGACAGGAAGGATGGAGCTATGGCTTTAGGTGTTGTGACTCTCCGAACAATAGAATATATTGTCGATGCTTCGACAAATACATTTCTGATGGCGGTTTTCTGCGCCCAAAAATGTGGAAAAAATACTTTTTGAATACAATCTGTGGAGGAGTCTCCACAGATTTTTTGTTTTAACAGAAAATGGAGGAAGAAAAGATGAAAAAAGTAGCGATTTTAATGGGTAGTGACAGTGACTTCGGTGTGATGTCAAAGGCAGTTTCAGTGTTGAAGGAATTCGAAATTCCAGTAGAAGTACATGTATATTCTGCGCATCGTACACCAGAAAAGGTTGCGGAGTTTGCCTCAAATGCAAAGGATAATGGCTTTGGTGTCATTATTGCAGGTGCTGGAATGGCAGCTGCCTTAGCAGGTGTAGTGGCAGGACATACAACGCTACCAGTTATCGGAGTTCCTCTGAAGTCCAATGCATTAGAAGGTGTAGATGCACTATTATCTACAGTTATGATGCCTAGTGGTATCCCAGTTGCGACAGTTGCGATTGATGGTTCAAAGAATGCGGCATATTTAGCAGCACAAATCTTGGCTATCGGTGATGAAGAACTTGCAAAGAAAGTATTAGAGAATCGTCAGAAACAAAGTGCAGCAGTATTAGTGAAAGATCAAGAACTTCAAGAAAAAGTACAGGCATTATAAATATAGGAGAGAGAACATGCAGGATATGATTCATGAGGAGTGTGGTGTTTTCGGCATTTACGACAAAAATATGGTAAGTGATGTAGTAGCCGATACTTACTATGGTTTATTTGCCTTGCAACATCGTGGACAAGAAAGTTGTGGTATTGCGGTCAATGATCGTGGGGTTATCACAGCACATAAAGATGTGGGTTTAGTTCGTGAAGTCTTTGATCAACATGAACTAGATAAACTAGGTAAGGGTCAGATGGCGATTGGTCATACCAGATATTCAACATTTGGTACGGTTAATCATACGAATGCACAACCTTTACTGGTTCGCCATATTAAAGGACAACTAGCGATTGCACACAATGGAAACTTAACCAACGCTGCTGAGCTACGTGAAGAGTTAGAACGCAAGGGTGCAATCTTCCATACAACTAATGACTCTGAAATTATTTGTTATATCATCATCCAAGAAAGATTGAAGACATCTTCGATTGAAAAGGCAATTGAAAATACAATGAATCGTATTGAAGGGGCATATAGCCTTGTTGTGATGTCACCTGAAAAGCTAATTGCAGTAAGAGATAAAAAGGGATTCCGTCCATTGGTGATGGGAAAAGACAAAGACGGAAGAATCGTATTTGCATCTGAGACATGCGCATTTGCGGCTGTAGGTGTGGATTATGTTCGTGATCTTGATGCGGGAGAAATTGTTGTAATCGATCATGATGGTGTCGAGCATTCTATCCGGACACACTGTAAGGAAAAACCTCATATGTGTGTATTTGAATATGTGTATTTTGCACGTAGTGATTCGATTCTTCAACATCAGCCAGTACATGAGGCTAGACGTAATGCAGGTCGTATCCTAGCTAAAGAACATCCAGTAGAAGCGGATGTTGTCATAGGTGTGCCTGATTCTGGATTGGATGCCGCACAAGGTTATGCAGAGGAATCTGGAATTCCTTATGGTATGGGATTTATCAAGAATCGTTATATTGCACGTACATTTATCCAACCAACACAAGGACAGCGTGAAAATGCAGTAAATATGAAGCTTCATGTTGTTTCCTCTGTTGTAAAGGGTAAGCGTGTCATCATGGTGGATGATTCCATCGTACGCGGAACGACTAGTGCTCGCATTGTTAAACTATTGCGTGATGGAGGTGCTACAGAAGTACATGTACGTGTATCTGCACCACCATTTATTTCACCATGTTATTTTGGGACAGATATTGATTCCAAGCAAAACTTGATTGCATGTCAAATGAACTTAGAAGAAATATGTAAATCTATCGGTGCAGATTCCTTAGGGTATTTAAGCGTTGATGGTGTAAAGAAGATGGCGTCGGATGCGGACTGTGATTTCTGTACAGGATGTTTTACAGAAAAGTATCCTGCACCAATCCCTAAGCATTCTGAAAAATCAAAATTTGAGATGAAGATTGAAAAGAAGGAGAGTAAACATGACGAAGAGTTATAGCGATACTTATAAGGCTGCAGGTGTTGATGTTACTGCTGGATATCAAGCAGTAGAACTGATGAAGAAACATGTATCTCGTACAACAACATCCGGTGTTTTAGACTCTATCGGTGGTTTTGGTGGTTTATTTGCGCCAGATATGACTGGCATGAAAAAACCAGTACTTGTATCTGGTACAGATGGTGTTGGCACAAAGCTAAAGCTTGCGATGTTATTAGATAAACATGATACGGTCGGTATCGATTGTGTTGCGATGTGTGTTAATGATGTTGTATGTGCAGGTGCACAACCGCTCTTCTTCTTAGACTATATTGCATGTGGGAAAAATAATCCTGAAAAGATAGCGGAGATTGTAAAGGGTGTCGCAGATGGCTGCGTTGAAAGTGGCTGCGCACTGATCGGTGGAGAGACTGCAGAGATGCCAGGATTCTACCCAGAAGATGAATATGATCTTGCGGGTTTTACAGTTGGTATCGTAGATGAAGAAAAGATTCTTGATAAAAACAATGTGAAAGCAGGAGATGTTATTATTGGTCTAGCTTCTAGTGGAGTACATTCCAATGGTTTCTCACTTGTTCGTAAAGTTTTTGATATTGATGCAGGGTCTACATTACAAGACTACACAGATGTATTAGGAAAGCCATTAGGGGAAACACTACTAACACCTACAAGACTTTATGTAAAGCCTGTACTGCATGTATTAAAAGAAGTAAATGTTAAATCTATCGCACATATCACAGGTGGAGGTTTCTATGAAAACTTACCTCGTGCATATAACGAAACACTCAATGCAAGTATCATAAAGGGCAGTTGGCCAATCTTGCCAATCTTTAACTTATTACAAGAAAAAGGAAATATTCCTGAACATGATATGTTCAATACCTTCAACATGGGAATTGGTATGGCAATGATTGTATCCCCAGAAGATGTTGAAAAGACAATATCTATCTTGAAAGAAAGTGGTATAGATGCATATCAGATTGGAGTCATGGAAGAGGGCGACCATTCGGTCGTTATCCACGAATGATAAATATCGCAGTACTTGTTTCAGGTGGAGGTACAAACCTACAAGCACTAATTGATGCACAAGGGAAAGTATTACAACATGGTAAGATAAAACTAGTCATTTCATCAAAACCAGATGTGTATGCATTACAACGTGCTGAACAAGCAGGAATAGAACACTGTGTTATCGCAAAGCGTGATTATGTAACACAAGAAGAATTTTCAAATGCAATATTACAGCAATTGCAATCACATCAAATTGATATGATTGTACTAGCAGGATATCTTTCGATTTTGGATGAGACAATTATTCGTGCATATCCAAATCGTATTATCAATATTCATCCATCTTTGATTCCTTCCTTTTGTGGGAAAGGATATTATGGATTAAAAGTACATGAAGCTGCACTTGCATATGGTGTAAAAGTTACAGGTGCTACCGTACACCTCGTGAATGAAATACCAGATGGTGGAAAGATTCTACTCCAAAAAGCAGTAGAAATCTTGCCATATGATACACCAGAAACACTACAACAAAGGGTCATGGAAGAAGCTGAGTGGATATTATTACCACAAGCTACGGAAATGATTGCGAAAGAGATAGAAGGAAAATAACATGCAGGCAAAAGACTTAAATGAATACCTAGGAAGTAAAAGCTATCCTGGAAGAGGAATTGTAATCGCACGTACACCATGTGGCAGAAAGATGCGTATCGCATACTTCATTATGGGGCGTAGTGAGAATAGTAGAAATCGAATTTTTACAGAAACAGAGGATGGTATTCGTACAGAAGCGTATGATATTACAAAATTAGTAGACCCTTCTTTGATTATCTATTCTCCAGTTAGAAAATTAGAAAACACATTGATTGTCACAAATGGTGATCAAACAGATACAATCTATGAAAACATGCAGGCA
>ERZ773214.1669-NODE-1669-length-12658-cov-17.385702_pt1 | contig 12658 bp, 20 predicted proteins | sample MGYA00511238_ERZ773214 | MGnify/ENA primary metagenome ERZ773214 (study PRJEB29015, sample SAMEA2738157) | human oral metagenome | biome: human oral; feature: human-associated habitat; material: saliva | place: China | collected 2259 ...
ATGGTTTTACTCCTTTTCCATCAGCAGGCAAGCAATTAGAAAAGATTTTGAGTTTGTACCATGCGAGGAGCTACGAGAATGCCCCTATTTTCGATTTTAAGCAGTCGGACGGTAAATTGTACCAGAATAGAAAACAAGGCGAATATGGGGGAGTTTTTTATTTTAAGTTATGTTTACTAGAATATAAAAAGAAAAGTAGCCGTATCAAATACGGCTACTATCACGTTATGGATCTAAAATCCAAATGTAAACTTTATGGAGCTAAACTCCTAATAGCTGTATTGTAATATAATTATTAAAAAATGTCAAGAGATTAGAAAAGGTATAATTCTTTTAACTTTTCGTTAATTTTGTCCAATGTGTTATCAGATACTTTCATTTTTCCAATTGGATCTAATCTATTTTTCTTTAAAATTCTATCTTTGCTGATTGTTTGAAGGTTATTACACTTGGCATAAGAACGCTTAATGTATTTTTTGTAGTATTGAGTTAATTCAATAACGTCATTTATTTCTGATTGTGTCCGTTTAAGGTTATCATCGTCTATTATCTTAGGTTGAATTATTTCGTTTGAAAATTGTTCTGTATAAGCTTGGTAGACATCCGATAAGGCACCTTCAGTAATTGCATTATTGGAATCTAAATATTTTAGGTAGGCAAATAATTCTTTGTGTAATTTTTCAATATATTCATCAAGCAAAATAGAAGGATATTCTGCAATGACTTCGTCTATGAGTACAGTATCTATTTGATTTTTAGATGTTAGAGGAATTACTGTAAGTGTTTTTTTATAGGGACTATCTACTTTGTCTAAGACAATAGCCCAATGATTATTTGATAATTCTCCGCCTATATTTACACCGAACTCTACGAATACCAGAGAACCACGACTGAATTTCCAATATTTTCTTTTTTGAGTCTTGGCTTCAAATAAGAATTGTTCAGATTGTCTTTTAACTGCTGGTGCAAGAAATCTGTATTTAGAAGATGTATGCTTTGCTTTACCAAGTTTATAGAGTTTTTCAACTTCTATGTAGTTTTGTTTGGTTTGTTCAAAATATGGATTTTCTTTGTTCATTTTAATTCTCTCTATATATGCCCACGATTTCGCCGATGGTTTAGAAGATATTAGTCATCTCTATTTATCAATTTTGCCGTTTTTGCACTTTAGTCTGTAAAATCGGCTTTCTATTCTTCAATTTCCCCTGTTTTTGCACAATAGACCATGAAAAAGGGGGTATTCGTTTAGCAAAAGAGGGGCTGAGATTAACCTAAAGCGTCTGAATGAGATAATTCTAGATTTTGAATTCTTTCCAGTATTTCACCTTCAAGCTCTGTTAATTTTTTTGATAAGTCCGGAATTTTTTGGGGATCTAGTCCGTGGATAATATATTCATTGTTATTATTTATATTGTTATTTAATATCACTTGCGTTTCTTTGAATGCTTGTGAAATGTTACGTTTTAATCTATCCAATACATAATAGTTGACTTCCTTAACATTTAACCATTTTTCTTTTACCGCAACGCTGTTTTGAGAAAAATGAATTAAAAATTGCTCTTTGTCTCTGAAAGAGTTAGAAGGATATTGTTTGTTAGGATTGAAATAAATATCATTCAATTCTGTCATAATAAAACGAGTCAATATATCGTCAATCCCGTCTTCTATAAGTTTTTTATAAAACTCTGATAGTTCGTGTCTAGCAATTTCATCTAAATTGTTGTGGAGAAAACGAGGGTCTAAATCTGATTTTTTTACATGCAAAAAATCAGCAAGTTTTTGAAGATTTCCAGCAGTTGGCATTGAACGACCTTTTACATATCCTGTCAAAGTGCTTTTAGGAATACCAAGAGCGTTATGTAAATCTACTTGCCTTATATTTTTTTCTTTCATAATTCTATTAAGATTTTCAGAAAAAAACTCTCTATTTTTTAAATCTTGAGGGCTATTTTTTGCCATGTTAAATCATCTCCTTTTTCTTAATTATAGCACAAATACATAGACGTAGTACGAAAAAAATAATATTTTTCTAAAAAACTATTGACATAGTACGAAAAAAAGCGTACACTATAACCAAGTCCAAAAGGAAAGGAGTTGCTAAATGGAACAGATAACGCTAAAAGCGGCACGTATTACGGCAGGTTTTACACTTCGTGAAGTTGGTAAAAAACTTAACCGAAGTTTTCAGACTATCGCAAAGTACGAAAAAGATAGTACTAAAATACCAATTGACTTATTGCAAGACTTGACCTCTCTTTATAATGTTTCGATGGACATTATTTTTTTAGGAGAAAGTACGAAAAAAAGCGTACAAAAATAGAAAGGCAGGCAAGCAATGAAGAGGAACTATACAAGGGTCATCGATGAAATGCGAACCACTCACGGGCTGAACTTGGTAGCTATTGGCCAACGAATAGGCATAGATCCCCGAACAGTTGGCAAGTGGGCACAGGGCAAGCATAAGCCCAACAAGGAAAGCAGAAAAAGACTAAATCAGTTATACAGAGAGGTTAAGAAAGACATGACAACACAGCAAAAAGATTTATGTGATTTTTTTGGGAACTTCTACCCCAAAGGAGAACCACACAACAAAAAGGAAGTTTTGGAAGTTGTAACAACTCAACGATTCGGATCTAAATATTTTGATGTTTATGGAGACATTCAAAATCCGTTATTTGTAGCGGTAGAGGTTGCTGAGATGATTGAAATCCAAAACACCACAGATTTACTAAAACGGGTAGATGATGATGAAAAGCTGACCTATGTAATATCTAGGGCAGGTCAAAAAAGAGAAATGAATATGCTGACAGAGTTCGGAGTCTATGAAGTTTTATCGCAGTCACGCAAACCACTAGCAAAAGAGTTTAAAAAAGTGGTTAAGCACATTCTGAAAGAAATCCGACTAAACGGCTACTACATGGCTGGGGAACTGGTGGAAGAACCACAGACCACTATAAAAGCCCCTGACACGTTGGCAGAGGCAGAGCGGTATTATATCGATACACTAGCCAAAGCCATTGCAGAGGCCCAGAATATGGACGAGAAGAGCCGTCTGACAAGCAAGCTAACCAGATTCATGCAGGAGGTAGAAGCACAATGGAACTAGTCTATATGGACGGCAAGAAAGAGCCGTATACTACGAGTGCAATCATAGCTGAATGCGCTGAAGTTAAACACGATACAGTGCAAAGCTTAATAAGAAATCATCAAGAGGATTTTGAAAGCTACGGAATAATCGGATTTGAAATCCGTAAATTAGATGGGCGAGGGCGACCAATGAAAATCTATCGCTTGAATGATCAACAAGCGACCTTGCTGATCACTTATCTAAAGAATACTGCACCAGTTCGTAAATTCAAAATGAACCTAGTCAAAGCATTTTTTGAAATGCGTGAGGAACTTTCTAAGTTTCGTATGCAGAGGGTGCTAGAAAAGCCAAAAAGAAAAACCTTGCATGACAGTATAGAGACTTGGAGGAATGCACCCAAACATGCACACAGCACCATGAACAACCTGCTACTAAAAGCAGTAACCGATAGGAACGCTAAGCAGTTAAGGGAAGAACGTGGGGGCTATAATGGCATCGATAGCTTGACCAGTGACGAGCTGGAGCAATATCAAGCCTTTGAGGACATGGTAATAGCCATGATTGGCTTGAATATGAGTTATCAGGAAATCAAAGCTATGGCATTCAGAAATAAAAAAACACGCCAGAGAAGCGCGTGATTGCAACAAAAAAGGCTTAGCAATAACCACACCGCAGAGCCTTTCACACTAACACTAAAACGAATTTAACAAAAAGCAGGCAAGCTATTATCAAAGAGGTTTTAGTAAAGATTTATACCTAGATTATAGCATATTTAGGGCAATTTGACCATACGGAGAGCGCCAACTCTTAAAACTGGTACTTTCTCACGCTTTCAATTTGGCGAGTCTGAGCGTGAGGATATCGTCTATAAGAAACAACTCAAAAAGCCCCACGCTCAGAAATTTGGCGACCGAGAGCATGAGGCTGTAGGCAAGAAACAATGTATAAGAAACAACTATTAAAAATCTCCACACTCGCCATCGCAAAACTTTGAGTGTGAGGATATCCTGGATAGTAAAAGGCATTAAAAGCTCTTAGGGCAATTACACAACATAGAAACAAAGGTAAAAAACATGACAGAAACAACATACGAGAATTTAACTAGACATATAGACAGAATTAGCGCAGAAATGCGAGAAATTGGCGAAAAAAATGGGCTTAATAGCCTTTCGTTATTGGCAAGTCAGACAAAATCCATCAAAGAAGATTTATCCCGTTTACTTTGGATTGAACTTCCTGAATTGAATGACCGCCATAAAATCGAGGCAGTTTCTAAAAGCACTACGGGAATGTTTTTCCACCCTGGTATTTTTGAAATGGACGCTATGCGACAAGCCTTCTTTAAACGCCAAGCAAAGCACTTTTTTGACAACGAAGCAGAGCAACAGGCGTATATAGAGCATGCTGAAAAGGAGTATTTAGAGGCTACTGTAACCTTAAAAGATATTCTTTTTAACTCTAAAAATGGAACTCAGAGAGTAAATAAAAGTTGTCTTATAGAGAAGTTTGAGGAGGCAATGCAATGACACTGGACCTAGACAACATGACACAAGCAGAATTTGATGGACAAATGGCTGAAATCAAGGAGAGGAATCCGAACCTCTTCCAGTTTATTGCTGATTTTGTAGATAGAAAAGTAAGCACCGAAGAGGTGGACGAGTTCCTGAAGATGGAGCGAACTGATCAAGTGGACTATATCAAGAATTACAAAGCGAGGGCATGACATGAATGAATTAGATTTGACCAATACACAGGCGGTAATCTCTATGATGGTACTGATTGGCTTACTGCTTTATCTAAACCACCGAGACCGCAAAAAAAGCGCCCAATTTGAGCGAGAAAACCAACAGACGATAGAAACACCTAGCGAGGATTTAAACCCTGATTATGGGCGATATATCCAGCTTGCAGGGGTAAGAGTTTACGGAGGGATGAAATGAGTTACATAGTGAAGATATACCTTGATAGTGAAAAAATACCAGATGAACCTTATTTTACTAAAGATATTTTTCTAGCTACGTGTATGGACAATGCAACAAAGTTAGCTGTAACTATGGGCTTGTTGACAAAACAAACGTTGGATTTAGAGACTAAGACAGCTATTTTGAAAACCTTGGATACAATCATAGAAACTCAAAAAGATATTTTGCAAGGGGTAGCGAGCGGACAAATAACCTTTTTGAATAAAAGCAAAGGAGAGGAGGAACTGAATGAGTCTATCAGAGAATGACAAACGAGTATTAAGACTAATCAAGGTAGGGGCTGAGAACTCCATAACAGGGGCAGAAATCAGCCTGATCACTAAGCTGGCAGAAAGAACCGTGCAAGATATTATCAGCCGTCTAATCACGCGCCATAGCGTTCCTATTGTTGGGGTTCGCCATGGGACATTTAGAGGATATTTTATCCCAGCTAACAAAGAGGAGCTACTGGACGGAGCAAAAACATTTTACAATCAGATACGAGAAGAAGAAAAGCGCCTAGCGGTGTTGATGAACAGTGACCTAGAAAGCTACAAAGAAACCTTGAAGGAGGTGGGCGGATATGTTTAGCCTAAGCCGAGAAAGTGAGCAGGACCTAGCGCATGGCATTCTGGAGGTAGTAGAACGATACCTGGAAGCGCGTGATAGACTCAAACCACGACTGACAGGTTTAATCTCAGCACAGGAAGTCATGGACGAGTTAGATATAAAATATATGACACTCCAAAAATGGGAAAAAGCAGGGCTAAAGCGATACCAGCCCCCACTAGAAGATACTAGGAAAATCTATTACAAAGTTACGGACATCTGGCAGTTTCTGGGGGTGGAGAATGGCAAAAACTAAAATATATTTTTGGCTAAAAATTGATAAGAAATTTTTTGATAATATTTTTATCAAGAGACTAAAAACGGTACCTGGTGGGTACACTATGACGGTGATTTATATTAGGCTCATGCTAGAGAGCTTAGAAAGTGACTGTATTTTATACTATGAGGGTTACTTTGACAATCTCAAGGAAGAGTTAGCCCTAAAATTAGACGTATCGGAAGATGATATAGATATGACCATGGCATACTTTACTAAGTGTGGTCTAATACAAGTTGATGAAGATAAAAACGCAGAACTACCGCAGGCAAAAGCCTTGGTACAGCAGGAAACCAACCAAGCAGCATACATGCGAGAATATAGGAAACAGCAACGAGAACAAAAGGAAAACCTTACAATGTCACCTGACAATCTTACATTGTTAACTACGTGTAAGACAGAGATAGAGAAAGAGAAAGAGAAAGAGTTAGAAGAAGAGATAGAGAAAAAAACTTCTTCTGCTCCTACTGCTGAAATCTCTAACTATTACCAAAAGCGTATAGGGGTTATGGATGGGCAACAATATCAAATACTGACTGACTATCTCACTCTTGACGGTATGGAGCTAGAGGTTATCAAGATTGCCATAGACAAGGCTGCAGATAACGGCAAGCGATCTTTTAGCTATATCAATTCAATACTCAAGAACTGGAGACAGAATGGTATTAGAACCATGGTACAAGTCGAAGATGAACAGAGACTGTTTCAGCAAAAGAAACAAGGTCAGTCTGACGATGATATTCAAGATCCGTTTATCTACTGACGGAGAGGAGAAACAATGGAATTACTGAATACAGACCAGCTCAATGAAAAAATAAAGGTCACTGATGAGCTTTGCCCAACCCATCAGATTAACCTAGTACAATTCAAAAAGCCAGATGGTTATACATCACCCTACTGTATGGAATGTACTAGGGAGAACATCAAACAGACGGAGCTAGAGGGCATAGAAAAAGCCCTAGGCCATGATCTGGACTCTTCAACCTATGATGTGCTAGCGCGTGAAAGTACGGTGTCAAATGAGCTGAGAGAGGCCTCTTTTAGCACTTTCAAAGCCGAGACAAAAGAGGAACACGAGGCCAAGGAGTTTGCTATCAAACAAGCTAAGGAGTACCTAAACGGTATGACAGGAAACACGCTAATTATGGGCAATCCAGGTACTGGCAAAAGTCATTTATGCTATTCTATGGCCAAAGCCATTAACGAGGGCTATAAGTCTAGGAATGAGCCTAAGAGTGTGCTTTTTGTCAGTATTACTGAGATTATCACGCGCATTCAGTCAGGTTGGCAGTATAGGCAGAGTGATTTTACAGAGTATGACGCCTTGAAGTTGCTGACTGAGGTTGACTATCTCTTTATTGATGATTTAGGAACAGAAAGTGTTATGAACAGCCAAAAAAATGAAGCTAATAATTGGGTACAGGCCTTTCTTTTCAAGATTTTTGATAAGCGAGACACAACTATCATCAACACCAATCACAACGGAAAAGAGCTGGCCAGAATCTATAATGATAAGCTAGTCAGTCGCATTGGCAAACGGTCAGAGGGGAATGTATACAACATGACAGACATCAAAGACAAGAGGATGAAGCGTAATTTTTAACCAAATAAAAAAGGAGGAATTCCATGATAGAACCAGCATACTTTGAACAGGCAGATCAGGAACTGGAGGAACTCAATCGCAAACGTGACGATTTTATGGCGGATGCTACACCAGTATGTCTTGAAGATACGCCTAAACTGATTGAACTAGGTGAGAAGCTCCGGACGGAAGACGCCAGCATAAATGCCTATGAGTTATACAGACACCCTGAAGCGCGTGCAAAGTTATTCGCCCAAATCGCTGAAGCCTGCTTCTTGTTGATTGCAGATAGTTCACCAGTACCAGTGCAGCCAACACAAGCACAGCGGATACATTTTTGCGAGTACTTGGAAGGACAATTCCAAAATATCATCAAGAAGTTGATTGCAGGAACTGACAAGCAAGTTCTAGAGTCTTTACTTGAAGCTTTGCAACTACCCAAAGAAAAACAAGCTCAATTTGTCCGTGATGTGGTAGTAAGTGGCTTACTCAGTGAAGAATAGTAGCAAAGGGGCATTGCCTCTTTTTGTGGTTTCACTACTACTGAACCCAATCAATTTGGGTTTTTCCATATAGGGGGAGATAATGAGGCGGTTAGCAATAGAAACAATCACTAAACCAATGAAGCTGAGAGGAATATCTAAGGGTATAGCTGAGTTGGACGGTCAACGTTTAGAGATTGATTTGGATAGTTTAATGATTGATTTTGGTGGAGAGTCATTTGAATTAGACAGAATAGCAGGAACTAAGGGAGGTAATCGATATTTCTTTCTTTGCCCTGATTGTGGGAGACGGTGCAGGTTGCTTTATAAACGGTATTTATATTTTAGTTGCGGTACTTGTCTAGATATCCACAAGAATACCCTGAACCGTAGTAAAACGGATTGCCAATACTACTGGGAGCTTGCACTAAAAGAAGCCAGAAAGGTAGAACCAGGGTGGAGTCCTAGACGTGGTGGATATATGTTTGATAGTTTCCCTGAAAGACCAAGGTATATGAAGCGTGACAGGTATCATAAGCACTATAAGAAGTTTTTGAAGTATATTGAAAAAGGGGATAGATTTTGGCTGAATGGTTCGAGATTGTGAGACAATATGAAGTAGTGTGCAATTTACAAAACGAACAAATACTACATATTAGACGGTTTGAATGTTAAAAAAAGCTAGATATATCAAGGATTTAAGTAAGTAGAGCGTTCCAAAAAAGGGTGCGGTAAGCGTTCCAAAAAAGGGTGAGGTTTTGGTGAGGTAGCATATATAAAAAGTATAAGATTAGTATAAGGTTATGTATTTAAAAATACTAAGGTTTTACAAAGGTACAGGGCTTTTTTTCTAGTGATAGAACCACAAGATAGATAGGTTTACCGAGGGTTAGAAAAGGTGAGATTTTTCTTAGGTAGTGGCAGTAAATATGACTGACAAATGGCAGGGTTATGTGTGTTGAACTCCGAGCGAACGCCGAGAAAGTGGCTATATCCCCCTATCATTTATCAAGCAGATAAGAGCAATAAACCCCCTCCTTAACTCCCTGAGAAACGACAAGCAGATAAGCAAAGTTTTTAGCCCTCTTATTTCGGATTTACTCCTTGCAGAATGACAAGCAGATAAGGACGACAATAAGCCTTCTTAATTGCTTACAAAACGATAGGGAGTTAAGACGAATTTAAAAGCCCCTTATTTTCGTTTTTCTCCTTGTCAAACGGGAAGGAAATAAGACAGGAAATAACATCGCTTATTTTGATTTTGCTCCCTGAAAAACTGTAAGGAGATAAGGAGACTTATTAGCTTCCTTAATTTGGATTTTCTCCTTACAAAATGACAAGGAAATAAGAGAGATAAAAACATCCCTTAATTGCCTATCAAATGGTATGGAGAATGGACTTGAACGCTGAGAAAACGCGAAAAATACACTAAATAAGGAGTATCAACTTGACCATTAAAGAAATCGAAGAAAAACTAAAGAGGGTGAAAAAAGGAAATACCCTTATCCAGAGACTGCAACTTAAGTACCAGAGTTTAGACAACGGCTTATTATCTGGATCCAACCAATTTCAAACACGGGTTACAATGAGTAAAACCAATACCACCGAGGATAAGATACTTGAAATCTTGGAACTTAAAGATGAGATAGTGGAGCAAATGAGCGCCCTTATAGACGAACGCATGGAAGCAATGGATATGATAAACCAGTTAGAAGAAATAGAGGAATGGTTAGTGCTGATGATGATTTATTTCAATGGTTTTCCGATAGATCAAGTTTGTAATCAGTTAGGTTTTGAAAAGGCGCAGATATATAGATTTAGAAGGAAAGCTATAGAGTATTTAGCCAACGTAGGGTAATTGATGAGCAAAAAAACGCCTAGAACAATCTAAGCGCTAAAGAGTAGTGGACGGTGTGCCTGTCCCGTCATCTCATACTATGAAGTTGCGTAGCGACACTATCATCTCTACCTCACTTCTCTTTAGACTAATTATATCACAAAGGAGCGAACTAATGGAGCTGGATAACTTCAAAACGATGATGAACGTCAGAAAGCGGATGACATACTTTCTACGTTTCCAGAGAATGGCAGGGAGTGAAAACCAAGTTACGATAGATGAAGAGGCTTGGAAACTTGTCTTACCTGATCAGTGGAATTTGAGCGGTGAGCATGAAAAGGCAATCCGTGAGGGGCTGGAGATATTCGCCCAAGACATCAACAGTATAGAGAATAAACGAGCCAGGAAATACTTTATTATCCATTATTGCTACATGAGAAAGAAAACAATGAGCGAATGCGTAGAAATAGCAGGTACTAGCGTTACAAGTTACCACCGATACAAACAAATAGCCGTCTTAAACTTTGCGAGAATCCACCAGAACGGAGAGCTAGAAGCATATAAGTAGGCTGAGGCTTCATATTCGCCCCTTATTCGCTTTGTTTTGGACTGGATAACTAAATCACCACGGATAAACTAAAAGCCCTTAGAAACTAATCTGGGGGCTTTTGTGGTTGAAAAGTGTTAGAAAAGGTGTATAATACGGATAAGAATAGAAGTAGAGAAATATCGGGAACTGCGCACCCTTGGGGTATCTGAAAAGCGGGGAAGTCCCGTCCCGCCTATTCCAGCACTTAGAGAAGTCTAAGTGCTTTTCTTTTACTTTTACGAATAATAAAGTAGGAGGGAGAAAATGAACATTTTAAACATTGAATTTACGAGCACTGAAGAAACTAAACTAGGTTTTGAACATTGGGGAGAAGTGGCTTATAGTGTATCGATACTAAACAATGAATACAAGGTTAAGTTATTACTCCTATTAGATTTTAAGGTAGAAGATAAAGAGTTACTAGATTACTTAGTATCAACTTGGAGGTATTGGGATTTAGTGCTGCTTTCTGTACAAATATATAAGATAGAAAGATTGACATAAAAGTTAGGTGTTTTAAATTAGGAAAAGATCATGACAAAAACGAGAAAATAAAAAATATAAGAAAAAAAATGTCGTATAGTCATTGAAAAAAATAATGATATAAGATAGAATAGATGTGTATAGAATTATACAATATATAAACTAAGGGGGGAATTAAAATGGCAACTAGAAGTTTTACAACTGATTTAAAGTTTAATCGAAAGTCTGCTGATAATTTAATTTCTGCTTTATCAGAGACTAAAAAATTTAGTCGTTCGAAAGATGTTGAATCAACTGAAATTAGTAGTTTAGAAGCAATCAGATTAATGTTTGCAAAAGGACAGAATAAGCGTGTATAATGTAATGTCATTGGATAACCTAATAACGGCATTAGGTGAAGAAGATACAAAAGAAAAATTATTAACATTCGAAGGTAAGTCGGATGTCCCCAATGATATTGAGTCTTTTTTACATGAGAAGGCAATTCAGTTTGAAAAATCTGCTATTGCATCAACTTATTTAGTATTTGAAGAAGAGACCAATATCTTAGTTGGTTTCTTTTCTTTGGCAAATAAGCCTCTCACGATGTCAGAAAAAAACTTTGATAGTTTGAGTAATACTCAAAGAAATAGGCTAAAACAATATGGGAGAAAAATAGGGAATAAGTTTCAAATCAATAGTTACTTGATTGGTCAGTTAGGTAAAAATTTTTCCAAAGAGGCTGAGAAAAAAATTAGTGGAGCTGATTTACTAACTCTAGCATTTGACAAAGTTGCTGAGGCCTCTGCCATTATACGCGCTAAATATGTATGGTTAGAGTGTGATAACAATGAGAAGTTAATCAATTTTTATAGCTCATTCGGTTTTAAGCAGGTAAATCCTAAACCACTTGAAGATGAATTAGTAGTGTTGATATTAAAAATTAAGTAAGTAAAATTTAAAGGCCACCGTATTTGGTGGTCTTTGTTTCTTGCCTGCTGAACTCATCATTTTAAGTCCTTTTTTGTTACCCTTTATGTTTTCTCAACTTATTTGAATTTAATAGTTTTGGAGAAAATCAAGTTAGATTTAGAGCAGGCTTAGGCCTGTTTTTCTGTACCTAATCACTGCAAGATAACAAAATGCTTTAATTTTAAGAAATATCTTACAGAAAGCCTACAACAGTGGGCTTTTTGCTTTGTCTTAAAAGCTTGATTTCTGGGTTTGTATGGAGATTTGCTAGTAAGATTATTTGCGCATCTAAGTCTATCTATGCCAAGAATTAAGCGATGCTGATGATATAAATCTGGTGTGATATAATATTTTGGCCCCCTCACTTTAAGGAAGGGAGGTGTTATATATGCTAGAATTATTTTCCCTTTTTCTAGCTCCGTTACTTGTTAACGTACTATCTGAGCTTTTCAAGCTATGGATAAAGAGACGTAGGAAGTAGCATTTAACCCTTTTAGAGGGTAGCAAAAAACCCCATCGGTGGCACGGTGGGGCTTTTTAGTTATATATGCTAGAAGCATTATTTTCCCTTTATGCTCTCATTCTAACACAATCCTTTCGATATTTCAAGCTTTTGTTTTGATATTCCTCAGAGTGTGTTTGTGTCTTGAATACGTTCCACTGAAATTAGCACACGCGCTACCAAGTTCCATTCCACCGCAAAGAAATCAACTCTTTTCTAGGGGATTTCCGCCCTCATTTTTGTCTTTTGTGCTAAAATAGACTTATAAATTGAAAATAAGGAATGTTTATGAAATCG
>ERZ773214.1684-NODE-1684-length-12607-cov-8.418658_pt1 | contig 12607 bp, 5 predicted proteins | sample MGYA00511238_ERZ773214 | MGnify/ENA primary metagenome ERZ773214 (study PRJEB29015, sample SAMEA2738157) | human oral metagenome | biome: human oral; feature: human-associated habitat; material: saliva | place: China | collected 2259 ...
AAAATAATTGTAATCCTTTTCATATTTCTACATTTCTTGATCTATTGTAAATTCACTCTTCGTGTCTATTATATCACTTTACATATGTGCGTATTTACACGGTTTTGTGCAGTGAAAATAAGGAGATTGATCAGACTATCCAAGAAAAATCGTCACGTGAAGACTAAATGACAATCAGGCGTCTATGATTTCATAATCACACATTCGTCAACAAAGAATAAAGTGCTAAAGAGGAATTAATCATTTCTCTCAAGCAGATTCAAGCATTTTTTTTGTATCCTACGCATACGAATTACTCTTAACTCGTTCGTCATTCGCATTTTTTCTATAATATTGAAAATAGGATAATATAACATTAGTTCTGATTCCTCTATCCTCAAAGGAGAAAAGTAATCTATACTAAAAGAGTAAGAAGGCCGTTAAATGCCTCCATGATTTGAAAAATACCGCCAAATGGGGTTAATTTCTCGGATTTAATTGCTATCTTTGCCATGTCGTGCGTTTTTTATCTTATTTGATTTACAGCAACTAAGCTAAGTGAAATAATCGACATAACAAAATCATTGGCAACTTATTACTGCCCATATACTTATAAAAATATCAAACTAATATAACTGCGGAATTAAGGTTATAATATGTCCCAAGTTTCAGCTACAGGAGAACGTGCGGCGATGAGTGGATATAAGCATCAATATGACTTGTTCGCTCAACGCATATATGACGAGATGATAAACAACAATCTCGTCAGGATCAGTGTGGCTTCTGATGAAGTAGGGAAACTTGATGATATATTCTATGAGACAAGGAAAGCAATTTTCGCTTACCAGATAAAGTGGTCGATAGACAAAGATGCTATTATGAGCATCACCGATTTCAAAGAATTGGTGGTAGATATAGCAAAAAGCTGGAAACGCATTCAACAGGGCAAAGAAAAACCTGTGATGCCATTCCTGCTTACTAATCGTCATGTCAGCGATAAATATGATATTGATGCTGAAATCAAAGGTATAAAGGATAAAACCGAATTAACAGATGAGGAATTCAGTGAGTTCGCGAAGGTATTTCAGTTTGTTGAGAGAAGTGGATGTGAGGAATTCCTAGTAACTAATGCTGATACAAATATCCGCACTTCGGATGTTTTGAAGTTACATAGACTGATAGAAGAAACAGCCGGAGGAAATGAAAGGCGAGTGGAATTCACATGTGCGGAACTTATTGAAAAATTAAATTGGCAGTATCGTTTCAATCGGCGTTTTAATCACGACCTATTTGTGGATGAGGATCATTATGTGCCCATCCATAAGACTGTGGAAAAACTAAACGCTGCGATAGAGACCCATCACTCGGGTTACATATTTTTACAAGGTATGCCTGGCTCTGGCAAGTCCTCGCTGCTAAGTCATTTCGCACGCTATTCCCGTTACAATATTGTAACATACTATGCTTTTGACTTTGTTAATCCGTCAAGCCCTGATAATATATTCCTTCGTGGTGAGGCCGTGAGCTTGTTTCATGACTTGGTACTGGCGCTCAATGAGCGAGGCTACAATTACTCCGGACATATCGTAAGCAATGACCTGAAGGAACTTAGGGATACGTTCTTTGCCCAGCTATCCCAGATGCACAATAACTATGTTAAGGATGGCAACAGAACAATCATCGTCATAGACGGACTTGACCATATCATCAGGGAATACAAGGACTGTGAACATGAGTTTATAGCATTGCTGCCATCGCCCAAGAGCATTCCTGAAGGCATAACCATCATTTTGGGTAGCCAACATTTTAATGAATCGCTAACATTGCTAGAAGATATTCATGCGGAATATAAAGATGAATCCAGAGTAGTGATGATGGATGCTCTGACGGGTGAGGAAATGGTGGCACTGATAGATAAAACTTTACCCGCAGAAGTCATCTCCAAAGAAAATACGGATGAAATAATCAGTAAATCACAGGGCCATCCGCTATATCTTACTTATATTATTGAGGCTCTAAGAAGATCGGATGACCTGGCGTCAACACTGAAGAACTTGCCTGAATACAATAAGGACGTTGAAACCTATTATCGCAGCATTATATCGAAGATTCTTGCTGAAAGCTGCGAGCTGACGCATCTGTTGGGCTTGTTATCACGAATCAATGATGAAGTTCACTGGGAGTTTATAAAGGAATGGAGCCCATCGGAGAACGTTGTCAGAACATTTGTGACGAGTATAAAGCCTTTACTGCGTTATAACGAGAACTCACATTCATTAAGTTTCTTCCATAATTCCTTCCGACAATTCCTTTTAGGAGAAACCGGACGTGATGCCATGACAGGCGACATGGATAAGCAGAAAGCACAGGGCTACTATTCTGAACTTGCTGATTTATATCTGAAGTCGGGAGTGGAAAAGCATTGGCTGGCATTTCAGTATCTTTATTTGGCGAACAGATATGAAGACTTCCTTAATATGGCAACACCATCAGAACTCAGCCAAGAGGTGTCGCAGTTCCGTCCGCTCAGTGAAATAGAAAAAGACGCTGTGTATGGTCTTTATATAGGTCGAAACCTAAACGATCCCTATATAGTGCTACGTTATATGCTGGCAAAGTCGGAAGTGGAGCAGCGCAAGAATCAGGATTATTCTGCGTTAACTTTCACTGATGATTTCATCGATCTTGGTGAATATGAACTTGCCAAGAATCTTCTGCACAGGGGCAACTCCTTGCTGTGTAATGAAACTGGTGCGCTGATCAGCTCACGAAAGTTCTATGCAGCAGGAGACATTGAGGAAGCCCGACTTCTGCTGGATTTAGCATATCCGAGGTTTCTGTATGTGAGAAATGATAAACTGGGATATACCGATAATTTCAACCATCGCCTAGAGGTGTTGAAGGAATGGATGCGGACAGCATCTTATTTTTATGGTGACGAACAGCTAAACGGCTATCTCGCATCCTTTACCAAGAACCTTTTTGATTCGCAGGAAAGAAGTTATGAACGTTATTCTTCTGAGAGCATTTATGCTGCCCTGGAAGAATCGGTAATGCTAGGCCTCTTTGATAAAGGAGATACCGACAGGTTTAAGTCGCGGCTGCAAACCTTAATTTTAAATATTGAGAAAAACCCATATACGCCATTCAGCATATTGAGGTACGTGTTAAATGGATGTCGGGCGATAGACGATACGGAAAATGCAAAAAAATATTTTGAGATTCTCAGAAAGATATACGACGACACAGACCCACATCAGAGAATAATAATCGCTTATGATAGTTGGCTGCTATATCACGATGTTGATGAGGTGAAAGCAATTATCGAAGGCTTGGAGTTCGGGCAACTTTCAACCCCCGTAAAGCTGGAGATGGAAACTCCGCTTGTGAATTTCCGTCCTATGTACAGACTCGCATTCTTGCGTAGACTATGCGGATTTGATGATAGCGTGGTGGAGGCGGTGCCTAAGGCGGATATCAAGGATGGAGGTCATGAGACGATAACAACATTTGCTCGTAATCTCTGCATTCTTGCCAAGACTGCGGCTGATGGTGAACTTGGCAAGGGCTTGAGTTATGATTTCAACCAGATAATGAAGTCGCTGTTACTTTTCTTTAGGAGCATCGACAATAGGGATGTGCATCTTTACGCACTGAACAAATATCGTATAGACTATTATAAAATCGCGATAAGTGTGGCTGCCCGATTTGGAAATGAAGGTATTGCCCATATCCGAAAGGTAATACGCGAAGTTTTTACCGAAACAAATGCCTATTCGGATTTGAAGAGAGAGGCCGCATTGAAGCTGTTCAGATATGACGGCGATTCCGAATTATTAAGAAAATGCCTTCTGGAGGTGGAAACCACTATGCTGGAAGGACAGGATCAGAACGGCAGGATGGAGCAATTCACAAAACAAGGCAGAGCCTGGCTAAGATATGGTGACAAGGATAAGGGCATAGACTGCTTCAGAAGAGTGCTGAATGACACTTTCTGTGTAGGCTATAGCAAAGATTACCAAGTGTCTTGGTTTACGGAATATACAAGAGAAATAAACAGGATAGAACCGGAGCGAAGCATTGAGCGGCTGAAGTGGATAACACTGAGGCTAAAATATGTTGATACCATTACAGACCAATCTTCCCTTTCAGATATTGTAGATGAACTGCTCAAGGCTGCATTCTCTTACAATATTGCCTCCGGTTTGAATATGTATTTGTGGATGTTAGACCGTGAGTTTACCACTTTTGTCAATGGTTTTGCCTATATGATAGAAGGAATATTGACGGAAGTTGAAACGAAAGAGGAATATGGAATGCTTGTAGAACTGTTTTGTAGATTGTTCCTGTTTGTTGATGATTATGAGGATGGGCATCCTTATCTCTTGAAAAAGATTCTGAAGAAGGGAATTGCTTTGTATGACGGTAAACTTCCTGATGAAATAAAAAGAAAGATAGATCATGCTGTAAAAACCGAATGTACTGAGAACGTTCAGGAGTCTTATTCAAAGATAGAACTCGGCGAAGCTCCTTTAGATAATGAACGAATCCCGAAAGGCTCTGGCGACGATGACGCGTTTACCTGGATAAACAAGGGTGAGGATGCTTATAGGGATGGAAATATGACAGAGGCATGGAAATGTGCTGAAAAGGCTATCAGACTGTCAAGATCGTCGGGCTGGATAAAGTTCTACGATGGTGGCAGCAGAATATTTACGTTTCGCCTGATGGGCATGATAGATAAGGACAAGGCTCAGGAATTAGCCCTGAAAACATTGGTGGACGACCTTGCCCATGGCTATTCCTACGGTATGACTCAGCATATTGATGATATATTGTCGTTGGTGACTGACGAGGTTGATAAAAGTAAGGTATATGCCGAATGGCAGAGTTACATGAATAGATTGCTGTGCGAAGAAAGCGCTGTAAAGGGCGATTATCCGGCTATTAACACTGAGCCAAGTGGCGTTTCGGACATCATTATCAGATTTATCTTGATTCTTGGACGTTCTTTAGTGAACCCGGTCAGAGAGCGTGCTTCCTATTTGTTGGCTTTACTTCTTAATCATGGCTGCGATAAGATAGTTGACTATCTTAGGGTCGAAAATAACAATAAACTGACCCTTGATGTTGGAAAGTTTCTGCTTGAAGAGAATTCTCCTAAACTGACTATGCTTGGATATATAGTTAAGCCATTGGCTCTTTCGCGTAATATATTATGGCGAATGTATGCAGTGGACATCCTGAATGCACTTCATCTGGATACTCCTGACGTGCCGAGAATAAACCGACCTGCCATATATAATCTTCAGTACGAGGAAAATGACTATAGGCTATTGGATAACAAGGGAAAGAATATAAAGCAAAAAGAAAACGACCACAAAATTGGTTCGCCGTTTGTCGATTTTCTATGTGAGATTTTTCACGTATCGGAAGATATCATTTATTATCGAGCAAATCAGCTGGCTCTTCATTATACCTCAGAACATGATATGACTGACGAGGCTGATAGCCGTCTTCGGACTCATTTGGATAAGATATATCTTAAGATGTCGTTCCTGCATACCTATTCTGAGGGCGTTCTGAATGGTATTATGGAGGCGGCAGGGGAGTTACTGGACAGTAGTTCAATGACTCTTGAGGCATTGAGGCCAGTTTTCACTCTTTATGATTATGCTGTGTCGACATGGTCTGTGGAAGAGAAACCGACTTTTATTCATCATATTGAGATAGACGAATATCATATTCTACCCAAAAATTGGGAAAATGAAGCCTCAAAATGTTCAAGGCTGAATACTACCCTTGCTGACTATTCAAGCAAAGTGGTTATCGGCGAATCAACTTTGCTGACATCAACCAATGATGGACTGCCGAGTGAAGAGTATCTGCAAATGATAGTTCCGGAAGGTTTTGCTAATGAAGGAAGAGATTTTTTCGGCGACATGCCTTATCATCGTTTGAGCAAAGACTATTATCATCTTAGATGCCACGAATGTCAGCCTCCAGTCGTAATAAGGGAAAGCTTCTTTGTGCAGTTCTCACATAAGACATCATGGATAGCTTTCAATCCTCAGTTGGCCAAAGAGCTAAATTGGGAACCTATGGAGGATTGTCTATTCGGCTGGAAGAATAAAGATGATGAATTGATGGTGGAGTCAATCTATTGGAATCATGGTAACACCCAGAACATGGGTTTGCGATGGACTGAGTCTGGCGAAGGATGGATCGTTGTGGCAACGCCTAAGGCTGTGGAATCTATAAAACAATTTTATGGCGTTAATCTGGTTCAGAGTAAGAGAGTGGTAAGAACTTATAAAGGTGCTACCCAGTTGTATAAATGTTTAGAGCGTTTAGGCTAAAATAGCAAATATTTACTTTATCTGTAAGCAATAAACTAAACAAACTCAAGAAAGCTTTTCCCGAAGCCTTTTCTATTGGACAAAAACAAGTGAGCTTCTAAATAGTTAGATTTTGGCAAAAATAGAATATCTTGCTAAAATCTAACTCGCATTACTCTTGTTCATAAGGACTTAGTGTCTCCATCTAGGGCGGATGCTTTGATAGTGGTTGTCTTCTTCCTTTTCTTGTGTATGAGTGGTACTACTCTTCATTGACGTGGAAAATTCATTATTGGATATGTCCCTTTCCTCCTCCTTATCCTCTTTGTTATCTGTAATCGTCAAAGCAATCTTTCTGTCCAGCTCTGCCGACTGCCCTTTGAGCGAGCGAAGCTCTTCTTCTTTCTTCCACGTTCCATTAGCAATAGCAGTGTAGATGTCCTTATTGACTGCAACCTTTTCTTTCTCCTTCTCGTGCGATTCTATCACTTTCGGGATACGTCCCAACGCACCCAAGAAGTTCTCACACGCAAGTTTCGGGTCTGTTGCCAACTTACCATTATTGTAAGTGTAGTAGATACTCTCCTGCCCCTTGACAAAGAAACGGTTCACGGAGCAGTCAAACAGATCTTTTGAGGTACTCTCTGTCTTCACCATGATGGAAAAGCCATAAATCTCACCGATTTTATTGTACTCGCCCTTGGTGCGTGCTTTTTCGTCTATCTCCTGCAGACGTGCAGCAATGGCCTTGATATCGGTGCTGTCTTCCACACCTTTGATTGTCAGTTTATTTATAGGTGTACCTTCATCATCACGCTCCACACGCTTCTCAAAGAGAGCTAAATCAGACTGTGCCTCCTTGATTTTATCCGTATGGAAGGACACGGAGCTGTCAATCTCTGCCAACTTGCCCGTTGCGGCATCACGCTCACGGAGAAAGTTCTTGCGTTCTGATTCCAAGGTGGTAATCTTCTTATCCAATCTTGCTTTCTCTAAAAGGTCGGTATTACCTGAAAGCACTGCTACGTATTCTGAGAAGTTCATGCCGCTGTCCTCATCCATCGAACCCTCATCGATGGTACGACTGCCAAGCGTGTTCGTCTTCAGCTGATTGATGAAAAGCTGCTTATTATGCAGCAGGTTAAACTTGTAGCTATCCAAGGAACGTTCCACGGCATAGATAATCACATCGACCTTGTTGTCCGCAAATTCCTTGGCGATAAGGTTTCCCTTGCGCACCGCTCGTCCGTTACGCTGCTCTAAGTCCGAAGGTCGCCAAGGCATGTCCAAATGATGGACCGCAACGGCACGTTGTTGAGCATTCACACCAGTACCCATCTTAGTTAAAATATCTTCATAGCCCTTTTTCGATGAGATATTAATATCGATAAGGTGTTGATAATCAGAATATTTTTTTTAATAAGTCAGTTCTAATTGAGTGTCGTAACTATGAAAACGAAGCCTTCTCAAATAGCCATGAGATGCAATATGGTGCAATAAAACAAAAAAAATCTCAAAAATAATTTCCGATTTCTTTGGATTTCTCAAGAATGTTATATACTTTTGCCAATGAGGATATAACTAATACAGGTTTATGGTCGTAACTCATTCTTTGAATGGATTTCACTCTCCGTCTACGAAATATATCCTTCTTATTCGTGGCGTTTGAGTGTTGGCTGAAATTAGGGCAAGATAATTTCAGCCATAAAGGTTTATTGCACATTCTGAGTTATCCACTTTTTAATGCTTATTAATTTTACAGACCCATGAGACGATATTTACTCCCATTGTCCGCCCTTGTTGTTTTTGCTGGTATGGCTACTTCCGTATCCGCCCAGGTTCCAAGGGCAAGAATTGCCCCCGAAGCATGGTTCCGGACTGTCCCTACCTCATCCTCGTTGTTAGGAACTTATCATTGGATAGACCTTTCGGGCGATTCTGTAACAACAGTTTCTCGAAACAGAAACAATCCCACATTGGTAAATACCAATGCCCTTCCTTTCCCAGACACGCACAGTATCAATTTTCATCCTGCACTCAGGTATTCAGGTTCTATCTTCCAAAAGGAACTGACACTATCCTACAGTTCCCTTGCCCAAGGAACTGTCATCGGAATCTTTGCCCCCATAGCAGCCACCTCTTCTTCTGATGCGGCACTTTTTGGCTTAAAGGGACGAAATGGAGAAGAAACTCTGGTAGGAAAGGATAAGGTACATCATGCTGGCAGTGGAGCAAACCTTGACTACGGCAAAGCACAGGGAGAGGACCTGCTTTATGGCTCTGCCGAGAAAGAAACCAAACCAGAATTTCTGGAACGTTTCCCCAGAGTTGTTTCCTATATGTGGGCTAACCGGCCTGTACATTCCGTATGGGGTGAGCCGAAACACTCGTTAGTCACTGTCGGAAGTACTCCCGGACATAGGGATACTCGGTTCAGCCAGTCCTATCTTGATATGACAAGAGACGTGGCATCCTTTGATGGGTATATCCCAGAGTTCATTGTTTTCAATCGTATGCTGACACCATCAGAGCGGCTCCGCGTTGAAAGCGGTCTAGCCCTACGCTACGGTCTAACCCTCTATAGTTCCTATCTTGACAGCCGAGGAAACCTTCTTTGGGATTTTGCCACCAACAAGGCTTACCACCACAGGGTAACCGGCATTATCCGTGACGATGAAAGCAGCCTGTTGCAGACACTTTCTTCGACTTCCTACGAAGAATCTCCAAATTATACAACGGAGAAGAATACAGGGAGCTATTACCAGAACAGTCCTTATGATTTGCCCTCTTCCAAACGGACACTTGTAATAGGACGGGAGTACGGAAGTCCGCTTCTTTCCGGAAGCTATCTCATCTGGGGTGATGACGGAAATAGGATGAATTTCCATACAGTTGGTCCTGACAGCCTGCTGCACCTGCTTGACAGGACCTGGCTTGCACGGACAAATATTACGGAGAAGGTTGATACATCCGCTGCCAGATGGTTCTCCCAAGATTTCAAGATTGTCCGCAGCGGGTTCACCGATGCCCTCATACGCAGTGGTGATGGGACAGAAGCAACGGCAGTTTCCGCCCTTCTCTTCGGGACGGAAGGTTCTGTGGAATTGGTCTGCCCAGCCTCCTTTCCTTCATTCGACATCGGATATACCACAGTCTCTGAGAATTCCTGCAAATACGGTTTCCGCATAGTTGCTCCAACAAGAATTCAAGTCATTGAAGACGGGACGCTCAGGAAAACCATTCCTGTCAGTTCGATATCAGGAAAGCGCCTTCTTGTCAGGAAATGTGGGAATTTGGTCTTCTTATCGGTAGATGGTGTGGGAAATGACCATCTATGTGTGAATATCCAGGAAAATCCGAATATTTCCGAATCCGCTTCCTGCAGGGCTGTCATCAAAGCTGTAGCCTCTGGTGCCCTTTCACTTTCCGATGTCCGTGTTACGGGTACATCGGTAACGGGCAATATGGCGGAGTTGAGTTACGCACTGCTCAAGGACAAAGGACGGGAGTTCTTCACAGGCAGGATACCCCTGTTGATTATTGATCCCACGGGAAGCGGAGACTTCACTTCTGACAATATACGTTTCGTCAGAAGCTCCTCCACAGACCATACTCGTGAGAAAATCATTTTCCGCAATGTCTTCCTTGATACCGACGGCAGCGGCAGTGACATTTTCTCTTTCGGCTATTACGACGGACTAAAGGCGTCCATCCTTCCACATGACACACACTGTAAGAACGGCACGTCTTTGCCGGACGGCAGTATCAATATAGCAATAGAACTGGGAACACCTTCCTACACCTATCGCCTAAAAGCTGCTGAAGTTCCTGGCATTCCGCCGAAAAGCATTGTCCGTGAAGGGACGTTCGGTGAGGATGTTTTCACTATTGGGCATCTTTTCACGGGGCTTTATGAGCTTACCTTGGCACAGGGAGGAAGCAATAGTATCTCTTCTGTCGGTACCCCGTTGTTTCGCAGCTATTCTGAAGATCCAAGGAGTTTCCGCACAGGAAGTATGTCATGGGTACACCCTGACCTGTCCTCTAATGTGCGCATCGGAATATTGCAAGCTGGCAGTTCTTCTAAATCAGTAAGATATGGTTTTGAGGTACGAAGCGACAAGGTACGAATCATCCAGAATGGCAGAATCGTTCCTCCAGCTTACACCATCTCCACGGGGGATTCTCTGGGTATCCGCCTAGACGGTAACGGCGTATCCTATTATATTAACGGAAAAGATATAAAGACCCTGAAAGAAAAAATTGCCGAATGGAGTGCCGTGGTCAATTACGGTGCAGGGAAATCCCACGTTGTGGCATTCAAGGTTTCAGGTGCACATGTCCCCGAGTTTAACTCAAACGTCCCCACAGCAGTTGAAAATGTCGGGGTATGCAGTATCACCCGGCAGGTACGTGTCGGTAGCGAGTGTGGTCTTCCATCCGAGGTCCTTTCCCCACTTGAAACACGGAGTGAAGCAAAGCCTAAACCAGCAGTACTGAGAACAGAAGCCTATGACGGTCGTTTCTTCGTTTCACAGGATGGTGACCTCACTCTCTATACAAGGCTACTGACGGAGACCTCTGAGGCAGCAACCCTCATGGTGTTTGACGTTGCAGGCCATCTTCTGTCCGAAAAAGCCTACGAACAGGGAACCGAACGAATACTTCGGGAAATTGTTCCCGCTCCTGGTGTTTATATAGTAAAGGCGATTACACAAAACGCCGAGCATACACAAAAAATCATCATAAAATAGCGACAACTATGAAACAGACGCTCACTTTGGCATTAGTCGCTACGATCGTGACAGTGTCCGCTATTGCCGTTGTGCAATACCAACAAAACGATTCTCTTGCAACACAGGAGAAGGGTACAGAAAACATTTATATGGTTTCTTCCGGGAAAGTTCAGGCTATGCCCGGACAGCTTTTAGGAAAGAAAAAGAAAGGGAACAAGATATCTAAAGGGGAACTGCCCCGAGAGAAACATTCCGAAAAACATGGAAACGATGTTTCTGCGGGGCTTGGAAGCTCCACCTCGTTTGCTACACCAAACAGCGGAATTGTCGGCATACCTGACGGACGAGTGTCAGACAATCCCGAAGACAACCTTTTCGAGATTACTCTTGCCAAGGTTCCTTCCAATTCACGGGTATGGCTTGTTTATGACCTAAAGGGTGTATCCTCTGCATCGGGCGTAAGCAAGAGTATCAACGACCGTCCGGGAGTGGGCGGTTATCTTACGGCACTATCCAAGGAATGGAAGACCGTTCGGGAGGAAATCAGTCCCTCGTGGGTTAAGGTAGGTAAGAACACCATCTTGTTCACGCTTCCTTCTGATGCGTCTTACAGTTATAGCGTCAGGAATGTCCGCATAGAGACCTCCCCGCTTGAAAAGATACAAGAATCCATTGTGTTCTCGGAGCATCCGACAGCATACGGTTCTTTGGCATACGTCCATGGATTTATCCGTGGCAAAGCTGATGGGATTACTATATCAGGACAAAAGATAACTGTCAGAAATGGAGAGTTCGAAGGTGTAGTTCCTGTTAGCACAGGTCGATTGTCTCTCACGGCTTCGGTATCAGGTAAAAGCGTAAACAAAACGCTTTCCGTTGCACGGAATAACAAAGCTGATTTCAGCCGTGCCTTTGTTTCTGTCGGAACAGTGGTTGGAAAACAATTCCTTGCTCATCAATCCGACAGCCTTGTCATAGCCGGCAATACGCTCTCTGTTACCAAGGGCGAAATTTCTAAAACGGGGAAATACACCATTACAGCACTTCGTGAAACGGATATCCCCGCTTTGGACTATGGTATGACCAATGTGACGGCACGTGACGAGGGGTATCGCTTCTTGCCTCACGGCGAACACTTTGCTGGGAAGGGTGCAACAGTCAAAATCAAGTATGACCGCACAAGGATACCAAGCGGTTTTACAGAAGACGATATCAACACCTACTATTTCGATAAAGAGACAAAACATTGGGTGGCTCTCGAAAGGGTGAAAGTGGACAAGGCTTCTGCCTGTGTGGTATCAAAGACCACTCACTTTACAGATATGATTAATGGTGTCATCAAAGCACCCGAATCACCACAGACCGATGGATTTACCCCGACGATGATGAATGACATCAAGGCGGCAGACCCGACGGCAAAAATCAATCTTATTACTCCTCCTACGGCTAACAACCGCGGCTCAGCTAATCTACAGTATGGCTTCGAGATGCCACCTGCCCGCAATGGTATGGCTCCTTCTTTGGGCATACAGTACAGTAGTGAAGGCGGTAGTG
>ERZ773214.1685-NODE-1685-length-12604-cov-12.758626_pt1 | contig 12604 bp, 9 predicted proteins | sample MGYA00511238_ERZ773214 | MGnify/ENA primary metagenome ERZ773214 (study PRJEB29015, sample SAMEA2738157) | human oral metagenome | biome: human oral; feature: human-associated habitat; material: saliva | place: China | collected 2259 ...
CATCAAGATGAACGTTGACACCGACACCCAGTACGCCTTCACCCGCCCGGTCGTCAACTGGATGATGACCAACTACGAAGGCGTCCTCAAGATTGACGGCGAGGTCGGCAACAAGAAGAAGTACGATCCTCGCGCTTGGGGCAAGGAAGCTGAAGCCGGTATGGCTGCACGCGTCGTCGAAGCTGCTGAGCGTCTGGGCTCGGTCGGCACCAAGATGCGCTGATCGCTTCTGAAACTGCTTCATGAGCACTGAAAGGTGAGGGCACCCAAATGGGTGCCCTCACCTTTTCTGTTGTGATGTGCCTATCGATCGGAAGGACAGGCTAAACTTGTAGCTAGTCGAAGGACGATTCTCAGGGTCTTCGGAAGGATGACAATGATGACTGATGCGACATGGACCCGCGTTGAGGGAATGATGATTGCCTCCCAGCTTGATCCCGATCAAGTTGCGCACGTGCTCCGTGAAAGTTCCGTTTTGGCCCAATTGGAGTGGTTTGAGGCAACTCCTCAGCTTCTGGGCCTCAATATTGCGGTTGAGAACGGGCGGGTCGCGACACTTGCTGAAGGTGCTCAGGATGCGCAAGCAGGAATTACGGTCAGCGAGCTTGCTTCTCAGTTAGCTTCGCACTTCAAAGCAGAAGTGCGTCTGGGTGGAGAACATATCGATGCTCTTCCTCAGGGTGATAGCCCTCTGGCTGATTTCCTTCCTGAAGAGGTCGAAGAGTCAGAGTCGGGTGTTCGTGTCGTTGAGATCGGTCGTACCCCCGCGTCCTCGGTCCCGCTGTTGGCCGCACTTGAGGGTGTTGATGTCGCAGATGTCGAGCTGAACAATGGGTATCGCGCACTGTTGGCTAAAATTCCCGAAGACAAGTCAGGGTGGAACTTCGGTGATCTTCCGCTGGTTTCCTTGGCGATGACCGATGGTGATTTGCATCTGTACTTGGTGACCGATGATCATCTCGAGCATGTGCTGACCCATAACTGGGGAATGACAACGCGTATCGTGACCGGTTCCGCTTCTGCCGAGTCCGTGGATCCTTCCGTGGTCGACTTGGTGGGGGATCGCCCCGCCCTGCGCGAAATTGCGGCACATGTCCCGGGCGCTGATGTCGAGGCATTGCTGGCCGCTCAGGACCTTCACGGAGTTCACGCAATTACTGCCGTTGTGAAGGCGCTTGCGCTGCCTCACGGCATTTCAGAGTTCCTACAGGGCACAATTGAAGCCGGGGATGTTGAAGGTGCGGTTCTCCACAACGCGCGCGGTATCTCGAATGCCATCGGTCGTAGCGTTGACATCATGATGACCGGGAACAAGGAAGAAGATCCCAGCGCTATTCAGAAAGCCTACATGGCAGTCGTTTCTGACCGCCCGTGGATTCTTTCAGCTCTCGCTTCTATTGAAGCAGCGGCCGGTGCGGCGCTACTGGTATCTGCGGTGAAGGCCGCGAAGCCGCGTTCAGGGTGGAAGATCTTCTCGGGTGTTTTCGGTGGTGCTCTTCTGGTGGATGCCTTCGCTGAACTTGCCTTGGCACGCGTAATGCGTGCGAAGTTTGGACGCCGCTAAGGTCATTCGAAACGACACAAGCGCTGGGCTGAACGGTCAGCCCAGCGCTTCTTTATCCTCCCCGCGGGCAGCATTTGCTTGTACACCCCCGGAGGAGCGTAAAGAGCTCTTTCGAATATAAAAGGAAAACTGGTACCTATCGAGTGATAGATACCAGCGAAAATCAAAGAGAATGTTTCACTTGCCCTTGTGGAAGGTCGCCAGTGCGCCGGCGCCGGCGGTGACGAGCAGTGCAGCAACTGCAACCGCGCTATTGGCTTCAACATCACTCATCAAGCCACCGCGGCGACCGTTCGCGTTGAAACCATAGCTGGAATCAGCCAGCTGCGAGTTGTTTTGGTTCTCTACAGGAGCTTGGGAAGCGGCGGGAGTGGCATCGCTGCTCGAGCGCGTCGGAGCGGCGGGTGCAGCATTATTGCGTTGGGGCGCAGCATTTGTGTTGTGCTGCTGGCGGGCAGCTTCCTGAGCCTGTCGAGCAGCAGCACTGCGACGCGCTGCTTCCTGCGCGGTTGGACGGTTCGGTGAACCGGGAGCGAAGACTTGTACTCGACGAGCCGGGGCAGGCGCAGGGCGAGCCTCGTTCTGCCTGGGCCGGGGCTGAACACTCGGCTGGCTCTCGTGGATGTGTCGGGTCGGAGTCGCCGTCGGAAGGGGCTTCGCAGTCTCAGAACGCGTCTGATCATCACTTGAAGGCGCAGTAGGCGTCGAAGTAGCGGACGGAGTCACTGAAGGTGTTGCCGTCGGTGTGGGAGTTGCACTTGCGCAGGCAATCTTCGTAGTGAGTTCAAGATCGGTCTGCTTTGATTTGTCAGCGCCCAAGCGCTTCCAGCTGAAACGAGTAGTTGTTTCGCTGACGGCATCGGGGGTGCACTGACTGATTGTTTGACGTATCTGAGCAGTGATCGTGATGGTGGAGCCCTTTGGCATGTTGATCACGGAGTGGAAGGGAGAGAATTCAGGCTTGTCCTGGGTGAGGGTAAGTGATTCTGCATACCCATCGGCGCGCTCGGGGCAGGTTGCTCCGCCTTTAACTGAGCACTGGAGATTCCAAATAACATTACTGCTGCCGGCGACGTTACTGGAGAAAACGCCTTCAATCTCGATGTCCTTCGCATCCTTGCCGACATTGGTCAGCTCGAACGTCAGGGTACGAATTTCTCCGTTTTGGACGAGGACCTCAGGAGTTGCAAGCGAAGAATCGATGGCGGGAATATCCTTTTCCTGCAACTCATCGAGAGTCTTCGCATCCTGCTCATCGCCTTGCAATTGAGCAATTGAGGTGGCGTTGGCGGAAGGTGTTGCGTTGCTCTCAACCCAAACCGCACCTTCGTGACCCTTTAGGTCATTCACAACGGGCGTATCGTCGCTGGATGCCGGCTTGGGTTCAAGCTGATCGAAGGTAAGCGCCGGAGTCTGATTGGACAGTGTGGTTTCGGGCGCAAACTCAGCACCTTCGACAATTACCTCTGCCTTTTCATAAGGTGTGCGGACAAATTTCTTTGCCAGCGGGGAATCGCTTTCAAGAATAAGGCGGTCGGGAGTCGACTGAAGATCCTTGACGCCGAGAGTTGGAGCTACACTGGGGGCTTCGGCCGTAGCATGTATATCTAGGCTGCCGCCGGCATCGTCTAGATGATCAAGAGGATCAGTGGAAACAGTCGTAACGGGCGCTGTGTTCGGATGTGCAGATGCGGAAGACCAAGGCAGAGCTAAAAGCGTAAAGGACCCGCCAATTGCAGCAGTTGTGAGAAGAATTAGGGCGCGCGAAAACTTGGAACCCTGTCGATACGACAGTGCCCTTTGGGAGTTTTGCGATCCTAAGCGAATTCTCACATAGGCCCTTTCTTTGAACGCAATTCGTGTGATGGGAACACGTATTGCTGGAGGGTTCCTGCAGTCTGTACTGCTAATAGTTTATAGGTTTTGTCAAGCTAATGGGATACAGAGGTGTATCTTATGGCCGCTTTTCACTGATATTTCCGCAGAAATGTCATGTAAGGTAACCATGACTTGAGCTGTGACAAAGCTGGTTGGCTCCTGAAAGCCAAATTAGTATTTAGAAATAATAAGGGAAGGAAGACCAGTCAGGCGAGCGGTGTTCGATGAAGGCATCGCGGCCTTCCTGAGCCTCATCCGTCATGTATGCCATGCGCGTCGCTTCGCCGGCAAAAACCTGCTGGCCGGCCAAGCCGTCATCGGCCAAGTTGAAAGCAAATTTCAGCATGCGGATAGCCTGTGGAGACTTCGTTGCAATGATCCGAGCCCACTCCAACGCGGTTTCTTCCAGCTGAGCATGGGGAACGGCCTCGTTAATGACGCCCCAGCGCTCCGCAGTATCGGCGTCATAGCGTCTGGCAAGGAAGAAAATCTCACGTGCACGCTTATCACCCGCTTGACGCGCGAGCAGTGCAGAGCCATAACCGGCATCAAAAGAGCCAACATTCGCATCAGTCTGCATGAATGCGGCATGCTCACGAGAAGCAATCGAGAGATCGCACACAACATTCAAGCTGTGACCGCCACCAGCCGCCCAACCGGGAACCGCCGCAATAACGACCTTCGGCATGGTGCGGATCAAGCGCTGAACCTCCAAAATATGAAGGCGTCCCGCGCGTGCGGGGTCAATTTGTTCGCGTCGCTGTTCTACTCCCGCCGAGGCCTCGCTGCCCTCAACTTCGTAGTGGTAGCCGTCTTTTCCGCGGATCCTCTGGTCGCCACCCGAACAGAAGGAATAGCCACCGTCGCGAGGGGACGGCCCGTTTCCCGTCAAAATAACCGCAGCGACATCACTGGTCATTCGCGCGTGGTCCAGGCAACGATAGAGCTCGTCAACGGTATGTGGGCGGAACGCATTGCGAATTTCTGGACGATCGAAAGCAATACGGACCACGGGCAAGTCGGCGCCCTTTTCAGTTCCGTCGACGTGGCCTCGGGAAATCCCGCGGTGGTAGGTCATATCGGTCAGCTCGAAACCCTCAACCTCACGCCAGCGCGAAGGATCAAAGGTATCGGAAACGAAATTCAGTGCGCTCATAGCCCCAACAATAGCGGCCGATGACCACTTGATGCCTAGAGGACTAGGATAGGGATGTTCATACAGTTGACGCCTAAGCAAAGGAGCTCATCGATGTCCTCCTCTCTGTCCGCGATTCCCGGACTTCTTCCACTTCCGGTCTTCATTGAAGAGGCCGATGCGCATCCGGAAGAAGCCACTTGGGCAGAAATTAGCCCCTCTGTTGTACTGAAGACTCCCGAGGAGTTTTCGGCGGAAATTGCACCCCTGACAATCCCCGAGGAATGGCAGTTCACAGAGGCCTACATTTTGACGATTTCCGCTGGAAGCGCGCAGGTGAGCGCTGCTACCGAATTGGGGCTGTCTCGAGGCCTGCGTCGCCTCAATACATTGGCCATCGCGAATCACAGCCGGGCCCCCATTGCAGTGAAGATCATCGACTATCCCGCTTATAGGCACCGCGGCTTGCACATCGATGTTGCCCGCCATTTCTTCAGCGTTCCCACGATCCTTCGCGTCATGGATGCGATGAGCGAAGTGGGTTTGAACATTTTGCATCTGCACCTGAGTGATGATCAGGGATGGCGCATTGAAATCCCGCAATTCCCCGAACTCATTGAACGCTCATCCGATTGCGCAGTCGGCGGGGAAGAAGGCGGCTACTACACTCTTGATGACTATCAGACCCTGGTCGAGGGAGCGCGCTCGCGGATGATTGCGATCATCCCCGAAATTGATATCCCCGGACACGTCAATGCTGCTCTCCACGCGATTGAAGGACTCAACCCCGATGGGGTCTGTCCGCCCCTTTACGAAGGAACGGAAGTCGGCTTCTCGACTCTCTCAACCAAGGCGCCCGCGACCCAAGCCTTCCTCGAGGCCGTCGTCGAGACCCTTGCTCCCTTCTCTCCTGCGGGAATCCACATCGGTGGGGATGAGTCCTTCTCGACCGCAGAAGGCGACTACCCGATCATCGTTGGCAGCCAGATCGAACGCATCCATGCACTGGGCAAGCGCGCTGTGGCGTGGGAGGAAGCCGCGGATCTGCTGGGTGAAGGCGATCTTGTTCAGGTCTGGCATGATGACCTCGAGGGCGACTCTATCGCTCGTGCAGTCGCGCGCGGCGTGCGTGCAGTCATGTCTCCCGGTCCGAAAGCCTACTTCGATATGAAGGAATACCCGGAGCAGAAGCTCGGGATCACGTGGGCTGGAATCCTTCCTTTGAAGAAAGCCTGGGATTGGGATCCCGAGAGCATCTGTGAGGGCGTGGACCGCAAGGGAATTGAAGGTGTCGAGGCCTGCCTGTGGAGTGAAACCCTGCGCCGAGAGAAAGACGTCTGGGAGATGCTGCTTCCGCGCCTAGCGGGTCTTGCTGAGGTTGCCTGGACGGGAGGCCCCCGTGGAAGCTGGGAAGGCTTCCAAGAACGTTTGGTGGGCCTCGAAGGCCTGTGGCGAGGCCGCGGCTGGTACGTCAAATAAATAGAACGCAGATGAAAAGCCCTCCCACGCGCAAGCGGGGGAGGGCTGCGTGCTACCGCATCGCATGAAACAAGATGGGCAGCGAATCTTTCGTTGAGTTTTAAGCCTGTGCGTAGAGGCGCATCAGACGTTCAACTTCTTCTTGAACCAGATGAGTTGCGGGGCCGACATACTTTCGCGGATCGACAATCTTCGGGTTTTCATCAAGAATCTGACGAACGCCCTGGGTGAAGACGACATTCAGGTGTGTCGATACGTTGATCTTGGTCATTCCGGCTTGAATTGCCGCGACCATGCCCTCGTCGGGAACGCCGGAAGAGCCGTGCAAAACCAGTGGGACAGGGACGAGTTCGTGGATCGCAGCAATCAGCTGATTGTCCAAAACTGCCTCGCGAGTTGCCATCGCGTGAGAAGAACCGACAGCAACAGCAAGCAGATCAACACCGGTATCTGCAACAAACTGGGCCGCATCTTCAGGATTGGTACGTGCCGAAGGGTCGTGGACACCGTTCTTTCCGCCAACTTCACCCAGTTCGGCCTCGACGCTGACACCGTGCTCATGAGCGAAAGCGGTGATCTCAGCGGTAGTCTCACGGTTCTGCGCATCTGGAAGTTTTGAACCGTCGTACATGATCGAGGTAAAACCGAGCTCGACAGCCTCACGGCACAAATCGGTGGATTCAGCGTGATCAAGGTGAACAGTAACGGGAACGGTGGAGGCCTCGGCAAGCTCGATAAGCGCGCGCCCCAGGGGACGCAGGCGACCACCGTGATACTTCACGGCATTTTGGGACAGCTGGAGAACTAAAGGTAAACCTGTGTTTTCGGCGGCATCGACAAATGCTTCAGCGTGATCAAGAAGGACCACGTTAAAAGCCGCAAGGCCAACCTTGCGGGCGGCGCAATCGCGTGCAAGTACAGCTGTATCAGCAAGCATAGCGACCTACTTTCTTGACAAATTAGGACAGGCGAACAGGAGAAATACGGGAAAGAAGCTCCTCGCGAAGGGGAAGATCAATCTCCCCAGCGACGGGCATCGTCACCGCGGCGGCAGAGGTTGCGACGGCCTCGGCAATGGCAGTAGGAATCTGAGACTCAAGGTCGTCCCCAGCCTGAGCGAGCGAGCGAGCGAGGGATGCAACGCAGGCATCGCCGGCACCGGTGGGATTGCCCTGAAGGACAACTCCGGCCTCGGCGTGCCAATGGCTCTCGCGAGAGAAAAGGTCCATTCCCTCTTCGCCTCGCGATACACACACCCAGCTCGGTCCCTGCTCGATAAGGGCACGCGCGCCCTCTTCGATGGAGGACGCGCCCGTAGCCTCGAGGAGCTCCAAGTGATTGGGCTTGAGGACATCGGCCCACGCTGCGCACTCAACCAAGGATGGTCCTGAGGTATCCAGAATGATGCGGCAACCGATCTGACGGACACGGCGCAACACCGGCTCGAGAACCTCAAAAGTGCTATTTCCGGGAAGAGAACCCGAAACCACCAAGAGATCATCGCCGTTCAGGCGGCTTCCCAAAAGATCACCCATCTGCTTCCAGGAATCAGGATCTAGAGCATGACCGGACTCGTTGTATACCGTGGCGGTGTTATCAATCATGGCGATTGAGCGTCGCGTTTGGAAGGGAACCTCAACCCACTCCGGTGTGACCAGAGAAGTCATTTCCTCCATGAGCGAGGCGATCACACTGCCGGTTGCGCCCCCCAAGAAACCTGTTGCGTGGTTGGGGACTCCGAGCTGGTCCAAGACACGAGAGACATTCAGTCCCTTCCCTCCCGGACGCTGGGAATACTCCGTAATGCGGTGAACCTGACCGCGGGTTTGGTCAGAAGCCTGCCACGTAATATCCAGAGCCGGATTGGGAGTGAAGGTCCAGATCATGATTCAACCTCGATTCCATGGCTCTGGAATGCCAAAGCTGCGGCGCCCAAGGCCTGCGAGGAGGAACCTAAAGCAGCGGAGAGCAGTGCAGGTGCGGGCATGACCGTGCACCCCGATTCCAAGCCTTTACGAAGGGGATCGTAAACAAGCGAGCCACCTTTGCACAGGCCACCTCCCAAAACGACGGGAAGTGAACCAACCTGGTGGCAAACCGTTGCAAGAATCCCGCCCAGCAGACTCATTGAGGTCTCGAGGATCTCGCGCGCCTTTCGAGCGTTTTCGCTCGATGAAAGGGCAAGTTCCTCAACTTCGCGGGCCCCCGATCCTGCGGGGACGATCCCGGCCTCGATTGCCCGGCGTGCAATACCGCTGGCCGAGGCAACCTGCTCCACCGAAACAACCTCATAGGGGCGATCGGGGTGCGGAACGGGAACCTGTCCGATTTCACCAGCCCACGGTGGTGCCGGCGCGAGACGTGAATTGATGACAACGCCCGAGGCGATCCCGGTCCCTACTGCCACATACAGGCAGGAGGGACGGCGAACGCCCCACAGGGCCTCGGCAAGAGCTCCTGAGCGCACATCGTGTCCCAGGGGGGTGAAAGAACCCAGCGCCTCGGAAAGCTTTTCGCTTAAAGGAGCGTCTTTCCAGCCCAGATTGGCGGAGAAAATACCAATTCCATGTTCTTCGTCAATAATTCCAGGAACACACACGCCGACGGGCGCATCGACCGAAGCCTCGCGAAGAGTTCGGGCCAGACGCACGACCGCAGAAACGACATCATCAGCGCCGGTCTGGGGGGTGGCGACGGCCTCGGAAGAGGTAATCACAGTGCCGCGGGTGTCAGCGAGCACCCCCTTGATGGTGGTGCCGCCGACATCGATCCCGATGGCGAGCTTCTGGTCCGAGTTGCTCACTTGAGGATCACCGAGCGGGTCAGATGGCGCGGAGTATCGGGGTTGAGACCGCGAGCTTCAGCGCGAGCAACGGCCAAACGCTGTGCAACAACGAGGTGAGCCATGGGGTCACCGTCGAAAGTCACCAATTCGGCGCCAGTTGCGGCAACCTGATCGGCCATGCCCTCGGGAACCGGGCCGAAAACCCAGGTCAGGCGACCGGGCTGAGCGATAGAGATCGGGCCGTGGCGGTATTCCATTGCCGGGTAGACCTCAGTCCATGACTGAGATGCTTCACGCAGCTTCAGGCCAGCTTCGTTCGCCAGACCAATGGTCCATGCGGTGCCCAGGAAGGTGATCTGGTCGGCATCAACCCAACGCTGGGGGATTTCGAGCTCGAGGGCGCGCTGCGCGTCATCCGCAGCTGCAGCGATATCGTCACCCAAGCTGTGACGGAAGTATGCAAGAGCAGTGGTTGCAAAACGAGTCTGGACAACGGATTCTTCATCGGCGAAGTCCAGAACAACCTCAACATCTGCGTAGGGGGTTGCTGGGCCATTACCCACAGCGGTGATCAAGACGTTGGGAACGCCGCGGTCCTTCAGACCGTGCAGGATGTCAATAATTTCAGTTGTCGTACCCGAGCGGGACAGGCACACGACGCGGTCGTAGTGGCGATCCCAGGGGAATTCGGTGGCGGTGAAGGCATCAGAGAGACCCTTGCCCTGGCGCTCGCGGGCAACGGTGTATGCCTGCGCGATAAACCACGATGTTCCACACCCGATGACGGCAATGGCCTCACCATCTTGGGGAAGTGCATCAGTGGGAACGTCAAGAACTCGACGCCACAGCTCAGGTTGGCTGTTAATTTCTTCAGAAGTAAGGGACATCGGTGTCTCCATTGTTATCGGGAATGCATCACCACCTCGGTGTGCTTGTACTATCGTACCAAGAAGGAAATAACTTAGGACTAGCTGGATAAGTGCCCGAAGTTGTCTACCTCTTCGCAATGACGCTGAAATCAACACCTCGGAGTGACAATGACTGACAAATCGACCAAGCCAGGTCGTCTTACCCTTCCCATTGAGCGTGGAATCGATGCCGAAGTGCGCGCTCTTGTTGAACGCCTTGGCGCGGACGCAGTGCGAAATTCCGATGGAACAGAACTTCCTGAGTGGGTCGACCGAGCATTTGCCAAGGTGTACTCCACGTATTTCCCCGCGCGTGGTGATGAAGACTGGGCCGATCAGAGCGAAGGCGAGCGCATTCACCAATACCTTTCGTCAAACCCTCATACGGCGCCAGAAAGCGGACCTTTGAGTATCAATGTCATGGAGGGATGGTTCCAAGCGCAATTCCGTCCTGATACTCAATGCGACACCTCCCGCTGGTGGCAGGTCATTGATCGGACCAGTGGGCAGGCTTTGGATCCCTCGGAGTGGAGCGTTCAGGAGGTTGAGCCTTCGCCCGTCGTTGATCCCGTGCCGATCGTTGGAGAGCTACCGCCTACTGCGTCGAGCGCGGTGGTGACGATTCACGAACCCATTCCCTTCCACGTGTACACCGTGAACTTCTTTGCCGTACAGATGTGGGATTCCACCCAGATGTACAACTATTTGACGAATGACTGGGCGCTTGAGGAAGGTCGCGTGAAGGAGCGTCCCTTTGATGTGGCATTCCCGCGGACCTGGGAACACGTTAAGGACGCCTTGGCCGCATGGCTGAAAGCGAACCCTCAAGTGGACGTGGTTCGTTTCACGACGTTCTTCTACCACTTCACTTTGGCTTTTGATTCCCGAGGCCGCGAACGCTACGTCGATTGGTTTGGATACTCGGCCTCGGTGTCGATCCCGGCGATGGAAGAGTTTGAAGAGGAATACGGCTATGCGCTAACCCCCGAGGACTTCGTTGACGGCGGCTGGTACAACTGCCCTTTCCGCACTCCCACTCCGGTCTTCAAAGACTGGATCGATTTCATCTCCAAGCGAGTCGCTCAAAAGGCGGGTGAGCTGGTTCGTCAGGTCCACGAGGAGGGCCGCGAGGCCATGATGTTCCTTGGCGATAACTGGATCGGCATGGAGCCCTATGGTCCTTACTTCCCTTCGATCAAGATGGATGCGGTTGTTGGATCTGTTGGTTCGGCAGCGACCTGCCGCATGATCTCCGATATTCCCGGTGTGCGCTACACCGAGGGACGCTTCCTTCCCTACTTCTTCCCCGATGTCTTCCGTGAGGGCGGTGATCCCCTGGGCGAGGCCAATGAATCGTGGCGCACCGCTCGCCGCGCGATCGTCCGCAGTCCCCTGGATCGTATGGGCTACGGCGGTTACCTGTCCTTGGCACTCAAGTTCCCCGAGTTCATCGACCGCGTGGAGGAGATCCTTGGAGAGTTCCGTTCTCTTCACGAGGCCACGGGTGGGGAGAAGCCAGCGTGTGCACCCGTGCGCGTTGCAGTTTTGAACGCTTGGGGAAAGCTGCGCACGTGGCAGACCCATATGGTTGCCCATGCCCTGTGGTACAAGCAGATCCATACCTACTTGGGGGTTATCGAAGCCCTTGCAGGACTTCCTTTTGACGTGCGTTTCATGTCTTTCGATGAGGTCATCGATGGTGGAGATTCCTCTTTGAAGGATGTTGACGTGGTCATCAACGCCGGCGCTGCGAACACGGCCTTCTCCGGAGGGGAAGTCTGGGAGGACCTGCGACTGCAAGATACCCTGCGCCGCTTTGTCGCCCGTGGTGGCGGTTTTATTGGGGTCGGCCAGCCCACGGCCTCGGCAGGCACGCAGGGAAACGCTGATCGTGGAGGAATCTGTCGCGGAAGCGTCTTCGTGCTCTCTGATGTGTTGGGGGTTGATCAGGAGATTTCGTGGTCGCTGTCCAAGGATCGCTACGAGGAGCCGGTGAGTGAGCACTTCATCACCGCTGATCTGGACGGAGACTTTGTTTTCGGTGAAGATCCCGGTGATGTCGTCGTTACAGATCCTGACACTTCTGTGCTTGTGATGGAGCGGGGGAGTGTGCGTGCCTCTGCACATGATTTCTGCTCGGGTAGGGGTGTTTACCTTGCTGGTCTGACATGGTCGACTGCGAATAGTCGTTTGCTTCACCGCGCGATCATGTGGGCAGCCCATGCTGAGGATCAATGGGAGAGCGTTCTGTCCTCATCGAACCCGGATATTGAAGTTGCCTGGTATCCAAAATCAGCACTCGCATTCGTCTATAACGATGCAGATGCCCCGCGTTCGAGTGAGATTTCTGGCCAGGACGGACGAATTCTCGTTGAATTGGCTGCAGGTGAAGGACGCTGGGTTGACTGGGAAAAAGGTCAGCTTCTTTAGTTATCAAATCGTAATCAACTAACTGCATCGTCACAGGTTAAAAATGTGTCAGACATCTTCTCTGTGAGTTAGCATAAGAGAGCAATGGATGAAGCTGACAAAAGGTGTCAACTTTATAAACATCCCACGATGGAGAGGGAACAACATGCACATGTCACGCCGCTCCATGAGCGTTGTCGCGCTCATGTCAGTCGCTGCGATGGGTCTGACTGCATGCTCGGGTTCGGGCACGAAGACGGATACCACCGCAAGCTCTTCGGCATCTGCTGATAAGGCAGCGACCATCACCTACCTGCACCGTCTGCCCGATGGTGAAGGAATGACCAAGGTGTCCTCGCTGGTTGAACAGTGGAACAAGGAACACCCTGACACTCAGGTTCAGGCGGTCAAGTTCGATGGCAAGGCCAACGAAATGATCAAGAAGC
>ERZ773214.1691-NODE-1691-length-12565-cov-5.061151_pt1 | contig 12565 bp, 8 predicted proteins | sample MGYA00511238_ERZ773214 | MGnify/ENA primary metagenome ERZ773214 (study PRJEB29015, sample SAMEA2738157) | human oral metagenome | biome: human oral; feature: human-associated habitat; material: saliva | place: China | collected 2259 ...
CATTGTCCTAATGAGACGATGTATAGAGACAATCGTATGTGGCTTAGTTGAGGTTATCTGCGATTGTCTTTTTCGTTTCTCATAGAAATCTGCGATATGGCAAGGATTGGTATGACTAGCTGAAGCGATATTGTGAATACATTTATACATAATTTTTCTTGCATAAGGATTCCCACGCTTAGTGATATGCTCTTGACCTAGGAAATCTCCCAATTCATAGTGTTTGAGATCAATGCCGATAAAAGCGTTGATTTGATTAGCAGACTTAAAGCGACGAATGTCTCCTAATTCGCCAATAATGCTTGTAGCCGTTGTTTCTGCGATACCAGGAATAGAGAGAAGAATCTCATATTCAGGTAGAGGTTCAGCTAACGCTATCAACTGTTGTAAAACTTGTTCCCGACGGTTTGTCAACCTTATAAGTTCCTGTGCATTATACTTAACCTCTTCTATCATAGGAGAGGTTTTTGAAATGGCAGAATAAGATTGCTTTGCCAGTCCAACTAACTTCTCGGCCAAGTTACCTACTCTGTTCTCTGAAATGCGTTTAGAGGTTGAGTTGCGGATAGTCTCTTTCAACTCAACTTCTGATAATTCCAGCACCCAATGCTTTGTTGGGAAGATGGACACGAGATTCCAATATTGCTCACCTGTAGGAGTAGATAGTAGATTCTCGATTTCTGGGAAGGCGACTTGAAGAACTTTGTGCAGCCTATTCTTCGTCCTTACGATATCCTCTGTCAGATTTTGGTAGAATCGGCTAAGATCATGCAAGTTTTGATAGACTTCTTCTTGAACATAAGTTGGCTTACGGTTTAAAACAAATTGTGACGAAGCTAGTTTCTCTGCGTCAATCTTATCAGTTTTCCGAACTCGTAAGCTATCAAGTTGCTTCTTAGCTTCCAAAGGATTAAGACGTGTATAGTCATAGCTGTCTTCTTCTAGAAAGGCCTGAAGTCGGCGAGAGTGGACACCAGTAGCTTCGAAAATAATTACGAGGTTGCTCACGGTCTTTAGATCCTTCAGTAGACGAGAAAATCCGATAATGTCATTAGGCATAGTATAGCCATGAACCCTTTCACCATTCACAAGAATAGCGACTTCTGAGCTTGCTTTACTCACATCAATTCCAAAAACTGTCCGCATTATGTTTACCTCTTTGTCTTGAATGATTCCTTATTTTAGTGATTTCATTTTCAATACTCGACGTCTAGCGTCCAACATACTTTGATAAAATTCCATCTAAAACAGGTGTCTTGCCAGTTTTATATACGACGTCTAGCGCCAAAAGAAGCCACGACTTAACAAGACACCTCTACTTTAACACAAAGAAAAAGTAGTGAGTACTCTCTCCCGTCGGAGATTTCTTCACTACTAATCTTAGTATGTTTTCTTCTAATTCTTGCAGAAATGATAGAGCTCGGTTTTGAGCTATGAGATTTGATTCGCCACCCGGTAGAGAACTGTCAGGATTTTGCCAAAGTTGTTTGAGTGTAGTTTCAAATGTTTGGTCGGAAACCTGCTGACTGCTTAGTTTTCGTTCAATCAATCGCTTATCAAGTTGAATCGGAAGCCCAAAGGTTAGTGCCAAAGGCTCAATCGTTTCAATTGCTCGTTGGTAAGGACTAGAATAAATAGCAGAGATTGGCTTATTCTCTAGTATTTTTAATTGTGAGAGGGAAGTGAGTCCCTTTTGTGACAAAGGGCGTGTCCATTCGTCAGGTGTGTAAGTTGAGTGCGCGTGACGGACAAAATAATAAATGTTGTTCATGTAATCTAGTATATCACAACATGTGAAAATTCTATAAATAAGCAAGAAATAATGCTTATTTAAGAAAAACTTTAACTTTGTCTTACGGATAGTTAATAAGAGCTTGGTAAACTTTAATCAACCATTAAAAATAATCAAAGGAGTAAATAATATGGTTGACAAAAATCATCGTTCAAATAATGAAAAATATACAAAATGGTCTATCCGTCGGTTAAGTGTAGGTGTTGCGTCCGTAGTTGTGGCAAGTGGATTCTTTATTCTTATTAGCAATCCGGTAAATGCCCAAGTTGGTACGCAAAACAAGGTGGTCACGACAGCCCCGTCAAATAGTCCGACAGACTCTGGGAAATCCATACTTGATTCGAAAGTAGGACAATCTGAAAAAACAACAGCTGACAAGAAAGAAACGCCAGATGCAACTAAGTCCTCACAAGATTTGTCTGGCAGAACAACTCAAACACCAGATAAAAAGGTGCAAGAAAAACAAGAAGTTACAAAAGAAAACAAAGTAGGCAAAACGATTGCAGAGGCTGCTAAGGAAATTCAAAAAGCAACTGAAAAAGTAGTAAAAGAAGCTACTTCAAAGGAAGAAAAGGATTCTTCATTGGATCAAGCGAAAAAATCAGTTTTAGATAATATTAAAAGTAATATCAATGTTCCTGCCTCTTACCTTGATAATGCTACTTATCCAGGACCTTTTACAGCAGGTGTGAACCAAGTAATTCCGTATGAACTTTTTGGTGGAGATGGGATGTTAACACGTCTTCTACTCAAATCCTCAAATGGAGCACCATGGTCAGATAATGGCACAGCAAATCATGCAGGCTTGCCTCCTTTTGCTAACATTCCGAAGGGTAAGTATTTTTATCAGGTATCACTTGGAGGAAATGCAGCAGGCAAGCAAAATAAAGAATTGTTGGATCAATTGAAAGCGAACGGTACACAAAGTTACACCGCTACCGTAACAGTTTATGGTTCAAAAGATGGTAAAGTTGACTTGAGCAATGTGATTGCGACTCGTCAAGTGACGATTAACCTTAATAGTTTGAAATCTAAAGCAGATCCTTCATTAGAACAAGCGAAGAAATCTATTTCAGAAAATATTAAAGAAAGTACGGATGTCCCAGCGTCCTTCTTACAAAATGCGAACCATCCTGGTCCATTTACAGCTGGTGTGAATGAAGTGATTCCGTATGAACTCTTTGGTGGTGATGGCATGTTGACTCGTCTTCTGCTCAAATCATCAAACGGAGCACCATGGTCAGATAATGGCACAGCGAATCATGCAGGCTTGCTTCCGTTTGCAGGCATTCCAAAGGGCAAATATTTCTATCAAGTTTCATTAGATGGCAATGCAGCAGGCAAACAAGGTAAGGCGCTTTTAGACCAACTGAAGGCCAACGGCACTCATACTTACACTGCGACTGTTAAGGTTTACGGTGCAACCAAAGATGGCAAGGCTGATTTGAACAATGTGATTGCGACTCGTCAAGTAAAATTGAACTTAAATGGCACAACAACAGCAGATCAAATCAAGAAATCTGTTTCAGAAAATATCAAAGATAAGATTGATGTTCCAGCAAGCTACTTGAAAAATGCAGTCTTTCCTGGACCATTTACAGCCGGTGTCAACCAAGTGATTCCGTATGAACTCTTTGGTGGAGATGGGATGTTAACACGTCTTTTACTCAAATCCTCAAATGGAGCACCATGGTCTGATAACGGTAAGGCAAAGCGTCCAGGTCTATTGCCACTAGCGGGCTTAGGCAAAGGCCAATATTTCTACCAAGTTTCATTGGACGGTAATGCTGCAGGTAAACAAGACAAAGCTCTGTTAGAACAGTTAAAAGCCAATGGAACACATTCGTATAAAGCAACTGTTACAGTCTATGGTGCAAAAGATGGCAAGGCTGACTTAAGCAATGTCATTGCAACCAAATCTGTCACAATTAACCTAAAAGGTGAAAAGAAAGCAGAAGCTAAGCCAGAAAAATCACAACCAGGTCAAAATGGTCAAACACAAGACCAGGGCAAAAAAGCAGAACATGATGGAAACGAGCATTCAAATAAAGGCGGAACACCTTCTGCGACATCTTCAAAAGGTGGACAAGCTAAGGCAAGTAAAAAATCGCTTCCTAATACAGGTCAAAAATCCTCTCTTGGTTTGACAGTTCTAGGGCTTCTTGGATTAAGTTCAGCAGCTATTCTAGCACTTGTTGGCATGAAACGCAGAGAAAAGAAGTAAGCCTCGCACTTTGTGAGCGATAATGCTTGAATCAAGTATAGGAATAGTGTTATACTTTTTCATGGTATAACACTATTTTTCACAGTAGAGGTAAGGATATGACAAAGAGAATTTTGTTAGTAGATGATGAAGTAGAGATTACCGAGATTAACAAGCGTTATTTAACACAGGCAGGTTATGAAGTCAATGTGGCGCATGATGGACAAGAAGCTTTAGAGTTGTTTCAGAAATATTCAATTGATTTGATAATTACAGATATTATGATGCCTAATATGGATGGCTATGATCTGATTGGGGAAGTACAATATCTTGCTCCAGACCAGCCTTTCCTTTTTATCACGGCTAAAACATCTGAGCCAGATAAGATTTATTCTCTCAGTATGGGTGCGGATGATTTTATTACCAAGCCTTTTAGTCCGCGGGAATTGGTTTTACGAGTCAATAATATCCTACGTCGAATTCACCGTAGTGCGGGAGCAGATGAAAAACTCCAACTAGGGGATTTAGAGATAAATCATGCAACGCGCGAAGTGACAGTGCACGGACAATCGTTGATGATGACCATTAAATCTTTTGAGTTGCTATGGATTTTGGCCAGCAATCCTCAGCGGGTCTTTTCTAAGACAGAATTGTATGAGAAAGTCTGGCAAGAAGATTTTGTAGATGATACAAATACGTTGAATGTTCACATTCATGCCTTGCGGCAGGATTTAGCTAAGTTCAGTACTGAAAAAACGCCCACGATTAAGACCGTCTGGGGCTTAGGGTATAAGATAGAGGTTTAAAATGAAATTAAAACACTTTATTATTGTTGGATACCTCATTTCCACAACGATCACGGTTGTTGCAATCATCTGGTCTGTCAACACCATGCTGATTTCAAAAAGTGATATTTATTTTATTATTGGTATTAGCATTCTAGCTAGTATTACAGGGGCATTGGTTAGCCTTTTGCTGTTGAGCCGTGTCTTTCTCTCTTTGGATAAATTAAAACAGCTCATCAAAGGTATTTCAGATAAGAAGTTTGAAACGGTCAATACAATTAAAAATCCAACAGAATTTAAAGAATTAGCAGATGCTTTTAATGAAATGTCTACTGATTTGCAAAACACATTTGCCTCTTTAGAAGAAAGTGAAAAAGAAAAAGGCTTGATGATTGCACAACTATCGCATGATATCAAGACTCCTTTAACTTCCATTCAGGCAAGCGTGGAAGGAATGCTAGACGGTGTGATTGCGGCAGATGAGCAGCGACATTATCTAAAAACCATCAGTCGCCAGACTGATCGCTTGAATAAACTAGTGGAAGAATTGAGTTTCATTACCCTGAATACAATGAATCAGCCAAATGCGCCGCTTGAAAAAGAAGAGATTTTTCTGGATAAGCTACTGATTGATATTATGTCAGAATTTCAGCTGGCCATTGATAAAGAGGAGAGAGATATTCAAATTTCTGTGCAGCCAGCATCGGCAAAGATCATTAGCAACTATGACAAGTTATCACGAATTATTCTCAATCTTGTCAGCAATGCCTTTAAGTATTCAGAGGCAGGAACAAAGTTAAGTATTGATGCAGTTGTCGAAAGTCAGCGTTTGACTGTCAGTGTTACGGATGAAGGACAGGGCATCAAACCAGAAGATTTAGACAAGATTTTCAGGCGCCTTTATCGAGTGGAAAGCTCGCGCAATATGAAAACAGGCGGGCACGGTCTAGGGCTCTATATCGCACGTGAATTGGCACGCCAATTGGGTGGTGATATTTTCGTGCAAAGTGAGTATGGACAGGGTAGTAGTTTTTCGCTTGTATTAGATTTATAAAATGAAAGTGAGATAGACTAGAAAAATGAACATTTCCAGTTTATCTCACTCTTTGTTTTTATTAGTTTGTTTGTTGCTCAGCTAGAATGACTTCAAAGAGAAGATTTCCAACTAAATTGAACATTAAACGCGAACGCAATTTTTCGCGTTTTTTTGGTGCATCATAGACAAAAATCATGTGATCGCTGATTTTAGCGAGAAGATGGTTTCCTAAAGTGGTGATTGTAAGAACAGTTGCCCCTTGTTCTTTTGCCTGTAAGATACTGTGGTTGACGTCTTTATTGCTGCCACCGAGTGAAAAGACGATAATCACATCTTTTGGTGTAGCAATGTCTTTAATCCGGTCAATGCTGTATTGCTCAAAGTAATCATTGGACCAAATATTGATAAGTTTGAGTTTTCGGTTAAAATCGCTCATGGGCATGTAACTAGATCCTACTCCGATGCAGAAGATCCTTCTAGCTGAAAGAATTTTAGCTGCAAAAATCTGAAAATCTTGTTCAGACAAGATGGATACGGTGTGTTCAAATTCGACTTGTACCTGTTCTTTTAATTGCTCAAAAGAAGTTCGTTCAGACTTGGCTTGTTCTTTTTTTAGTTCTTTTGATAAGCGTAAATCATAGCGTAATTCATTATAAGTTTGATAGCCTAATTTTTTACAAGCACGAATGACAGTGGAAGAGGAAATAAAAAGTTCGTTTGCAATGGTCTTTAATGTGATTGTCTCTACTTCTTTCTGACGCATGAGGTAGTCAATGACTTCCTGCTCATTTACAGACAATCGATCATAGTGTTGTTTTAAATTTTTTAGAAACATAAAGCCTCTTTTCTAAAACCTTGTTTTTAGAAAAACGTTTTCTACTTAGTAAAATTTTACCGAAATAGTCAAAATTATGCAAGATAGAAACTTCTTTCTAAAAAAACGTTTTCACGTTTATTTTTGTTAAAATGAAAACAGAAAAATACAAGGAGCAAAAAAAATGAAAGAGAAGAATAAATTTATCTCTGCCTTTGAGCAATTTGGACGCTCATTCTTACTCCCTGTTTCGGTACTGCCCGGTGCAGGGATTATTCAAGGTATTGGTACAGCTTTTACCAATGAAAACACACTCAAGATGTTCCCATTTTTGAACAATGCAGTTTTTCAATTTGTCATGAAATTTTTCATTGCGCTTGGTGGTACAGCTTTTAGCAACTTGCCTGTTATTTTTGCAGTCGGAGTTTCAGTTGGTCTTGCAAAACGGGAAAAAGGGTCGGCAGCTTTATCTGGTTTGTTAGGTTTTCTTGTTTTGCACAATGTTTTGAATTTCTTGTTGAAAATCAGTGGAAGGCTAGTCAATACTGCTAACTTATCAAGCGGTGCAGCCAAACTTGCCCTGTCAAATGCCATGCAGACAAAGGTTCTAGGGATTCAAACCATGGACCTCAGTGTGTTTGGAGGGATTATCGTTGGGGTTTCTGTTTACTTCATTCACAAGTGGGCTGTGAAACAAGAATTGCCAACTATGATTGGTTTCTTCAGTGGACCTCGTTTCGTACCAATTGTCACTATGGTGGCGATGTCCTTTGTAGCCGTTGCAATCTTCTTTATTTGGCCGACTATTCAAGCAGGCATTAGCGCAGTGTCTATCCTCGTTTTGAAGTCAGGCCCGATTGGCACTTTCTTATATGGATTGATTGAGCGGGCTCTCTTGCCATTTGGTTTGCACCATGGTCTCAACTGGCCGGTCCGTACGACAGAGCTTGGTGGCTCATGGACAATTGGTGGGAACCATGTCGTCGGTACGGTTAATGCCTACCTTGCTTCTTTAGCGGATTCTTCGATCAAGTCTATTGACCCATCAATCACACGTTTCAATGGCGGTAAATTTGTTTACTTCATGTTCGGTCTTTCTGGTGCTGCTTATGCTATGTACAAGACAGCTTCTCCAGAAAAACGTAAAGTAGCAGGTTCCCTTCTCTTTGCAGCAGCCGGAACTTCATTCTTGACTGGTATTACAGAGCCAATCGAATTTACTTTCCTTTTTGTGGCACCAATGCTTTACGCTGTGCACGCTGTTTTGGCAGGTTCTGCTTTGTTTGTTATGCACATGCTGGGTGCTGGTGTAGCAACTCCTACTGGACATGGTTTCATTAACCTTGTAATCTACGGTGTGTTGCAAGGGCCTAAAACGCACTGGTGGCTCGTTTTCTTAGTAGGTATCCCTTATTTCTTCCTTTATTACTATGTCTTTAAATTTATGATTTTGAAATTCAACTTTAAGACTCCAGGTCGAGAAGATACGGATGAAGTCAAGTTGGCAAGTAAGCAAGAAGCGCGTGGTAAATATGGCTTGAAGATTCAAAATGTCGGTCAAGCAGCTCCACAGGATACAGCACCTACTCCAGAAAAATCTGAAGGGAAAGAACTTAGCAAGCAAGAAAAAACGCACCAACAGGCTCTCGGTTTGATTGCAGCCCACGGTGGTCCGGAAAATATTGTTGATGTCAATGCTTGTATCACTCGTTTGCGGATTGATGTCAAGGATAAATCATTAGTGGATAAGGATACGATTGTCAACCAATATGAAGCGCTTGGTTTTGCTGAAAATGGCATGCAAATGCAATCTATCTATGGCGCTTATGCCAATGTTCTCAAAATGGAAATCCAAGACATTCTAGGTTTAGAGGAATAGCCATGGCACATAAGATTTTATGTGTAACAGATTTAGACGGAACTTTTGTGAAAAATTCTGTTGATGTTAATTCAGTAGACTGGCAAGCTTATCAAAAGTTGACACGTTACAGTGACTTCGCTATTGCTACGGGTCGTTCTGTCAAGGAAATCAACTACATTACGCAACGTAATCAGCTTCATTTAAGCTATGCAATCGGCTTTAATGGCGCCATGATTGCTGAAAATGGGAATATATTATTTTCTCAAAAGTTGGCATCAGTAGATGTACAGGCCTTGTTAGACTACCTCAAAAAAGAAAAACTCGTTTTTGATGCACTTGATGGCGAAGAGAGAATTGGCAACTTTGACCATGAGGACAATCGGCGTTTGTGGAATATGCCCATTCTTTGCTTGGAAAATCCTTATGATCTGGTTCGGCAACGTCAGATTTACAAGTTTAACATTCGTCCAGAAGCAGCGAAAACGTCTGTCTATGTAAAAGAATTAAAAGAACATTTTCCCCACTTAGAAGTCTATCAATCAGGGAGCACTCGCATAGAAGTGACTGCGAAAGATGTTTCAAAAGGTAGTGGTTTACAGCTTTTGAAAAAGCATTATCAACTAGTTGTGGCATTTGGCGACTCTGGAAATGACATCTCGATGTTTGAAAAATCCGATATTTCCTATTGTATGACACATGCCCCTGCCCCTGTCCAGGCAGCTGCTTCCTATGTTGTCGACAGCTTTGCAGATGCTATCAAGCATTTGGAGAAGTTATTGTATCAAAATAGTATAAAGGCTTAAGAAAATTCTCTTAGGCTTTTTAGATATTGCTATTATTCTTAATCAGAAAATTTCTTTGGTTTCATGGTATAATAAATAATATGGAAAATAAGAATAAATTACTGTTAATTGATGGCTCTTCTGTAGCTTATCGTGCTTTTTTCGCACTTTACAATCAAATTGATCGATTCAAGAGTCCGTCCGGGCTTCATACCAATGCTATTTATGGCTTTCACCTTATGCTCAATCATTTAATGGAGCGGGTGCAGCCGACTCATATCTTGGTGGCATTTGATGCGGGGAAGACCACCTTTCGGACAGAGATGTATGCTGATTACAAAGGTGGTCGAGCTAAAACGCCGGAGGAATTTCGTGAGCAGCTTCCTTTTATCCGAGAAATGCTGGATAAGTTAGGTATTCGTTATTACGACTTGGATCAGTATGAAGCTGATGATATTATTGGAACTCTGGATAAAATGGCTGAAAACACGCCTGTACCCTACGATGTGACAATCGTGAGCGGAGACAAGGATCTAATCCAGCTGACCGATGACAATACAATTGTGGAAATTTCCAAAAAGGGTGTGGCAGAATTTGAGGAATTTACACCAGCCTATCTAATGGAAAAAATGGGAATTACACCAGCTCAGATCATTGATCTCAAAGCTCTTATGGGTGATTCCTCAGATAATATACCTGGCGTGACTAAAATCGGCGAAAAAACAGGGCTCAAGCTTCTTTTGGAATATGGTTCTCTGGAAGGCATTTATAACAGCATTGACCAAATGAAGCAGTCTAAGATGAAGGAAAATCTCATTAAGGATAAGGAAATAGCTTTCTTGTCTAGAAAGCTTGTCACTATTGACACTCAAGCTCCGATTGAAATCGGTTTAGAAGATATTCTCTATCAAGGATCAGATATTAAACAACTAGGTAGATTCTATGATGAAATGGGCTTTAAACAATTTAAGCAAGCGCTAGAAGCAGAGATAGAGCCAGAGGAAACGACTGACATTACTTTTGAAGAAGTGACGGAAGTTTGTCCAGAAATGCTCAGTGCAGACGGTTTTTTCTACTTTGAAATGTTGGGGGACAATTACCACATAGACGAGATGGTTGGCTTTGCTTGGGGAAATTCACAGCAGATTTATGCCAGTCAGGACATCAGTCTTTTGCAGCAGCCGGTTTTCAAAGAATTTCTGGAAAATACAGCCTTGAAGGTTTATGACTTTAAACGCTCTAAAGTCTTACTCAGTCGCTTAGGCATTGAGCTTTCGCAACCAGCGTTTGACAGTCGTTTAGCTAAGTACCTTCTTTCGACCGTTGATAACAATGAAATTGCAACGATTGCTAATCTTTATGGCAAGACTAGACTCGTTGAAGATGAAGTGGTTTATGGAAAAGGAGCTAAGCGGGCATTGCCTGAAAAAGCTATTTTATTGAGCCATCTAGCCAAAAAAGTCACAGTTCTCATTGAAACGGAAAAGCCTATGACGGACTTGCTACGTCAGCACGATCAACTTAATCTCCTGTACGAAATGGAGCAGCCGCTAGCTTTTGTCCTTGCTAAGATGGAAATTGCTGGTATCAAGGTAGAGCGCGAAACATTGCAAACGATGCAGACTGAAAATGAGGAAGTTTTAGCTCGACTAACTCAGGAAATTTATGACTTAGCAGGGGAAGAGTTTAATATCAATTCGCCTAAACAGTTGGGAGGCATTCTCTTTGAAAAACTGGGTCTGCCAACATCTTTCACTAAGAAAACCAAAACAGGCTACTCTACGGCAGTAGATGTATTGGAACGTTTGGCACCGATTGCACCGATTGTGGAGAAGATTTTGGACTATCGGCAAATTGCTAAAATTCAATCAACCTATGTTATGGGGCTACAGGATTGGATTTTAGCAGACGGAAAGATTCATACTCGCTATCTTCAAGATTTGACCCAGACAGGAAGACTATCTAGCGTGGATCCCAATCTGCAAAATATTCCAATTCGTTTGGAACAAGGACGCTTAATTCGGAAAGCTTTTGTGCCGGAGTGGAAGGATAGTGTCTTGCTCAGTTCCGACTACTCACAAATTGAGCTGCGCGTTTTGGCGCATATTTCGGGTGATGAACATTTAATTGAAGCATTCAGACATGGAGCTGATATTCACACTTCGACAGCTATGCGGGTTTTTGGTATTGAAAAGCCAGAGGATGTGACACCAAATGATCGTCGTAATGCTAAAGCTGTCAACTTTGGTGTTGTTTATGGGATTTCTGATTTTGGACTTGCCAACAATCTGGGGATTAGCCGTAAAGAAGCTAAATCTTATATTGATACTTATTTTGAACGCTATCCTGGAATTAAGAATTATATGGAAAATGTGGTACGAGAGGCTCGAGATAAAGGCTATGTAGAAACTCTCTTCCACCGTCGTCGGGAGATTCCAGATATTAATTCTCGTAATTTCAATGTCCGAGGATTTGCAGAACGAACAGCAATCAATTCGCCCATTCAGGGCAGTGCAGCTGATATTCTCAAAATTGCTATGATTCGGCTGGATCAAGCTCTGACAGATAGGAATTTTAAAACTAGGATGTTGCTGCAAGTTCATGACGAAATTGTGCTGGAAGTACCTGAAAACGAACTGACCGCTATCAAAACGCTGGTCAAAGACATCATGGAATCTGCCATTGAACTTGTTGTACCCTTGAAAGCGGCCGAAAGTGCTGGCAAAACCTGGTATGAAGCGAAGTAGAATCAAAAGTCCCCCAAAGAGCTATATCATTCTGATTTTTTAGCTGTGTTCAGTTCAGATCAGAAACTTTCAAGGCAAATACATCAACTTTATAAAATATTTGTGTTTCTGGTTCAAAAAGGGACGGTATGGCTCACGATACATGAAAGATTACGGAGAAAATTTTATGACCTATCATTTCCAAAATCCCAGCGATGGGGTTATCAAACAGTATTTAAAAAATAGCAAGGTGATTGCGGTTGTTGGCTTGTCGGATCGTGAGGAGGCAACTAGCCATCGTGTATCCAAAGAGATGCAAGAGAGAGGCTATCGGATTATTCCGATTAATCCACGAGCAGCTGGTAGGAAAATTCTAGGCGAGACTGTGTATGCCAGTCTAAAGGACATTCCTTTTTCTATTGACATTGTAGATATTTATCGTCGCAGTGAATTTCTGCCAGATGTGGCGCGTGATTTTCTGGAAGCAGATGCCAAGATTTTCTGGGCTCAGTTGGGCTTGGAAAATGAAGAAGCTGAGCAGATTTTGCGAGCAGCTGGTCACGAAG
>ERZ773214.1693-NODE-1693-length-12555-cov-19.956640_pt1 | contig 12555 bp, 9 predicted proteins | sample MGYA00511238_ERZ773214 | MGnify/ENA primary metagenome ERZ773214 (study PRJEB29015, sample SAMEA2738157) | human oral metagenome | biome: human oral; feature: human-associated habitat; material: saliva | place: China | collected 2259 ...
GAAGCTGAGCTCAGCTTCTACTGCCAGGTTTGGGGTATCCACCGCGAGGAGAAGCTCTACTCCCCCGCGATCTTGAACCTTAAGTAGCCTTAACGCAAAGTAGGGGCGGCTCCTTTTGGGAGCCGCCCCTACTTGTTAGCTGCTAGTTGCCGCCTAATGCTAGTCACTGTCTAGAGCTTTAACAGCCCTATTTAGGGCTTAAACCCAGGCTCAGTACGCATCTGGGCCTTAGCTAGTCTGACGGTTAGCTGGCCTGTGCTTAGCTAGCGGTTTTTTCTGCCAGCTCGCGTTTAATGTCGGTAATGCGCTCAGCATTTTGCACAATGCGGCGCGGGTTCGAAGCCCACATCCACACAGCACCGAGCACGCAAGCCACCAGCGGCACATAGCTTAAAGCTGCCCCGCCACCAGCCCAGGCAGCACCATAAGTGGCCTCATCGAAAGCAAAACCAACCAGGCACTGGATAGTAGCTATAGCTAAAGCCACCCCACCTAGGATGCGCATGCGTCGCCCATTATGCGCCACGGCCACAGCAATCACCGCGTAAACCACTACCGCTAGCCAATCCATATAGGTGCCTAGTTGGTAGTCGGTGGTGTTGAAGACCGGAATCAAGATAACTAACGCAAGCACTGCATAGAGCACCACCATTAACCTGCCCCAGCCATAAGCAGTACGACGGTCATCCTTAACCGTTCGCGCTGGTGAGGCACTTGGGGTGCGCTCTTGAGTATCAGCCACGTTTACACCTTTCCCATTTGTAACCACCAGGAATTCTAACGCAACTGTGCAGCCCACACGGCCCATAAGACCTAGAGGGCGGGTAACATGAGGGGCATGAGTGAACTAATTGCTTCCAAAGAGGCACTTACCACGGTCGAGGTAAATAACTTGATCTTGTTGGCTAGTGCCGGCGCCGACGGCGTCGTACTACACCTGCCCGAGCACAAGGGTTTGGAAGGGCTAGGCCAGTCAGCTACTCAAAAGCTGGCTGAAACCGCTCAAGAATTAGGCTTCAAGGCCTCGCTAGATCAGGTGTTGCGCCTGCCCGCAGGGGTTGTTTCTGGGCTGAGCGCCAAGAACATTTTGCTAGTTGGGGTTGGTAAGCAGCAGCTAAGCCAGGAAACTTTGCGCCGCGCAGCTGGCCGCGCTACCCGTGAGCTATCTGGCACCGACAGCGCTGCTATTGCTTTCCCCACCCCCACCGCTCAGGACAGCGTGGCGGTAGCTGAAGGCGCCCTGCTGGGAGCTTATGTATGGGCTCGACGCATCCCCGCTTCACCTGAGCCGGTAGCCAAGATTTACGTTCTAGGCGCCTGCCCTGAAGAAATTGAGCGCGCTCAGAAGGTAGTTAGCGGCGTAAACATTGCCCGCGATCTGGTAAACGACCCGCCCAACAAGTTAGTTCCCGCTGATTTTGCTAACTTCGCCAAGCAGGCAGTTAAGCAGCTGCCGGTTGACTACCAGGTATGGGAAGAAAAACAGCTAGTTAAGGAAGGCTTTGGCGGCATTATCGGGGTTGGTAAGGGATCTATTCACCCCCCGCGTCTAGTGCGTCTGGACTACCACCCCAAGTCCGCTAAGTCCCACGTAGCTCTGATTGGTAAGGGCATCACCTTCGACTCGGGTGGTCTATCTATTAAGCCTGCTTCCTCCATGCCTGAGATGAAGTCGGATATGGCTGGCGCCGCTGCAGTGTTGGGTACCGTAATTGCTGCCGCCAGCTTGGGTGTGGATGTGCACGTAACTGGCTGGTTGGCTATTGCGGAAAACCTGCCCGCTAACGACGCCACTCGCCCTAGCGACGTAATCACCATGTTCAACGGCAAGACGGTTGAGGTCACCAACACCGACGCCGAAGGCCGCCTGGTTATGGCCGATGCACTAGCAAAGGCTGTAACTGAAAACCCTGACGCCGTGCTCGACATTGCTACCCTAACCGGGGCCCAGATTGTGGCGCTAGGTAACCGCACCTCAGGCGTGATGGGCTGCGAGAGTACCCGCACTGAGGTGGTTGAAGCCGCCAAGGTAGCCGGCGAGGACTTCTGGCCCATGCCACTGCCCGAATACATGGCAGCCGAGTACGACACTCCTTTCGCTGACCTGACCAACGCCACTATGGGTAACCGCGCCGGCGGCATGCTTAAGGCTGGTTTGTTCCTTAAGGAATTTGTGGCTGACACTCCTTGGGCTCACCTGGATGTGGCCGGCCCTGCTTATAACGACGGCGCCGCCTGGGGTTACAACCTGCCTGGCGGTACCGGCGCGGGTGTACGCACCATGCTGGCCTTCATTGAGGCCAAAGCCTAAGACAACGACATAAATAACGACATGTCGTGACCACTATCACCGGCCGATCGGGACTGTAGTCCCGATCGGCCGGGCATTTTGGCACACCGCGTTGTTAAACAATGAGACAATTAGGTCATGCACCTACCGCCCCAGTTGGGACGGACCCCCATAATGCGAGGAGCATTTCGTGACTGACACCGTGTACGACTTGGTTATCCTTGGCGCTGGTTCAGGTGGCTACGCTGCCGCCCTACGTGGCGCCCAGCTTGGCCTCAAGGTTGCCCTTATCGAAGCCGATAAGGTTGGCGGCACCTGCTTGCACCGAGGCTGCGTGCCCACTAAGGCAGTACTACATGCCGCTGAAACTGTAGATTCTTTGCGTGAGGCTCCCGCCCTGGGCATTAACGCCCAGCTAACGGGAATTGATATGCCTAAAGTTAAGGCCTACAAAGATGGCATCATTAACCGTATGTATAAGGGCCTGCAGGGCCTAATTGCCTCACGCGGCATTGAATATGTCTCCGGTTGGGGACGCCTGGTTGCTGCTGACACCGTCGAGGTTGATGGGCGTCTATACCGTGGTAAGAACGTGGTTTTGGCTACCGGTTCTACCTCTAAAACTATCGGCCAGGAGATTTCCTACCCGGTTATCACCAGTGAGCAGGCTCTGGAACTAGACCACGTACCTGCCAGCGCCATTATTTTGGGTGGTGGCGTTATTGGTGTTGAGTTCGCTTCAGCTTGGACCAGCCTAGGCAGTCAGGTCACCATTATTGAGGGCCTGCCCCACCTGGTTCCCAATGAGGATGAGGCTATCTCTAAGCAGCTTGAGCGTGCCTTCCGTAAGCGCAAGATTGCTTTCAAGACTTCCACCATGTTTGAGCGCGTTGAGCGTACCGCCACCGGCGTGAAGGTGTTCACCCGTGACGGGGGCGTATACGAGGCTGAGGTGCTTCTGATCGCCGTCGGCCGTGGCCCGGTCACCGAAAACATGGGCTTTGAGCAGGTGGGCGTAAAGATGGAGCGCGGCTTTGTGCTCACCGACGCCTACTGCCGCACTAATGTCCCTGGCGTGTGGGCTGTGGGCGATATTGTCCCCGGCGTACAGCTAGCTCACCGTGGCTTTGCCCAGGGTATTCAGGTCGCTGAAACCATTGCTGGCCTGGAAACCCGCCCGGTTGATGACAACCTGGTACCTAAGGTGACTTTCTGCGAGCCTGAGATTGCCTCGGTGGGTCTAAGCGAAGCTAAGGCTAAGGACAAGTACGGCGCGGACACCGTCGTCACCAGTGAGTTCAACGTAGCCGGTAACGCTAAGAGCCAGATCCTAGGCACCCAGGGCTTCGTCAAGCTGGTAGCTCTTAAGGATGGCCCCATCGTGGGCTTCCACGCCATCGGAGCCCGCATGGGTGAGCAGGTAGGTGAAGGCCAGCTGATGGTTACTTGGGAGGCTTACGCCGACGACGTCGCCGCCCTGGTACATGCCCACCCCACTCAGAACGAGACTCTCGGTGAGGCCGCAATGGCACTTGCCGGCAAGCCCTTACACAACCACGGCTGAGATAGGTAGATAGTAAGACCATGTCACACTCCGTTGAAATGCCCGCCCTGGGCGAATCTGTAACTGAAGGCACCGTTTCTTCTTGGTACAAGGCTGTAGGCGAGCACGTCGAAGCCGATGAACCGCTGGTATCGGTAGCCACCGACAAGGTAGACACTGACGTGCCCTCCCCTGTCTCTGGTGTAGTTGAGCAGATCCTGGTTCCTGAAGATGAGACCGTTGACGTAGGCACTGTAATCGCCATTATTGGTGACGGCTCTGGCCTAGGTGGCGCTGCTGAAGCTACGCCGGCGCCCGTAGCCGAGCCGGCTCCGGCTGCACCTGCCCTGGCTCCTGTAGCAGCAGAGCCCACCCCGGCTCCGGCTGCACCGGCCCCCAGCAACGACACCGCTGGCACTGAGGTAACCATGCCGGCTCTGGGTGAATCGGTCACTGAAGGCACCGTTTCTTCTTGGTACAAGGCTGTTGGCGACACCATTGAGGCTGACGAGCCGCTGGTATCGGTAGCCACCGACAAGGTAGACACCGACGTGCCCTCCCCTGTCTCTGGTGTAGTTATTAAGCTGCTGGTTCCTGAGGACGAGACCGTAGATGTTGGCACCCCCATTGCCATCATTGGCGCCCCTGGCGCTACTCCGGCCCCGGCGGCACCTGCCCCGGCACCTGTAGCAGCAGAGCCCACCCCGGCTCCCGCCCCGGTTGCGCCTGCTCCGGTAGCTCCGGTTGCGCCTGCCGCTGCTCCCGCCCCGGTAGCTCCGGCACCTGCTGTGGCAACTGAGCCCGCTCCCGCTGCAGTAGCTGAGCCGGCACCCAGCGTTGTCACTAACTCTGCTTATGTAACCCCGCTGGTACGCAAGTTGGCGCGCGAAAAGGGAGTAGACCTAAGCACCGTCACCGGTTCTGGGGTTGGTGGCCGCATCCGTAAGGAAGATGTGGAAGCTAAGGCCGCCCAGATCGCCGCTGAGAAGGCTGCTCAGGAAGCTGCCGCTAAGGCTGCTGCCCAGGCTCCGGCCCCGGCGGCGCCCGCCCCGGCCTCTGCAAAGCCGGCAGCCGCTAAGCCGGCTGTGGACACCACCTTGCGCGGTAAGACTGAGAAGATGAGCCGCCTACGTCAGGTCATCTCCACCCGCATGATCGAGTCGCTGCAGACCTCTGCGCAGCTAACCACTGTGGTGGAAGTTGACGTAACCCGGATCGCTTCGCTGCGTGCTCGCGCCAAGAACGCCTTCCTGGCTGCTAACGGCACTAAGCTGACCTTCCTGCCTTTCTTCGTACAGGCTGCCACCGAAGCGCTCAAGGCTCACCCCAAGCTCAACGCCTCTATCAACGGCAAGGAAGTTACCTACCACGCGGTAGAGCACATCGGTATTGCCGTAGACACCCCGCGTGGTCTGCTGGTTCCGGTGGTTAAGAACGCTGGTGACCTGAACATTCCGGGTCTGGCTAAGCGTATTAACGACCTCGCTGCCCGCACCCGCGACAACCAGGTCAACCCGCAGGAGCTAAGCGGCTCCACCTTCACCATTACCAACACTGGTAGCGGTGGCGCCCTGTTTGACACCCCCATCATCAACCAGCCTGAAGTAGCTATTTTGGGCCTGGGGGCAATCACCAAGCAGCCGCGCGTGGTGCGTGACGCTGATGGCAACGAAACCATCGGTATCCGCTCGGTGTGCTACCTGGCTCTGTCCTACGACCACCGCCTGGTTGACGGCGCTGACGCAGCCCGTTACCTGATGACCGTCAAGAAGCGCCTGGAAGAGGGCGACTTCGCCGGCGAGCTGGGACTGTAAAACAAGGGACTGTAACCAACAGTCTCTAGGGGGCTTGCAGCTAATGCTGCAAGCCCCCTTCTTTTATAAAACCACCCCTAGAAGCCATCCTGCTCGTTATTGCTCGACCACTAGAGCCGGTTGTTCTAGCACTAGACCCAGTCCCCGGTTACTCCAGTGCTAGACACAGGTGCATGGGCGCATTGAAAAAGGAGCAAGGTAACGGTAGGTCAGCTCCTGCACCCCACAGTCACAAGCCCTACAACAGCTTAGAGGGAACCCTGGGCCCAGGCAGGCTAGTAAACCTCCACCAGGCGCCAAGGCGAAGAAACCAACACGAAAGTTTGATACTTCGGCTCTGAAGCCTCCACCCGACGTGACTGACCATTTTCAGTGCGCGTAGTGGCGCTTTGAGTCACCCGTGCCCGCCAAGCCTGGGCGCCAGGATACTTAGAAGCTAAATGTTCAGGCACAGCCACAGCTGTAAAATCATCCAGGGTTGTTTTCAACCCCGTAATTTTAATGTTTTTAGCTTTGAGCTGGCGCATTAGGTTAGCGTCATCCTTGGCTACAGTGGAATCCGGCTCGCTAACATCAGCCATCTTCTTATCGTCAAGCTCCATAATGGCCTGGTCTCGTTGGGTAGCTAAAGACTGCAATGCCACTCTAGGGTCGGTGTCCGCATCCAGTGTGGCCGAGGCGCTAGCCACCGGGACAGGTTTAGAATCCAGCCAACCTGAATGAGGCAGCCAAACCCCAACCCCCACAGCTAAAGCTGCTACCACCGCTAAAGTGATGAAGCTAAAATACCGCTTTCTACTTTCCATTGCGCGCGGCAAATAGCGGGTAGGTTCACGAACCGCCCTATCACGCAGCTCATTAGCCACCAGTCCATCAGCGTTACCCCGCCTAATTGGTTGCGGCGACCCCAGCTCAGCGGCCCTAGCTGCCGCCGTGCGGGCGCTAATACGCTCTGCCGGATCAGTGCGGCACATCAAAGAAGTAATTACATTTAGTCGCGGCGGTGGATAATCACCAGCGGCCTCCTGCAACACCACACCCAGCGAATAAACATCACCGGCGGCGCTGTGACCACCATACTCGCCCTCAGGTGGGGTATAGCGGCGTGTACCAAGCTGCCCGTAAGCGGTGAGTAAATCAATAAGCTTCACAGAGCCATCAGGCAACACCAAAATATTGGCGGGCGAAATATCGCCGTGCACCAGTCGGTTTTCATGCAAATAAGCCAGGGCTGTGGCCGCCTGATCCAGTAGTGTAGCCAACTCCCCCGTCTCCAGGGCGCGCCCACCAGCCAAAATGACTGCCAGGTTAGTGGCTTCAACCCAGCGGCTGACAATAGCTACTTTTTCAGGGCCAGCCTGACGGATTTCAATAACATCTTCAATACCGTGGTGGCTTACCGGCAGCAGACGGCGGGCTTTAATCTCGGCGTCGTCACCGCGTTTACATATACGAATAACCACATGGCGACCGTTACGGTCCAGGCAGCGGCGCGGCACTAACCCGTTTTCGCCACCCAAAGTGCCACCAATAGTGAATCCCTGCTTTTGCAGGGCCTTAGTGGCGCGCTCATCCCACAAGGCACCCGCCCTGGGAACCTTGATCCCCGTCTTTACGGGTTGTGAAGGAGAGCGTCGCTTAAACATGGTTTCCTTTAACGTAACAACTGCTTGAATTTTATCCGCTGTTAAGAAACGGTATCAAAGCTTGGGTCAGCTTGTAATAAAGTTACGGATGTGGAGCAGGTTGTGACTACGGGATTAATCCCCTACCGTCAAGGTTGGCAGCTCCAGCACGATTATGTCACGCAAATCGCCTCTGGGCAGCGAAAATCAACCATAATCTGGGTTGAACACGAACCGGTTTACACCGTGGGTAAGCGCACTCACACCTGGGAGCGTCCCAACAGTGACCTGGTTGACGGCGTAGAGGTTATTGACGTTGACCGTGGGGGCAAAACCACCTGGCATGGCCCTGGGCAGCTGACGGTTTACCCCCTAATAAAGCTAGCCCACCTGGATGTTATTGAGTATGTGCGTGCCTTAGAGGGCGCCGTCATGCAGTATTTAGACTCCCTGGGGCTAGCAACTATCCGAGTACCCCAGCGCTCAGGAGTGTGGCTGCCAGCTGACGGACAACGCCCAGAACGTAAAATTTGCGCCCTCGGGGTACGAGTTACACGTGGGGTAACCATGCACGGCATTGGTTTAAACGTGAACCCAAACCTGGCAGCTTTTAGCCTAGAGCGGATCATTCCCTGCGGCATTAGTGACGCCGGAGTTACCTCACTGGCCGCTGAGTTGCCTGGAAATTGGTCCGTTAGCGCGGTTGCCAACCAACTACGCCCCTACCTGGAAGAACACCTGAGCCCACTAGCGGATCCAAAATCACTATAAACCACAATCCCGCCAGGGAAAAAAGTCCTAAAATAGTTGTTACGGCTAAACCGGACGTAAAGGAAGATTCGTGACCAACCCAGTAAATCCGGCAGGACGCAGGCTGCTGCGCGTAGAAGCACGCAACGCTCAGGTTCCTATCGAAAAAAAGCCTTCCTGGATCCGTACCAAGGCGGTTGTGGGCGACACTTATAAAGACGTACGCAAACTTGTGCGTGAAAAGAAGCTGCACACTGTTTGCGCTGAAGCTAACTGCCCTAACGTTTATGAATGCTGGAATGACCGCGAAGCCACCTTCCTGGTAGGTGGCGGGGTTTGCACACGCCGCTGCGACTTTTGCGATATCGCTACCGGCCGCCCAGGCACTTTCGACCGTGAAGAACCCGCCCGGGTGGGGGCGTCTGTGGCCGACATGCAGCTACGTTACGCCACCGTCACCGGGGTTGCCCGCGATGACTTGGACGACGGCGGGGCCTGGCTTTACGCCGAAACTGCCCGCCAGATCCGTGCCCAATCCCCCGGCACCGGGGTGGAGCTACTAATCCCTGATTTTCGGGTAAACCCCAAGCATTTGGACGAGGTTTTCTCCTCACGCCCAGAAGTTTTAGGCCACAACCTAGAAACCGTGCCTCGCATCATTAAACAAATTCGTCCCGCTTTCTCCTATGAGGGATCACTGGAGGTAATCACCCGCGCCCACGAGGCTGGGCTGGTAACCAAATCCAACCTGATTTTAGGTATGGGTGAGCAGCCCGACGAGATTGAAGATGCCCTAGCTGACCTGGTAGATGCCGGCTGTGACATCCTAACCATCACGCAATATCTACGCCCCTCACGCCTACACCACCCCATTGACCGATGGGTTAAACCCCAAGAATTCGTGGCCCTAGCTAAATTAGCTGAGCAGATGGGCTTTGCGGCAGTTATGAGCGGCCCCATGGTGCGCTCTTCCTACCGCGCCGGGCTGCTATGGGGGCGGGCCATGCTTAAACGCGGCTGGCCTATCCCGGAGCACCTAAGTGACCTGGCCAAGCCGGTTACCACCATGCAAGAGGCCAGCTCACTACTAGCCCACCAAGGATTAGCTAGCTAAAGGACGTTTTTATTGGTTAAAGCACCAAATCGTTTATCCTTATATATGTGAGTGAGAAAACCCCAGCTACTAAGAAGAAGCGCCTGGCGCGCATCCGTACCTTCGCCCGAAACCTGAAGGACGCCTACACAATTTCAAAGCGCACCTACCCCTGGGTAGGTTGGGCAATGCTGGGTGTGTTAGTGGCCTTCCTAGCCCTAGCCGTAGCTATTTCTATGGCCAGTGGCCAGCCGGTATGGTACTGGATTTTGATGGCCCTTTTGGTTATCGCCTCCATCGACCTAATGATTTTGTCATGGACCGTCAGGCGCGCCTCCTACAGCCAGATCGAAGGCATGCCCGGTGCCGCCAAAGCCGTGCTTGACCAGCTGCCGCGTGGATGGACCCTGGAAGAAAACCCGGTGTTCATCAACCAGAAAAACCGCGACGTGGTTTGGCGTATGGTTGGCCGCCCCGGTGTGGTGCTAATCGTTGAGGCTCCTCACTCTCGCGCTGGCAAGATCATCAATGAGGAAACCCGCAAAGTTAACCGCGTGGTTCCCAACGTTCCGGTACACGCTCTTGAGGTAGGCACTGAAGACGGCCAGGTCCGCCTAATCGAACTAACCAAGCGCCTGCGCAAACTACCCACCAAGCCCCAATACCTCACCAGCGCCGAAATTACTCGCGTTTCCCAGCGTCTTAGCACCATTGGTTCTAACGGCCTACCCATCCCCAAGGGAATGGACCCGCGTAAAGCCCGCATTAACCGCCGTGCTCTACGCGGACGCTAAATCTACACTCGCTTTAGACACCCAGCCGCTGGCCGCAAGGTCAGCGGCTACTTTTATCCCTAATCTGACTACCCCAGCAGCTAGGATTTTCGTCCCGAGCAGCGGTTTTTAGGCTAAGAACCACTTTGTATGAAACAAACTGTTTACATTGCCTCTATAGTTTCGTCACTTGTAGCGGTTAAAGTGTTTATGTCGCAAATAGCGACTGCCCATTCCCTAGGCTACTTAAGAGGAACATATGTTCGCGGATGCGCGCCAGGCAGAGGAATACATTAAATCAGAGGGCGTTGAGTTCATTGACGTTCGCTTCTGTGACTTGCCGGGGGTGATGCAGCACTTCACTATCCCCGCCCACACTTTAGGCGATGCGCTAGAGGCCGGCGTGATGTTTGATGGTTCTTCCATCCGTGGCTTTACCTCCATTGAAAAGTCAGACATGAAGCTAATGCCTGACCTATCAACCGCTTACCTAGACCCCTTCCGGGACGCCAAGACACTAATCGTTAACTTCCGCGTAGTTGACCCCTTCACTGACGAGTCTTTCTCCCGTGACCCGCGCTCTGTTGCCGCTAAGGCTGAGGCCTACCTGCGCTCCACCGGCATTGCTGACACCTGCTACATCGGTGCCGAAGCCGAGTTCTACCTGCTAGATTCCATCCGCTACCAGGTCAGCCCCGAGCACACCTTCTACCAGCTTGACTCCTCTGAAGGTTACTGGGCCACCGGCCGCGATGAAGAAGGCGGCAACCTGGGTTACAAGACCGCACTTAAAGGCGGCTACTTCCCCGTCTCCCCCAACGACCAAAACGCAGATCTACGTGACGAAATGGTGCGCTACTGTCAGGAAGTTGGCCTAGACATTGAACGCGCTCACCACGAGGTAGGCTCTGGTGGTCAGCAGGAAATCAACTACCGTTTCAACTCCCTGCTTGCCGCCGGTGACGACATGATGAAGTTCAAGTACGTCATCAAGAACGCAGCCTGGCAGGCTGGCAAGACCGCCACTTTCATGCCCAAGCCCCTAGCCGGAGACAACGGCTCTGGTATGCACTGCCACCACTCACTTTGGAAGGACGGCAAGCCGCTGTTCTTCGACGAGCGCGGCTACGGCCAGCTTTCTGACCTAGCCCGCTGGTACATTGGCGGTATTTTGGAGCACGCTCCGGCGCTACTGGCCTTCACCAACCCCTCGGTTAACTCTTTCCGCCGCCTAGTTCCGGGCTTTGAAGCCCCGGTCAACCTGGTGTACTCAGCCCGTAACCGTTCTGCCTGCATCCGCATCCCGGTCACCGGCACCTCCCCCAAGGCCAAGCGCATCGAGTACCGCGTGCCTGACCCTTCGGCTAACCCCTACCTGTGCTTTGCTGCAGTACTAATGGCTGGCATTGACGGTATCCGTAACCGTATTGAGCCGCGCGAACCTATCGACAAGGACCTCTACGAGCTCAGCCCCGAAGAGTACTTCGACATTGAAAAGCTGCCCTACTCTTTGGACCAGGCCCTAGACGCCCTGGAAGCTGACTACGACTTCCTCACCGAAGGTGACGTATTCACCCCCGACCTGATCGAAACCTGGATCAAGTACAAGCGCGACAACGAAATTCAGCCGCTGCGTGCCCTGCCCCACCCGCTTGAGTTCCAGCTCTACTACGATCTGTAAACCACTGGTTGACTGGGCGCCCCTAGACAGTTACTAGTCACTGTCTAGTGGTAGCTGCTAGGACTGCTCCGACATGTTCCGTTTAGGACCTGCCGGAGCAGTCTTTTTATGCCCCCGCTACCTTTAAAGGAACAACTACGCAGGGGCCGACGTCGATAAGCGCGTTCCCTTTTTAGAGGCAGCCAGCGGCGCCGTCGTTATCAAGAGCGAGGGCACCGTCATCAGCAGCCTCGCCAGCGCCAAGAACAACTACGACGCCCGGGCGCCGTCGAGGGCAGTGTCAGGGACGGCCTCGACCATAAAACCTAATCCCACAAGCAGTCTCCCTTTAACTTTTTCTCCAGGCGACTAGTTAAAGCATCAGCATATTGTTCAATACCCTCAGTTAGCTGCGGAGTGTAGACGCGAATAGTTTGGATCCAACCAAGCTTTTGCTCCAAAAACAGCGGCGTCAGTTCACGGTCAGTGACTGTAGCCAAATTAGCCCAACGCTGGCTGTCCATAATCAAGGCAAACTGCCAGTTTTCCTGGCCCGGTTTACGCAGCGCAATATCAACCTTATAAGCGCTTAACCCATAATCACTTTGCACTTGCCAGCCTCGCTCACGCAAAGCTTCAGCCAAAAGATCACGAAGCAGAATTTCCTGCCTATCGCCGCTAGTTGAGGTATCTGATTTAACCCCGTCCCTGGCCAGCAGCAAATAGTCGCGTAAATCTTGCAAACCCTGGGCAGAGTTTTTAGTTAGCTGCATGTCTTCAGGATCAAATGAAGCAAATACCACCACAGCGGTGCGCGCACGCGTTACGGCTACATTCAACCGTCGCTGACCACCTTGACGGTTAAGCGGCCCAAAATTCAGCGGCAGACGATTCTTTAGCGGGTCCTTTGAAAAACCCACACTCATTAAAATTACGTCGCGCTCATCACCCTGCACGTTTTCTAGATTCTTAACGAAAATAGTTTTATCTGGAGCCACCCCCTCCCC
>ERZ773214.1694-NODE-1694-length-12553-cov-11.237398_pt1 | contig 12553 bp, 10 predicted proteins | sample MGYA00511238_ERZ773214 | MGnify/ENA primary metagenome ERZ773214 (study PRJEB29015, sample SAMEA2738157) | human oral metagenome | biome: human oral; feature: human-associated habitat; material: saliva | place: China | collected 2259 ...
AGACAAATAATAGATTGTTTAGGTTAGTAGTAATAGATTTAGGTTTTTAGTTATTTAGTTTTAAGGTAGAACAAAAGAGATTGTTCAGAGGATACAAATAGGTTTTTAGTTTAGGTAAATAGAAAGATTGATTAAGGGTAACACTGATGCAAGATGATTGGGGATTGCCGTGAGGCATGAACCAAAAGTCAAGCATAAAACAGAGATTTCATACAAGAAATAGAAAAGAGCATGGTAGGTTTCCTATCATGCTCTTTAGTTGTATTGTCAAAATAAAAGGGCAGTCACCTGCCCTCTATTTATACTATTAATATTATACTTACCAACCTTAGATTCTCATACCTTTAAGAATTTCATTCATCTTCTGCTTTGTCTCAATACGTGTTGGAACCAAAGGAAGACGCAAGACATTCTCTATCATACCCATATCATTTAAGAGAGCCTTACAACCTGCAGGGTTACCGTCAACAAAGAGAAGTTTATAAAGTTCGGTGAATTGGTGATGTATTTTACGTGCTGGCTCATACTCGCCTCTGAACTCTAAGCGAATCATACGAGAGAACTCCTTTGGAAGCGCATTACCTATAACTGATATCACTCCTACTGCACCACTCGCAATCATTGGGAAGGTCAATGCATCGTCACCACTAATTACCTCAAAATGCTTTGGTTTATTCTTGATAATCTCATCAACCTGCTCCAGATTGCCTGAAGCCTCCTTTATAGCTACAATATTAGGGAACTCAGATGCAATACGAACAGTTGTTTCTGCTGTCATATTAACCCCTACTCGCCCTGGTACATTATACAAGACAATAGGAAGTGGACTAACGTTTGCGATAGCCTTAAAATGCTGATACAGACCTTCCTGACTTGGCTTATTATAATAAGGACAGATACTTAAGATACCATCAATACCGCTCCAGTCAGTCGTCTTAATCTCTTCCACGACAGCTGCAGTGTTATTTCCACCGCAATATTTAAGGATTGGAACACGCCCATTAACGACCCGCTTGATAACAGCAGTCAGTTCGTTCTTTTCTTCAAGCGTCAAACAAGGAGCTTCACCCGTAGTAGCAAGAATACAGAAGAAATCGGCACCATTATCTAAATGATAATTAACCAGATTTTCAAGTGCCTCATAATCAATGCTGTAATCTTCCTTGAAAGGAGTTATCAAAGCTATACCTAAACCATGAAATATATTCTGCATAGTAAATATTGTCTTTTAAGCGTCCCACGATAAAGACTCCTCGGGGAGTTAATGCGCAGTCCTATTCATATTAAAACGCTGAAGGTGCGTCTATCAATATCGTTGCAAATATAGCAAATAATTATCAATAATCAAAGACTTTTACTCTTTATCTTATAAGGCTACACCAATCATTTATCGTGAACCTATCCAAAGGAATATCATACCAAGGAGAACAAAACACATGTCAATGGCTTTTGCCTTTAGATTTCTCTCTCTGAACAATACAGCTCCACACACGAATGAGACGAGTACAGAACCTCGACGAACCATCGACACAATAGATATCATTGCTCCAGGCAGTGATAGTGCATAGAAATAGGCGAAGTCTGCCATTGACAAGAATATAGAAATAAGCAGAATAGACCATCTCCAAGAGAAATGTACACGCTCCTCTCCCTTCTTATGATTATTAATAAGGTAAATCAACAGCACCAGTCCCATCATTACACACTGATAGATATTATACCAGCTTTGCGCCATCATACGATCAAGTCCGACACCTCCTTCCTCAGGACTGGCCATAAGGTATTTGTCTAACAATCCACTACATGTACCCATCAATGCCGCTAAGACAAGAAAGAATATCCATTTGTTATGCTTAAAATCAATGCCTTCCTTCTTACCACTTCTTGCCAATAAGAAGAGTGAGACGATAGCAAGACAGACGCCTATCCACTGCCATCCATTCAGCCGTTCACCAAAGACAAGCATCGCACCAACAAGTGTCATCACTGGGCGAGTGGCATTGATAGGACCGACTATCGTCAAAGGTAATTGAGCAATAGCAAAGTAACCAAAGACCCAAGAAAGGAGTACTATCACGCTCTTCAGTATTATCCATCGGTGCATCTCCCAACCACCAGCGCCAACATGAAGGGTACTCGAATCGAGAAGGTGGGTATATTGAGATAATAATATCAATGGTAAGAAAATCGCCGAACAAAAGAGTGTGTTGAGGAATAGTACGGGTATGACATCATTTCCACGAAGAGAATATTTCTTCGACGTGTCATATAACCCCAACAAAGTAGCAGATACAAACGCTAAGAGAATCCACATAAATATAATACTAATACTTTATATCCCAAAGGAAGAGGGCATTACCTGGCATACTTTCGCCTGCATCGTTTCTTGTTCCCTCATCAACAATCTTCTTGAAATCGTCTAATGACAAACGACCTCTTCCTACATCAACCAACGTACCCACCACTGCACGCACCATATTACGTAAGAATCGGTTAGCTGTTATTACAAAACACCAATTTGTAACATTATCACCTGTTGTCAATGCAAACTCGTTATTAACAGGATACCACCGTGCTTCTGTCAGCCGACAAATTGTTGTCTTTACGTCAGCCCCTGCTTTACAGAAACACTTAAAGTCTTTCTCGCCTATCAGACAGGCTGCAGCTTCGTTCATCTTATCAAAGTTTAAAGGATAACGCAGCTCACAAGAATACTGACGCGAGAACGGTTGTTTCCCTGTATGGACATAGTAATGATAGGTACGTGACGTCGCAGAGAAACGAGCATGAAGGTTTTCATCGACAGCTTCTATCTTACTTACAGATATATCACGTGGCAAGAGTCGATTCACTTTATAGACAAGCTGTCCACAGTCAAAAGCCTGCTCTGTGTCAAAGTGAGCGACCATCATTCTTCCATGTACGCCTGCGTCTGTACGACCTGCCCCTGTTATAGATATCACATTTCGAAGTATTGTAGATAAAGCTTTCTCCAACACTTCTTGTACTGACACTCCATTGGGTTGTATTTGCCAGCCATGATAGGCTGTACCATCGTAGGAAAGGGTGATAAAATATCGTTGCATAACTATTTGCAAAGGTACAAATAATTACTTAAACTCTATCTTTCCTGCCAAGAAACTCCACAGAATCCATATTGCCATTAGCATGAAATAATAGATAAAAAGCTGTAAGATGGTTATATGGATATTCTCAATACTGGTGTAAGGGAGGCTTGCAAGCCAATGAAGGGAGGTATTCATATACTCTGTTATAATACTAATAAACTTGCTTACATAATATGCGATAGATGGCAAAGGGGTAAGTATTAACAGACAGAATGTTGCAGGGATGATAACCATCGTACATGGAACTGCAACAAGACTACTAATTGCGAAAACTGTAGACACCCTTCCAAAATAATATGCAATTAAAGGAGCTGTACCTAATTGGGCTGCGCATGACACAGCAATCATCCCCCACACCCACCTGACAGGCGACAGTAGCTTTCCTTTCCCTAAAGGGATTAGCTCGTATATAAGTGGATAAAACAGTAGAATGGACCATACAGAAATAAATGACAACTGAAAACTTATATCGAAAAGTTGGTAAGGATTGATAATAAGCAATATGATTGCGGTCAATGCCAAGGTGTTAACCGACAAACGAGCTCTATTCAATAGCGTTACAAAAGAGTATATCGTTAACATGACAGCAGAACGAATTACGGACGAAGACATCCCAACTAATATAACATAACCCCAAAGGATTAACAGGATAAGAATTTCACATACCGCCCTCCTAAATAATCGAGGAAACAATCGTTCACACCTACCCAGTAAGAAAACCAGCAATCCGTATAGTATTGTCAGATGTAAACCAGACAATGCCAGGACGTGACTTGCACCTGTTAATGAATAATCCTCTTTAACATCCTTATCTATTAACGATTTATCTCCAAGCGTCATTGCTAATACAATAGCTAAATGAGTGCGATCGAAATTGCGCTCTAAAAGTCTCATAAGTCTTAGTCTGTAGATTCCAGCAGCTAAAGATGTACGCTGAAGAAAACTCATTTGACGAAGACTAACTTTCGCTCTCTGCCATTGATTATACAATATAAACGTTTCAGCTAAATATCCATGTCGTTTTAACCATCGGGCATAATCAAACGTTGCATCTGAGAAATTCATTGGTTGCTCAAGGTAAGCTGTAGCCTCTATCCCATCTCCAATCTGTAATGTTCTATAGCGATTGGTTATCGTGTCTCGAAGAATAGAAGCTCTAACCATGATAGGTCTATCTTTTGTCATAGCCATTAAGTCTACTTGCACCACCTTTCCATGAACAATGGGATTACTCAATAGAACCGCCTTAAAGGTTATCGGCGTATCAGGTAACCGTATCTCTGATGATTGCCGCTTCATAGAAACAAGTGTTCCACCTATTAGAAAGACAGTTGAAAGCAATAGCAGACTTTGAATATACTTCATCTTCCATGTGAAATAAGTAATGATAATCATACAAACCATCATTACCCACCACACAACAGGTGTAATATATTCTTCTAACATATCTCCAACAGCAATCCCCAAGGCCAAAGGCATGAGTAATTTTACCGAAGGATACATCAATAGATCTATTTTCTTCTTCACAGCATTAAGCCTTTCATGTATTACCTGCAAATGTATGAAAAAGTTCTGATAAACACCAATATTACACGTCCTTATCTTGCAAGATTTACAAAATATCAGTACCTTTGCCACATGATATTCTACTTTTCTGGTACAGGTAACAGCAAATGGGCTGCAAAGACATTAGCATCAGAAACTGATGATAAACTTGTTTCAATCCCAGAGGTAATCAACAAAGATTGTTCTTTTACTTTGGAAAAAGGTGAACAAGTAGGTTTCATCTTTCCTATACATGGTTGGAGAGTTCCAAGTATAGTAAAAGAATTTCTAACTAAATTAACAATAAAGACTGAAGCAGGAGATACTCCGCTCGTTAAACATTATTGTTTTTGCTTGGTTACAGCTGGGGATTCTATCGGCAAAGCTATGGAACGCTTTCTACAACTACTAAAGAGTACAACAGTGGGTGACTCACTTTCACTGGAAGCTGTGTGTTCTTTGATTATGCCAGAGTCATACGTTGGCTTACCGGGTATGGATGTTGATAAGAAAAAGAAGGAATTAGAAAAGAAGGAACTTGCATCAAAGCAGTTAAAAGAGTTCTCTAAGATAATCAAACAACGTTCCCCTTTGGGAAATAAACAGATATGGGGTTGGGAACAACTAAAGCGAGGTCCTATTCCATCCTTCTTCTCCGGACCTGTAGGAGGGTTCTTTGAACGTTTCCTCATCACAGACAAACCCTTTCATGTAGACAGTCGTCGATGTGTGAAGTGTGGTATCTGTGCTAATGTCTGTCCTGTTAGTGACATCAAAGGGGGCTTAGGTTATGAACCTGAATGGTTACATAATGGGAAATGCTTGACTTGCTTCTCATGTTATCATCATTGTCCACACCATGCTATTGACTTTGGTAAACGTACACAGAAGAAGGGACAATATTTCTATAATAAGCTAAGTAAATAGAGTTAAACAAAGATATGATTAGAATATTCAAACACCTGACTATTTTCGTATGTCTTATGCTTTGCTCCCTTACCACTTGGGCAGCAAAAGCAGTTTCAATCCCTGTACAAGTAAGACAGGCTGATGGTTCTGTTATTACAGTCATCTTGCGTGGTGACGAACATATCAACTGGTACACAACCCTTGATGGTGTACTACTTGTACAAGGTGTAGACAATAACTACTATATCGGTAAAGTAGAGAAAAGTGGCAACCTTGTCGCTACGAAACAACTTGCACATGAAGCATTGACTCGCTCACAAGCAGAGCGTAACTTGATTGCTAAGCAAGACAAGGATAAGTTCTTTGCTTACGTTAATAAGATTGCAGAAGAATCTGAAAACGCTTACAATAACTCTCCGCTTACACGAGGTCCAATCATAGATTCTGGCTACGACGGTGTTCCTTATTTCCCTCACACAGGTAGTCCAAAGGCCCTTGTCATCCTTGCAGAGTTCCAAGACACGACATTTACTATCCAAGATACAAAGAAGGTGTTCACAAACTATCTGATGAATGAGGATCATTTCACAGATTCTCGTTATGGTCAGAATCTAAACTACAAAGGTGTTCGTGGTTATTTCAAGGATTGTAGTTATGGACAGTTTACACCTGAGTTTGACGTAGTAGGCCCTATAAAGTTACCTAAGGAACAAACCTATTACGGAGAAGGTGATGATAATATAGAAGCACTCATGGAAGATGCTTGTAGTGCCATTGATAGTATAGTCGACTTTGCGGACTATGATGCAAACAATGACGGAATGGTTGATTTGGTTTATATAATCTATGCAGGACATTCTGCCAATTACCGTGGTAATAAAGTTTCAAACATATGGCCAAAATCTAGTACTGTTAATATCTCCAATACGTATGATGGTAAAAGGATTCGTCGCTATGGTGTGAGTAATGAACTTAATGGAAGTGAGAAGATATCTAAGAATAAAAAGAAAATAAATGGTATAGGTTTATTCTGTCATGAATTCTCTCATACACTCGGACTCCCAGATATTTATGCATACAAAACTCCTGCAGAAGATCAGGACGACCAAGGTATGGAGTTCTGGGACCTCATGGATGGTGGAACAGAAGTACGTGGTGGACGTGTACCAGCATCTTATCTTGCTTGGGAACGTGAAGTTATGGGTTGGATGAAAATTGATGAACTTAAAAAAGATAGCTCAATCGCGAACCTAAAAAGCATCGACAATCGTGGAAAGGCATACAAGATTGTCAATCCTAATGACTCTAATGAGTATATCGTATTGCAGAGTATACAGAAAGGACCATGGTATCAAGGTTGGAGAGATGGGACCTATGGTAAGGGCTTACTTGCCTATCGTATATCATATCCGTCTAACAATGTAAATGTCTTTGATTTCCCTAATAATGTGAAAGGTAAACCACGAGTCATCCCTATCCCTGCTGATGGTAAAATATTAGCAGCGGATAGTGCTAAAGGATCAATAACTACATACACACAACAGCTCAATGGCGACCTTTACCCTTATAACGACATAAACAAGATAGACGAAGTTACGATGTATGATGGCACCATACTAAAGTGGTCAATATCTGAAATCACTGAGAAGGACGGGGCAAATGAGGATGATCGTTACGTTAGTTTCAAGTTTAAAAACAACGAACCTACTGGCATTCAGCCACCTTCAATCATTGAAAGAATTATTTCTGACAACCGTATCTATACCCTTGACGGCAGATATGTAGGTACTGACGCCTCTATCCTACCGCATGGCATCTACATTCAGAACAACAAGAAGTTTGTAAAATAATACTAACTTCAGAACATACATAAAGCCGCCTCTTTATGGGAACGACCCATTCAGAGGTGGCTTTCTTTATCTTTCAAAATAGCATAGGCACTTATCAGTTGATAGATAGGAAGCAAACAAAGTATCAGGACATACTGTTTCAAAGTTACTCTCCTCTATTACTTCCAAAATCTATCATGGCTTCTTTCGAGCAATGTAGACATAAAGTCTACTAAAGTTAGAGATGGATTATCACACTAAAAAACAAGAATAAGTTTTATTTTAGTTTGCTGTCACTTTTAACATTTCGTGTATCTACACTGTTAATCAATAAGTTAAGTAACGGAGACAGATGACAGAAATGACAGGAAAATTGGTTTTCAAAAAATCACCTTACCGTATGTACACCAAAAGAGGTACAAAGATTACTCATGTGAAGTAGCTTTTATTCTTCCATACATTGGAAGAACAAGGTACTACCCAAAACATAATAAGAGTCCTATTCTGCATCTATGAATTAGACTTAATAGCCGACCCTTACCTTATTATATTATCTAACAATAACCCTCACAACCAGTTCTCTCAAACGTGTTAATACTCAGCACATCATGTGCGAATACACATCAGCTATAGTGCTGAGCGCAAACACATTACAAAGAGAGCATTAGGGAGGACTGTATTATCTTACTTCTCTTGATAGAGATAACGCTTTATACTCTTCTTCGGAGTCTTGGCAAACTCCTCATCATGCAACTCTATCGATGAAAGATGGCAGAAAGATGGAAGCATAGCATTCAGTTCTATACGATTCTGCTCCATTATCTCTTGCAAGTCTGATTGTGAGAAGCCCATCTCTTTAGCCTCATCAAGATCTGGATGGACCAAACCGACAATCTTGTCACCACGCTGGATAACGATACACTCACTCACCATTGACATAGAGTTCAGCTTGTCTTCTATCTCTTCTGGATAGACATTCTGACCATTAGAGCCTAAAAGCATATTCTTAATGCGGCCACGGATAAACAAATGACCATCCGCACTCATCGTTCCAAGGTCGCCTGTATGATACCAGCCATCCTTATCAAGCACCTCTTTCGTAGCCTCTTCGTTCTTATAATAACCAAGCATAACGTTCTCACCGCGTGTAATTACCTCACCTGGAACATGCTCAGGATCAGGACTAACAATCTTCACCTCCATATTCAAAGCAGGTGTACCGCAAGAACCGGGTACAAAGTCTTTGTAGTCACTGAACGTTACCAAAGGGCCACACTCCGTAGCACCATAAACGCTTGTTATAGGGAAATCAATGCTTACTAAGAAGTCTTCTATCTCTTTATTAAGAGCTGCTCCACCCGTTACTACCTCGTATGCATTGCCTCCAAAGCATTCCATAACGATTGCTCTAATCTTTTCTTTCACCTTCTTGCTTACCACTGGCATCTTTAACAGCATTCGGGTAGCTGTACTCTGGACCCTTGGAAAGACATTCTTACGGATAATCTTCTCTACAACCATTGGTACTGACATAATGATAGCAGGATGGATGTCTCTACATGCTTGAGCTATCAAAGAAGGACTCGGTAGACGTGTGAGGAAGTAAAGATGACTTCCAAAACAGAACTGACAGATGAACTCGCATATCATACCATACATGTGTGCCATCGGTAATATACAAAGCACTTTACTATCGGGCTTGATATGTGGTTTTATATCAGCTATTGCCCATGCGAGATTACTACGAATAGAGCGATAACTTAGCATGACACCCTTTGAGAAACCCGTCGTCCCACTAGTATAATTAATCAGTGCAAGGTCGTCAGCCTCATCCTTAAAATAGTTGACATCCTCTGCACGGAAGAATTTAGGGAATTTCTTACCAAAGAGTGCATTAAGGTTTTCACGCGCATTTGTCAATGACTCTGAACGAGAAAGTATCAACGAGAAATCTGGTAGATAGATAATACCTTCCAACTGGGGCATGTGCTCGCCATCAATCGCTGTAGCTACTACATCACCAACAAAGAGGAGCTTTGCCTCTGAATGGTTTACTATATTATATATTTGTTCGGGTTTAAACTCATTCTGAACAGGTACTGCCACTGCTCCATAGGTTAGAGTTGCAAAGAAAGCAACTGCCCATGAAGAGGAGTTTCGACCACAAAGGGCTACCTTATCACCCTTCTTCAAGCCGCTATTAGCAAAGAGAATGTGTAACTTCTCTATTTTCCGCGCTACATCATGGTATTGAAGTGTAGCACCAAGATAGTCGGTAAGAGCATCTTTGTCCCAGTTATCCTTGATACTCTTCTCTATACACGCGTTGAAACTATTTATAGCATCCATTGCACAAAAGTATGATTCGCGTGCAAAGTTAAGTAAAATTCTGCACATTCACAAAAACTTTGTGCAAGAAAAACATACTATTTGTACAAATAGAAAGAAGCCTCTACTTGCACAGATAATTACAAATTATGGATTAAGCAGATCTTATTTTATTTCCCTATCACACTTATCGTCTTATTAGAAAGACCTATTCAGAAATCCGAACATGCCTTATTTAAACTCATACGAATTACCGTAGAACAGCCAATATCAGGACTTTCTCACATCAAAGGGATTGCTATTAAAATCTCGAATAAGTCTTAAAACGAAAACTATCAAGCAACAATGAAGTTCGAAAACATAAAAGACCAATACAACCCAATCACTTACTATCCTTTCACATAATGGCGAATATGAAAGAAAACAGTAAAAGACAAAGAACAAAGAAGAGACTATATCAGAAATGTTAAGATACACGACCCGTATATCTGACAGCAGTAGTTAAAATGGAAGCATAAGTATTGCTTACCACACAAATGTGCTGACTCATTTCTGAGATAGTCTCTTTCTATTTTCTTAAAGCCACTTACACCTTATTATATATAGGTGCACATGGAAATGATATTATTCCTCAGCAGGCTTCATGTTAGTGTAGACATTCTGCACGTCGTCGAAATCCTCCAAACGCTCAACCATCTTATCAATAGTCTCACGCTCCTCATCAGTAACGTCCTTTAAGTCGTTAGGAATACGAGTGAACTCTGCAGAAGTGATTTCGAAACCATTGTCTTCCAAGTGCTTCTGAATCTCGCCGAAGCTTGTAGGCTCTCCGTAGATTGTGATTTCATTCTCTTCTTCATCCTCATCGTACTCATCGTCAACTCCATAGTCAATCAAATCAAGGATCAACTCCTCCATATCTACACCCTCTTTCTTCTTGAAGGTGAACACAGCCTTATGGTCGAAAAGGAAGCTAAGAGAGCCCTGTGTACCAAGATTACCATTGAACTTGTTGAAAATAGAACGAACATCACCAACCGTACGAGTAGTGTTGTCTGTCAATGTATCAACAAACACAGCAACTCCATGAGGACCATAACCCTCGTAAGTCACCTCCTTGTAGTCGCTGGTATCCTTACCCATCGCATTCTTAATAGCACGCTGGATATTGTCCTTCGGCATGTTCTCACGCTTACATGTAGCGATGATAGCACGAAGGCGTGGGTTATTCTCTGGTTCAGGACCGCCAGCTTTAACAGCGATAGCGATTTCTTTACCTAACTTAGTGAACGTACGGGCCATGTGACCCCATCTCTTGAGCTTAGTTGCTTTGCGATATTCAAATGCTCTACCCATTGGATTTGTTTGTTAACGGAGTTCTGCTCCGAGTTTATTTGTTAAATTCTTTATTAGTTTCTGCATGATGGCGTCTATCGCCTTGTCGTTGAGCGTCTTGGTCTCGTCCTGCAAAATGAAGTTTACTGCATAGCTCTTCTTGCCCTCAGGGAGGTTTTTACCCTGATAAACATCAAAGAGTTCGACACGCTTCAAGAGTTTCTTATCTGCTTGACGAGCTATCTCCTCTATCTGAGCAAACTCTACATTATTGTCGACCAACAAGGCAAGGTCACGACTAACAGCAGGATATTTAGATATCTCTTGGAACTGAAGTTTATTCTTGCGGATAGCCTTCATCAGTCCTGCCCAGTCTAAGTCTGCATAATAAACCTTCTGGTCAAGACCGAAACGCTTCAACAGTTTATGGCTGAGAATACCCATCTCAACGAGTACCTTACCAGCACGTGTCTTCAAAGCTATTGCCTTGTCAAACACGTTGTTATCCGACTTCTCACTAACAAGTAAGCCCTGTGCAACACCGATACGACGGAGGATATTCTCGACATGTGCCTTTAACTCATAGAATGAACTTTCCTCGTCAGGATGTGCCCAAGAACCTTGTACACGCTTACCTGTCACCCACAAAGCCATGTGATAGTCTTGTGAATATGCCTTAACAGGATTTTCCTCTGTCCATTTCTCCTTATTGTATTTATAGACATTACCTACTTCAAAGAAGCGGAGGTTCTGTGCCTTACGATTTACATTACGTACGATACTCTCCAAACCACCAAAGAGAAGGGTCTGACGCATCACACCTAAGTCTGCTGAAAGTGGATTCATCACCTTCACGGTCTCTTCCCAAGGATAAGCATTGAGACCTGCCTCCTCATAGTAAGAGCTCTTTGTGAGAGAGTTGTTCATAATCTCAGAGAAGCCAGCACCTACCAACTGCTCACCGATAATGTTCTCACGATGATAGTTCTTGTCGGCTTCCTCTGCGATTGTCAATGACGACTTCAACTCTGTAGGTATCTCTACATTATTATATCCGTAGATACGCAGGATGTCTTCTACTACATCACAAGGACGCTGCACATCGACACGATAAGGTGGAACCAGGAGGTTGAGGCCCTCTGCATCTTCATTTTCTACCTTCATCTCAAGGCTCTCTGCAATACGCTTAATCGTATCATGACCGAGCTTCTTACCAATAAGACGGTCGCAATATTCGTAGTTCAAACGAACTGGGAAGCCCTCCATCTTAGTTGGATACTCGTCACGAATCTCCATACTTACCTTTCCACCTGCAAGTTCCTTACAAAGGATTGCAGCCTGTTTTAGCGCATAGATGACACCATTTGGATCAATACCACGCTCAAAACGGAAGCTGGCATCAGTTGAAAGACCATGACGACGAGCACTCTTACGAATCCATGTTGGATGGAAGTAAGCACTCTCCAATACTACATTTTT
>ERZ773214.1697-NODE-1697-length-12528-cov-7.823138_pt1 | contig 12528 bp, 12 predicted proteins | sample MGYA00511238_ERZ773214 | MGnify/ENA primary metagenome ERZ773214 (study PRJEB29015, sample SAMEA2738157) | human oral metagenome | biome: human oral; feature: human-associated habitat; material: saliva | place: China | collected 2259 ...
TTTCATCTCAATATTGGATTTCAGGAGGCAAATAGAATTATTCACTTTAAGAAGACATTATAATTTCAGAACGTGGTCAAAATTTATGTATCTTTAGGAAGTGTGAAAGAATGGACGGACTACGAATTACTTTTCATTAGTTAAGAATATAGTAATGTTGTAAAGTTAATCGAGGAGTTATTGATGGATTTTAGTAGTAAGATAGCCATAAATAAAGGCTGGTCAGATGATAAAAAATATTGTGTGACAGATCAAAATCAGCAAAAATATTTCTTGCGTGTTTCTGATAAGGAGAAGTTAGATTCTAAAAAATTTGAATTTGATATGATGGAGAAAGTAGCTTCTCTTGGAGTTCCGATGTGTAAACCGATTAGCATAGAACTCTGCGATGACGAAGTGCATTCTTTACACGAATGGATAGACGGGAATGATGCAAGAGAAACCATTTTAACTGTTTCGAAAGAACAACAATACACTTACGGAGTAGAAGTAGGAAGAATCCTTCAAAAAATTCATTCACTCCCTATTACAGAAGTTCGTGAAGATTGGGAGGTCTTTTATAATCGAAAAATTGATGACAAAATCTCCAAATACAAAGAATGTCCCGTTCAATACGAAAATGGTCAGATTTTTATTGATTTTTTAAGAGCAAATCGAGAATTGTTAAAAGATAGACCTCAGGTTTTCCAACATGGAGATTATCATATCGGGAATTTCATGATTGGTGAAGATCGTAATATTTATGTCATTGACTTTGATCGATTTGACCTTGGAGATCCTTGGGAGGAATTCAATCGTATTGTATGGTCTGCTCAAGTTTCACCTTCTTTTGCCTCTGGTATGATAGATGGATATTTTGACCATAAGGTTCCAGATTTATTTTGGAAACTTCTTGCTATCTATATTGTAAATAACATAGTTGGTGCTCTTCCATGGTCTGTTCCTTACGGAGTTGAAGAAATAGCAGTAATGCAAAATCAAGCTAAGGAAATTTTAGAATGGTATGATGATATGAAGCAAATCATTCCTAGTTGGTATTTGATTGAGAAAAAGCTGAATAATAAAAGAGTTTAAATATCAATTTGAAAAAATGTCAAGATTATTTGCTCATATTATAACGAATTCAATTCTTTATTAATACCTATCGAGAATTATCTTGAAACTTGGAATGTTGTTTCAGGGTCAAGTTACATGAAAGAATATATTTTAAATTTAGAAAAAGAATTCTCTTTAATAGAAAATGGATTTAAAGAAGAAGAGAAAAGAGCTCTTGCTGACTATCAATCAAACGATAATGCGTATACCAAAGAATTAGCATTTTTAGCCTTTAAATCCAATGTATATCAAGTTAGAATGTACAGTGTATTTCTCTTTGGCTATTTATCATCGTATGAAGAAATTTTGGTCTTCATGAGGGATGAGGTTTCAAAAGATGATAATTGGAGAGTTCAAGAAGTATTAGCAAAAGCATTTGATGAATTTTGTAAGCAAACAGGTTATGAAAAATCTCTTCCGGTTATTGACGACTGGCTACAAAATAATAATCCAAATGTCAGAAGAGCTGTTACAGAAGGTTTGAGAATATGGACGAGTAGACCATATTTCAAGGATAATCCAGATGAAGCTATTAAACGAATCGCAACATTAAAAGAAGCTTCTAGTGAATATGTTCGAAAAGCAGTTGCTAATTCATTAAGGGATATTAGTAAAAAATTTCCAGAGTTGATTAAAGAAGAACTTGATAGTTGGGATATTAATAGTAAAGAGATTCAAAAAGTTTACAAGTTGGCAAATGAATTTATTAAGTGATATTCTTCAGCTATAAAGTTAGAAAAAGATACTATAAAATATTTTCATTCCAAAGTTTAAGTTTAAACATCAACTTTATCCCTTTCGTTCTATAATATAGAAGTTTGCTATCACGACATATTGAGGTAGTGGGATTGCTGGTGAAAGAAGGATAAACCCCACAGTTTCAGAGTTTAGAAAAGGCTTGATTTCAAGCCTTTTTGTCATTATCGAGAGGAGTATCAGTTTAATTGTTTGAAGTGAGGTAGTCGGAATAATAGCAGAATTATTTAAAATCTATTTCCAAATACACATGGGAGTCAAAATGGCAAAAATATAAAGGTGTCTGTGGGTGTATATTGCTCCCTTTTTTATTAGGAGTTTTTTTCTATATTTTTGGAGTAGTGATTTAAATATTGTTCATAAATACTTTTTTCTCCAAGTATTTCAAATACTTGGAGTGCTTGTTGCATTTTAGATTTTCCAGCATTAGCATCATGGTGAAATTCAAAATATCCTTGTGCGTAGAGAAATACAGTTTGTTCATAATAATTTAGTTCATTTTCTAGTAATTGTGATATTTCTTTTATTAGGTATTTACAATTTTCAAATTGTTCAATGTCAACGCTTGATATTAAGCAATTAATTGAGAGTTGCGTAACTAACTTTTTATTAGTTTTATTTAGAGAAGAGTAGATATAATTTTTTAACATTTCTTTTGTAAGTAAGAACAATGCTTCATATTTTATTGTTCGGGCACAATTTCCCAGAAGAATAATTTCATAATATCCCCACTTTTCAACTTTAAAAAGAAAGTCTGTTAATTGAAGGATTTCTTCTTCAGTTGGAGCGACATCATTATCTAGTGTGTGTATGATAGACTTTATCATTGTTTTTTCAAATGAATTTAAATTGTAATTTGAGGAATCAGAAAGTAAAGTTGAAATATTTTGGATATTTTGTAAAGAATACTCTTTTCTAATATACTGTATCAAGTTAGCAAACGATTCAGTTTTTGTATAATCATTATCATGTAAAACGAGAAATCTGTGATTTCGATAAATTATCATCAGCAATAGAGCACAAGCTGATTTGTTTCCCTTTACGAATTTTTCTAAGTGTTGTACCAAGTTTTGATTTCATATTTTTCCCACTTTCCCAACAAAATTTTAAATACTTTTTATTTATTATACAATAATTAAAAAGTAAAAGGAGGAATAATATGAAAAAAATATCAAAACTTATACCAATTTTGATATTGGTGATGGATATTATTATCATTGTTGGAGGATAAAATGCTTAGGTGTACACCTAAGTCTTTAGAGTATCTAAAGACTTAGTATTAAGGAAGATATTTATAAATGATAGTCAGATTAATATTTGAATTGCCTTTGGTAATAAATCACAAATTATTATATTTAAAATAAGAATTTCCCTGCATCAGCGAACTCGTTTATATTTTATTGTTTGCAGTTTCGAGATTTAAATATTTTATTTATACGACTCATGAATCTATTATAATTGAGGTAGAAATTTTATGAAAATAGTTTTACTTGTAATTGATGCGTTAGGGCTGAAAAATGAACAGTCATTCGGAACATTAAACAGGATTTTAAAGTATAGTAGTGCAAATAATTTTTTCTCAACCTTTAATATTTGTAATAAAGAATTGAAAAAACAAGAAATAAATAACATTAATGTAAATAGTACTTATATCACTCCTTCAACTAGAATTCCAGATTCATATTTAGGACATTCTGAGATGATTGATGCAAGAATCGAAGTACAAGAAGTTTTCATTACGGAATCTTTGTGTGAAAAATTATCATTTTTATCAAAATATGGAGAAGTGAGATTAGACAATGGAATCATTTTAGTAGGAGATAAATTTGTCATTGGGAATAATGGGGAGTGTCAACCTGGCTTGAATTTAAACATTCTCTGGTTAACTAAACCAAATATAGGAGAAAAAGAAATGGACAAATTAGCTCAAAATTTGTTAAACGTTTCTAATTGTACTAGGGTGATACAAATGTGGGGAAATGAGGTAACTTTAGAAGAAGTATACAATAAAGCAATTAAGGAAAGAAATTACTTGGGCAAAACATATGAATTTCTCTGTATACCACCACTTAATATTTATAATGAAAAATATCAGGTGAAGCACTTTGGTAAGGAAGCAACTAATAGAAACTTGTTGGAAACATTGGCCGAGTCAGGAATCAATATTCAATTAATTGGAAAAGTTGGGAAAATGTTTACACTGAATTGGAATAATGTAAAGATAAACTATTCAGGAGCGGACACTCAAAAAACCTTAAACGAATTGATTGAACATATCTCGAATCAAGATAATAATTGTTTTATTTTTTGTAATATTCAGGAAATTGATTTAGCTGGCCATGAACAAAATATTGAAAAATCTGTTAAAGTGTTAAGGATAATTTCGGATAATTTAATGAAAATAGTCAATGAGGTTGAAGAAGATGATATTATAATAATTACAGCTGATCATGGAAATGATCCAATGGATGGAAGCACATTTCATTCATATGAAGATGTACCACTAATTATTTTATCTAAAAAGAATATGTGTTTTAATCGCGATTTTGGTATAAGTCTGAGAGAAATCGCTTATTCAATTGAGAGGCTTTTTGGATTAAAAAGTACTGGGAAGGAGCTATTTTATAGTGAAAATTAATAGTAAGACTGCGGTTACATTTGGAAGATTCAATTACTTTTCAAAAGGTCATATATATTTCTTTGAAGAGATACTAAAAAAATGGGAAAAATTAGTGATTGTCTGTTTAGAGAACTCTACTAGTGATGAACGGTTAGACACCTCAGATGATTTGCTTCTTAATGTTTTTTACAAAGAATGTGATGCAAATTTTGAAAAGACTTTGCTTCCAATCACAACGAGATTGGAAGCGATAAATATTTTTGCAAAAAAATATCCAAATAGGGTAACGGTGACTCAAGGTGGAAGACCAGAAAACAGTCCAAACGATTTTAATAGATGTTTTCCCGTAAGTCAATTTGATTTGGTATTTAGTAAGGATTATAGCAAGTACTTTGATCTTTTAAGATTTGAAGCGTTCGAAAAAATTTTAGAGAGAAAGGTAATTGCGATACATCCTTCGAAATATATACATAATACAGAAATTGCTAGACTGTCTGATAAAAAGGATATGTTTTGGCCTGAGGTTTGGAACTACTATAAAAAGAAAGGTATCAGAGTATAAATCAATGTTTTTTGAAAATAGGGATGATATACATATATTCGAGAGGATAGTTAGTCAATTAAAAAATCATACTATTTTGCCAAGTAGTAATTTAGTTAGAAATGATGAAAGTTATTTTACATTTAGTCCATTTCAAGATACTGAGCAATTCTTTATAAAAAAATCACTAAATAGTGGAATAAAAAAACAGTTTTGTGTACGTTATATCAATAAACTAGACTTAACAAATCCATTATGCCTAAATAGCCAATTGACCATTACGATTCAAAATTATAATCGAATAAATCAAGTAAGTGAAATGGAAAAAATCATAAAGATAATTTCAAAAATTATCAATAAAAGTTTGATTATAGAGGTACCTGTATCGATAAAAGAATATTTTCATAACTTTAACGGTTCTATACGATATACCTCTGATGTTAAAAAAGCTTCTTTACCTGACGTTGAAGGAGAGCATTATTATCTAAGATTATATACAGATTATTATGATGAAAAAATTGTTGTTGGAAATTTTGTACTGGTTGATTTCAATAAAGAAACTAACATTTCACAATTAGATAGTATTTTTTTTCAAGAACGTATAGGAATGATTCAAGAAAATGTAGAATATATTTTTCAGCGGAAAAAATATCACTATTGTTATCAATTATTAAAGAGTAAACAATTAGAAGAAATCAATATTCATCGCTTATTAAATGATTTTATAACTATATCTACCTTATTTGAGAACAATATTTTACCTACTGCAAAGGGGATTGGTAGTGAGTTGTCTCGGAAAATAAAAGATTTATTCATTTATTCCAAATATTATTGTAATCTTTCCAGTGATGAATTGATTTATTTTTATAATGAATTTTTAAAATATTTTAAAATAGCTAAGCACTCGGAAAGATTATTTAGTGATAAAATAAATAAAATTAAAGTTGGTTTAAAAAACAATATTAATAGTATCAAAAATATGAATTCTCTTGATTGGGAATATTACCATAATACATATGGGATTCCGAAAGAATACTTTGGAATCATGGATCAGATTTCAATAACAGATTATAATTTTAGGAGAGCATAATGGATTATATAAAAAAAATAAGAAAAAAGGTCGGTAAGGATAAAATTTTTTTAAACTTTACTAGTGGAATACTGCATAATTCTGGGAAAATACTTTTACAAAGAAGAGCAGATAGAGGAACATGGGGATTACCTGGAGGTGCTATTGAATTAGGAGAATCAGCTGCAGAAGCGTTGGTGAGAGAATTTTATGAAGAGACGGGAATTAAAGTTATACCTGTGAAACTTCAAAATGTTTATACAAAATATACTGATTCATATCCGAACGGTGATGAAGCACAAGTTATTACTATTTTGTATTTAGTTAATGCCGTAAATGATTTTATTGACCATAACTTTAACAATGATGAAACCCTAGAATTAGCTTTTTTTGATTATGATGAAATTCAAAATCTAAAAATTGTCAATCAACAACATGAAGATATGATTAAGGATTTTTACGAAAAAGATACTCCGGTAGAAAGGTAATTTTTCAGAATCGGAAAATAATATCCAATTCCTTTAGTAACTACAAAATATTTACCTGCTTTATAAAAGTGTTAAAACTAATAATTCAATAGAAAGTTAAAATTGATGAAAAATATACTTATCTTACATCCATATAGAGAAAACTATACAGATATACTCAGTTGTCTTCCTACTAATCATCACTTCACCTTACTAATTGATGAGTCAAAGAGAGAGTCGTTTAGAGTTAAATTACCCAAAAATGTTAAATTGGCTGGTGTTGCTGGAGACCAGAATACACGTAGAGAAAAGGCAGAAAAATTACTTAAATCAGAGTCTTTTGATGCGATTATACCTTTAGATGAATTTGATATCCTATTAGCGGCAGAACTGAGAGAAAAATTTCATATTGGAGGTCAAAAAGTAGATGAAGCGATTATTTTTCGTGATAAAAATGTAATGACAAAAAGAGTTAAAGAGTTAGGAGTTAGAATTCCTGAATCACAAAAAATAGATTGTTTTTCTGAACTTCAATATTTTTTTGATAGACATCAAGATATTATTTTAAAACCATTAAGTGGTGCAGGGTCTGTGGACACTTTCCGTGTTCAAACAATTAATGATTTGGTTAAACTAAAGGAAAGTTTATTTAATCAAGGGGAACAAATACTTGTTCAAGAGTATATTGAGAGTGATATTTATCATATTGATGGTTTTGTGAGCAATGGTGAAATTATCTATTGTGAGCCTTCTAAGTATCTTTATAATCCATTGTTAATCAAACAAGGAGGCTCAGCAGCAGCTGTTTCGTTAGATAAGGACAGCACTGGCTATAAGGAACTAGTAGATTATGCTATTTTTTTATCAAGTAAATTGGATTTACAAGGGACATACTTATTTCATTTAGAAGTCTTTTATGATTTGAAGGATATTATTTTTCTGGAAATTGCCTGCAGAATCGGAGGCGCACGGATTAGGCAAAATTTAGAATATAAATTTGGTTGCAATCCTCTTAAGCTGCTAATTTATAGTATCAGCGGAGAAATATTACCTGAACTTCCCAAAGAATTTCCAAATACAGGTTGGCTTCTAACCGCAAAACGAGCAGGAACTATTAAAGAATTACCAACTATAACTAATGAGATAAAACAACAGTTTTCTATTTTTGATTATATCGAGTACGTGAAGGTGGGACAAAATTTGAATAGTGCCTTTCATAGCGCAGATGCAGTAATTGGATTATCACTATACGGTAAAGACTTTAAGAAAACTGAACAAGCGCTCCTATCTATTGAAAAGTGGCTACTGCAACATACGAGGTATAACTAATGAAGTTTTTTATTTATCGTTATCATCCATCTGGTATCGGAATTAAACCAGATATTAATTTGTCAATAATATGTCCCGAACATTTAAAAAATGTATACCTAGAGCAGTCATTTTTAGAGGAAAATATCTTTACTTTAGAGAACTTTGATTTTTCTGAATTACTAACTTTTTTTGATAACCGAGATAGCATTTCTGATATTTTTACACTTGATGAAGGATTAATGCATATTGTAGGTATTTTAAAATCTATTTTTACCAATACTAAAGATGCATGGAAAATAAATTTTGCGTATAAAGATAAAAAATTAATGAGACAAATGTTAGCCGGAAAAGTCTTGCAACCAACTCTACTTAATCCAATATCAGTGTTACCTGAGGAGTTTATGATTAAACTTCGTAGTGAAGCATCTGGGAAGGGAGTTCGTAAAGTTTCTCAAGTACCGAATTACTACACTAGTAAGGATTATTTACTCGAAACAGTTGAGCAGTTCGATGCGATGTTTACTTGTGATGGAATTGCAGTAAATGGAAAAATAGCTTATTTCTTCACCCATGAGTATGTTGGAAATATTTTAGATATTAAAGATAGCTTCTTTAATGTCATAAAAACAAATTCGAAATATAGTGACACTTCCTTTATTAAGAGATTGAAGGAAGAGACGCAGACAGTTTTGTATAACTTAGGGACTGAAGCTGTCCATCCCTTTCATGCAGAATTTTTTTATCATTCTGAAAGTGATCGATTGAGCTTTTGTGAAATTGGGAAACGGTTTGGAGGCGGAAATATTCCTTTATTGATTAAGCTGGCTTTTCAATTTGATATCCTTGAAACTTATTGGCGCTTAAAAAACGATATTTCATATCATCCAAAATGTTTAAATCAACCAAAGCGTTTTGCGTCAACATTAGCAGTTTTTCAAAATGGCAAGAGACAAGAACCTCCAGTTTTACCAGTAAAATATGACTACTTCAGAGAATATCCCGAAAAACTAGGGGAAAAAGCTACTTCATTAGAGGATTTGAGATACTTAATTACATTTTCAGCTGATATTAAAGAGGATTTTGAGCAAGTTTTTGAGAGTTTAAAGGAATATTTATATGAACAAAGAAAATAAAAATATCTTGCTGATGTTAGTTCAAGGTCAAACCACAAATTTCGGAAATATTATCTTTGATTATGCTAACAAGGTATTAATTGCGAACTTGGCAACAAAATCGTCTTTTTTTATGATGTTGTACCAATCCAGTGAATCAATTATTCAATTGCTTCTAAATTTATTTGCAGGTCATTTTGCAGATTTTAACGAACGGAAAAAAACTCTTATAATCACAGATTTAATTGCTGGCATCGTTACCTTTTTATTATTCTTATTTTATAATCCACAAAACATTTGGACTTTTATTGCTGTTAATATCATACTTGCCATTTTATTTAGTTTTAATAGACCTACATATAAGGCAATTGTTAGAGATTTATTATCGCAAGAGGGAATTTATAGATATAACTCTTTATCCAAAATCTTATCAGAGGTTGTTGCAGTCTCAGCACCATTGTTATCTGTTTTTGTTATACAGCAGTTCGGTTTTAAATATGGAATGCTAATCAATTCATTGTCTTTTTTTGTCTCAGCATTCTGCGAGTCTCATTTCCAAACTATATTTCGTAACGAAACAAAAAAGGTCAATTTATTTAAAGGAATTAGAGAAGGTTTTAACTATGTTGTTTCTGACAAATCTCTATTAGTGATTTTAGTTGCTAGTGCTTTTTTAAATTTTTTGGATGCCATTTATACATTCTATCTACCATTTACTTCTTCTTTTTCCGGGTTTGATCATATCTATGCTTTTATCCTTATTGCTCAGTCGTTTGGTAGTATTGTTGGTGCCTTGCTTGCTGGATTATATAAAAAGCAACTGGGGCCAAAGGAGTTCTTTCACCTATTATTACCAGCTTCCATAGCGCTACTATTGCTAGGATTTTTTCATTCTTCACAGATTGTTGTATTATTACTCTTTGGTTCGTTTACATTTTGTGTGACGGTATTTAATATCAATCTAATGTCATATCTACAAATATCAGTTGATTCAGAATTTTTAGGACGAGTGTTTAGTATCATTTTTATGATAAGCGGTCTATTTATTCCATTTGGTAGCTTTGTCGCAGCAGCTCTTGATATGAAAAGTTGGTCACTCTTTCAATATATAGGAATTGGTCAGCTATTTATTTATTTCATTGGATTTATAATTTTTATGATGACAAAATGTAATGATGAAGATAAGATATAGTAAAAGTCGTTATTAACTTTTAAAAAATATAAATAAGAATGGTAGAGCATACTCCAATGTCATTAAGTTAAGAAATTCAAATACAATTCTGTATTTGGGTTTCTTTTTTATGTGATAGACTTATAGTTAAGGAGGGATTTCCCATGATAAAACAAATAAAAGCCCACTTGAATAAGAGTATTCAAAGTATCATTGGTCAAAAAGTTGAGTTCGTCAAACAAGATGAACAGGCCTTTACTCGTAAAAGAAGTTTATCACTAGAAACTATGATTCGTACCATTCTGGGAATGGGAGGAAAATCACTGTCAAAAGAATTATAGTTGATTGAATCTAGAATAGTACGCCATAAATTCTAAAACATTTTTAGAAATTAATTTGACTTTCCTAACCTCTTTGTTCATATCTTATTTCAATCCACTATACAATTTCATAAAATCATGGTAAAATGGTTAAATATTAAACTTGGAGAAAAAAATGAAGTACAAGCGTATCGTATTTAAAGTAGGGACTTCATCTTTGACTCATAAAGATGGAAGTTTATCTCGCAGTAAAGTAAAAGCAATCACACAGCAGCTTGCAATGCTACATGAAGCTGGTCATGAGCTGATTTTGGTGTCTTCTGGGGCTGTTGCAGCAGGTTTCGGAGCCTTAGGATTTAAAAAACGACCGACCAAGATTGCGGATAAGCAGGCTTCAGCTGCAGTTGGTCAAGGATTGCTTCTGGAAGAATATACAACCAATTTGCTCTTAAGACAGATTGTTTCAGCGCAAATCTTGCTAACTCAGGATGATTTTGTCGATAAGCGACGTTATAAAAATGCCCATCAAGCTTTATCTGTTCTTCTCAATCGTGGCGCGATTCCTATTATCAATGAAAATGACAGTGTCGTTATTGATGAGCTCAAGGTCGGGGATAATGATACGCTCAGTGCTCAGGTAGCTGCAATGGTGCAGGCAGATCTTTTGGTTCTCTTAACAGATGTAGACGGTCTTTATACTGGTAATCCTAACTCGGATCCAAGAGCTAAACGCTTGGAGCGAATCGAGACCATCAATCGTGAAATTATCGATATGGCTGGCGGAGCAGGTTCATCTAATGGAACTGGAGGTATGCTGACTAAGATAAAGGCAGCGACCATTGCGACAGAGTCAGGAGTACCTGTTTATATTTGTTCATCCTTGAAAGCTGATGCTATGATAGAGGCAGCAGAGAAGACCAAGGATGGTTCCTACTTTGTTGCGCAAGAGAAGGGACTTCGTACACAAAAACAATGGCTGGCCTTTTATGCTCAGAGTCAAGGTTCTATTTGGGTTGATAAAGGGGCTGCTGAAGCTCTCTCTCAACACGGAAAGAGTCTTCTCTTATCTGGTGTTGTTGACGCAGAAGGCGCCTTTTCTTACGGTGATATCGTGACAGTATTTGACAAGGAGAGTGGAAAATCACTTGGAAAAGGACGCGTGCAATTTGGGGCATCTGCTTTGGAGGATATGTTGCGTTCTCAAAAAGCCAAGGGTGTCTTGATTCACCGTGATGACTGGATTTCCATTACTCCTGAAATCCAACTACTCTTTACAGAATTTTAGAGGTAAACTATGGTAAGTACACAAGAACAATTTGAACAGGTACAGGCTGTTAAAAAATCGATCAATACAGCGAGTGAAGAAGTGAAAAACCAAGCTTTGCTCGCCATGGCTGATTACTTATTAGCAGCTACTGAGGAAATTTTAGCAGCCAATGCCATTGATATGGAAGCTGCTAAGGGTAAAATCTCAGATGTGATGCTGGATCGTCTTTATTTGGATGCAAGTCGTATAGAAGCGATGGCAACTGGGATTCGTGAAGTGGTTGCTTTGCCAGATCCAATCGGTGAAGTTTTAGAAACCAATCAGCTTGAAAATGGTTTGATTATCACAAAGAAACGGGTGGCTATGGGGGTTATCGGTATTATCTATGAAAGCCGTCCAAATGTGACGTCTGATGCGGCTGCTTTGGCTCTCAAGAGTGGAAATGCGGTTGTTCTTCGTAGTGGTAAGGATGCCTATCAAACAGCCCATACTATTGTTAAAGCTTTGAAAAAGGGCTTGGAGACAACGACTATTCATCCAGATGTGATTCAACTGGTGGAAGATACCAGCCGTGAAAGTAGCTATGCTATGATGAAGGCCAAGGGCTATCTAGATCTCCTCATTCCTCGTGGGGGGGCTGGTTTGATCAATGCCGTGGTTGAGAATGCTATCGTACCTGTTATCGAGACAGGAACTGGGATTGTTCATGTTTATGTCGATAAGGATGCAGACGAAGATAAGGCTCTGTCTATCATCAACAATGCTAAAACTAGTCGTCCTTCTGTCTGCAATGCCATGG
>ERZ773214.1698-NODE-1698-length-12526-cov-5.070403_pt1 | contig 12526 bp, 13 predicted proteins | sample MGYA00511238_ERZ773214 | MGnify/ENA primary metagenome ERZ773214 (study PRJEB29015, sample SAMEA2738157) | human oral metagenome | biome: human oral; feature: human-associated habitat; material: saliva | place: China | collected 2259 ...
ATAAAAACATTTTATCAATGGCGTTAACTCATTTTTTAATGTCTTTAATTGCCATTCTTAAGATGTTCTCTTATAACCTCTTAAATTACTTTTTTCTCCTCTTGAAATATTTTTCGAATATTTCCAATTTTCCAGTTTACTAAAAACATTACTAAAATCTTTAGTAGCTTGTACACCATTTAAAGTTGTTTTGTAGTTTCCAGTTAGTAAGAAGAAAAGTTCTTGTGTAGTAATATCATCTAGTAATACATCTTGAGAAATATCTTCTGTACTTGTTCCAGCGTTTAACATATCTGAAACGTATCTATGTAACCTAAACTTGTATTTACCATGTACAAGTTCTTTCCAGTTATGAGGAAATTTCATATTAGTAATATTCTTTATTTCATCAGTATATGGAATAGGTATAACATAGTTTTCTGTTTTTTCTTCCATCAATTTGCTAGTTTCTTCACTTAACAAAAGATTTTCATTTTTATTATACCACGTTCTGACTTCCGCCCATATTTGAAGTATTTCTTTTTCTTCTACGTTGAAAATTGATTTTTTAATTCTATCTTTATTGCATTCTAATACCCAAAATCTTCTGTTCCCTGTATGGTCTTTTAATATTTTGTTATCATTAGTAGTACCTAAGACTACAAACCCCCTGTGAAAATCTATTGGTTGAGCTTCGTATGGTATGCGTGTAGTATCTTTTCTTGAAGATAACCACGATTTAAATTCTTGTGTAGGTGTTCTTAATAGGGTGCTTAACTCGTCTAATTCAACTAGCCAACTTTGTGAAGTTTGTAAAATAGTATCATTGTTTAATTTACCTGTAACTTTTGTATAGAATTTATCTAGTGCTAAGCGTTCAAGAGTAGTACTTTTTCCAATACCTTGACCACCGAATAATATTAACATTTCATCAAATTTACGACCTTTTTCATAAAGTCTAGTAATACAAGCTAATAGATATTTTCGAGAAACTTCTCTATTAACTGAATTATCTTCGACCCCCAAACAGTCTATAAAGATTTTTTCCGCTCGTTCTATTCCGTCCCATTGTACAGCTTCTATAAGTTGCTTTATAGGGTGGTATCTGTTTTTTTCACTTACTCCATATATTGCAGTTTTTATATCTTCGATAGAAAAGGTTACTTTTTTTCGTTCAGATAAATCAAGTCTTAATAGCTGTATATCTTTTGTTTCTAACGTTTTATATACCCCATCTTTTTTTATTTCAATTAAGTTTGTCATCTCGTTAAATTTAATATCTCTTAGGTTTTCGATTGTGTTTCTTAATTCTATCAATGTTATTCCGCCTTTCTTTTCGTCCTGCTTTTTAGCTTTTTTATTTTCATTTTTCGCTTTAAGTAAAAATTTTTCTTTAAAACTATAATTTGTTCTAAAGTAATTAATGTCACCTTTTGACCGTTTTAATTCTTCATTAAAAATCTGTTGGTTTTCTTGCTCCCATTTAGGAAAACTGTTAGGAATATTTGCTAATAGTCTACTACATTCAAGCCCAGTACTATATTCTATTTCTTTGTTTAAAACTGCTTTACAAAGTACCATAATACAAGAAATAAAATTACTTCTTTTCTCTAGATTTTTACTTTCTTTTTCAGTATATTCTTTTACTCTTTGTATAGCCTCATCATAAGAAATTGAATAGTTTTCATAGCTATTAGAATATTGAAAATATTCCTGTTTTGGCTGTTGTACAGGAAATTTATTTCCTTGTAAGTTTTTGATAAAAACATAGTTATTACTATTACTTTTAGTGGTTATCGGTGCTCCTTGAGGTTGTGACCATGTGAAACTATGTTCATCAAAATTCATATTTAACAAAGCCATAACATGAATTATAGTAGCTTTATACTCATTCTCATTCATTTTCTTTGTTGGCTCTAAAACAAGCCTAAAACGTGGTTTATCTTCTGTATGGTTAAGAGTAGCATATAATAAATATTTAAACTCCTGTAGTTCACGTTTAACTAAATTGATTGCTTGATTACTGTTAAGCTCTATTTCATCAATATCAATTATAATTAAATCTCTATAATATAAATTCTCGTTATTCCTAATAATTGGCTTGTATTCTTCCTCACTAAATTCACCGCTTATAAATTGAACAGCTTTATAACGCTTATAATTCTCTTTGTTTTCATTATCTTCTATGATTTCTACGGGCGTCATTGCTATGGTTTCAAAAGGTGATAGTTTATGGTGTACTTTAGTAAGTTTATTTGTAGTTGTTCCAATTTGTTTATAAATCAAACTAACAACTCCTTTCTAAGTTTATTTTATTTGCTCTATATAGAAATGTAAGTCTAGTTAAAGCATTCAATGTAACAAAGTTTAGCTAACATTATTATTGATTGACTGACTGTTGATTGACTGACTGACAAATATTAAAAATATATATTTTAGTCATTCACTATGTAACATATCTTATAAAGTGACACATAGCTATATATATAGTTTTTTCTTTTCTCTTCAAGATATTCAACAACTTTTACTTATTTTTATTCCACATATCACCTACAAGAGGAATGAACAAAAATATTTTTTATTTTTATAGTTAAAGTTCTTCCCATTCTATGAAATTTTCATTATAGAAACGCTCGTTTTTTCCTATGTATTGCAAAGTAAAATATTGGTCATGGTGGTTTAGTAGTTTCATTAAACTACGAATATCTTTAGTTCGCTCATAATAGAAATATGCGAATGTTTTTCGCAATGAACTAGCACCAATATTATTTATATTACATTCTTGACTTGCATTTTTTATAATTTTGTTTACATAGTTTTCTGTTAGTGGTTTATAACCTCTTTTTAGTCTCAAAGATTTAAAAAGAAAGTCATTAGTTTCTTTATCTAAACAATAATCTTTTATCAATTTCTGTAGTTTTTTACCTAACGGAAATGATATGACCTTTCTACCAACTGTTACTGTTATTTCTTCCTTATCTAGCACATCACGTACCTTTAACTTTACTAATTGATTAACTCTCATAGGTGTATTAATACCTAAGTTAAATAACAAGTGATTTCTAGAATTTTGCTGTTTAAAATAACTATCAAGGATTTTTATATCTTCCTTGTTCTTTAATGGTTCTACGTAATACATTGTATTTGTTCCTTTCTAGCTTACAATATCGTTTAAGTTGTCTAATCTCGACTTGTACACAAGAAATAAATTTTCTGTACTTAAAATTCAGAATTATTTAAACGACTTCTAAGCTGTTTATTTTCTTTTTTGGTAAAAATTATACCATTTTATTTATTCTTGAGCTTTAACAAGCAAAATATTAGCTAATACAAGCTAGTTTTCTTTTCTCTCCCATAACTTATCTAACATGTTGAACGCTTCTATAAGTTCAGTGTGTTTAATTTTCACATTTGTTTCAACTTCATTAATTAGTGATTTATGAATTGTTAAAAAGTGGGCTTGATTAAAAATTTCACTGTTAAAAAATTCTCTTACAAGTTCCTCTTTATCTGTACAAAAAAATACTCTATTATCTTTGTAAAAATTAGATAAGGCTGTAATATAAGTTTCTCTAACTGTTTGTAATTCTTTGTTTAGCTGTTCATACTCTAACAAAGTTTTAAGTACGTGTTCTTTAAAGTCTTTTATTTCCATGGTTGCACCTCAAATTTAAAATTAGTTTCTTTGGTTTTATATAAAATAACTAGTGCTATGATTAACAATAGTATTTTTAGTAAATAAATTCTTGTGTAGATTAAAATAAAGGCACGTAAAAGCCGTTAGTTTCCTTTATATGATTTCACCTAAGAAATACTTTAAAAGGCTCATACGTGCTTTAAACAGCTACATTCTCATTTACTTATAAAACTACTGGCACTAGATTTATATTTTTTAATTGTTCTATTTTGTAAATGGTCTACATCTATTAAATAATATCGTTTGATAATCTATTAATATTTTTTAGTGCTTCTTTCACATCTTCTAGAGCGTCATATATTAAATAACTTAGCTCTTGTGATGTATGAATAGCAAGTTCTTCTGTTAACATGTACAACTTTTCACCATTTAGTACTTTATCCCAACACTTCCATAATTCTTTTTCAGTTATTTTTAAAGTTTTAAATTCATCTGTTGAGAGTGTTTTAATTGCTCCACAATGTGTAGCTAATATTTGCATTGAAATCTGTAAACTTGCTAATCTTTGGGCTATTTCCTCAATATCCTCTATAACTTCGGTTACTTCTTTTTTATCTTCTATAATCTCGTTTAGTTCCATTTTTATTACCTCATAACTATCTTACTTTGTGATTTTCAAAAATATCATATACTTCTTGAATATCAAATAAATGTCTATTACCAACCTTTACATAATGAAGCCCTAATGCTTGCAATTCCCCCATACTACTAGCTCCTATACTAAGATACTTTTGTAGTTCGGTTCGTGTAAAGTACCTTTTTTCGGGGTTGATAGTGTTCATTTTTTCCTGGATAACTTCATTAATTAAATTAGCAATTTGCTCTTTAATCTTCAAACTTTGATTTTCAGTTAAAACAACTTCCATAAGCTATTGTTACCTTTCTTTAATAAAATACGTCCATAAATCGGGCTATAATGTATGTGAGAGCATACACTAACGGAAACCCTACTAACGCTAAACATAAAGTATTGATGTACATTTCTTTGTACTCATTATTCATTTTTGTTTGTTTCATGATACTTTACCGCCTCTTAATTATAAGTAGTAGTGTAAGCTGTTCTAGTTGGCAACGGTATATTACTTTGACTAGCATTGATAAGATTGATAATTCTTTGGCAAATATCTTTTTTATTACTAAGTTCTTTAGTTTTCTTTATCAAGTCCGCCATTTTATCAACAGTATCAATAATTAAGCCTTGCTCATATAGATAAGCTTCACGCTCATTTAAAACTTTCAGATTATGTTCGTTATGTTGCTCTAGGTACTCTAGTAGTTTGATAACCGCACGCCTTACAGCTTTACTTTCTCTTACTAATATTTGTTTAGCTTGTGAATTTGAAAGTTTATACATTGGACGTTGTTCGCCTTTTTTATCTGTATAAAAGTTAACGGGCGAAAAATTTCCCTCGTTGATTTCTGTTTCAAATTCATCACGTAAAACTTTTAATAGGTCTTTATGCTGTAGTTTTGTTTTCTTACCGTCTAAAGTTCTGAAATGATTTATAACATTTGTTAGCTCGGGGCTAGTCCATTCTGTTTTATTATTAATATCAATAATATGTAATGTTTCACTTATTACCTCTACTGTATTACCATCAATTTTTATTATATTTGTGTTTGTCATTGTCTTTTACCTCGTTTCTAGGGCGTGACAAAAAGCCCTTATTAAGTTAAATAGATGAATAGAATATAGTAATTCTATTCTTTCAAAAATAGATATTGCTGACTAAATAAATGTTTACATAGGTTCTAACGTATTCTTTAAATCTATAGAGTAGGTTTAAACTCATTAGAAAATCTGTTCAACAAATTTAGATAGCTATATTTATTTTGAGCTTTGCTATTTACTAATAAGGGTTCTTACGATATAATAAAAGTAAGTTATTATTAATAAATAGCTTTCTTTAAACCTTATAACGTTAGATTGTTTTGGCGAACTGATAACGGTATAAAGGTTCTTTTTTTATCTCTCATTCAGTCAAATCACCCCCTATATATAATATATATAATGATGAATGATGATATAATATAAATCATTGTTATTATTTTTTATTATTTGGTATAGGTGTGGTCATTTTGTCTACTTGAGAAGTGGTCATTTTGACCATTTCAGATGTGGTCATTTTGTCTACTTCGATGTTCCCAATTTATCCCACCCCTATATAATATATATATATATATTTTGATGAATGATGTTATGTATTCATATTAATTATTCTTATTTTATTCTTATGTATTGGTTCGCTCAATTTGAACAATTCTGAATAACTCATTTTGAATATTTCCAGTTTCTCAATTTGAACATTTCCATTTGTTTGATTTAACAAATACTTTAAAATAAGAATAATTTATTTAGACTGGCTCGCATTTTAATTTAATGCAAAGCTTTTTTTATTTGTAGCATCTTGTTTTCATGCTAACGAAAATACTTCTGTTAAGTCGATTTCAAGAGCTTCTGAAATACGTTTTGCCATTTTCGGGCTAGATACTTCATCTCTTAATATCTTCCTTAGTGTTTCATCACTAATACCACTAGCACGCGAAAAAGAATTTTTGTTATATCCTTTTAAAGCTAATAATTCTATCAATCTATCAACATTTACAGTAAGTTTCATCTTCTCACCACCTTTTGTATTTTTTAGGTAATAACTACTAAAAAAAATGTATAATATTAAATTCTCATTATTTTTTTAGTCGTTATTTGGTAACCTTAGTTTTATTATATTACTATCATTTTCAAATGTCAAGAAATAATTTGTATTTTTTTGGTAAAAATTCTTTATTTTTTTTGGTAAATGTAATATAATCAATATAAAGGAGCTGAAAAAATGAAAATCATAATAAATAAAATAGCTGTGGGGCAAAGGATTAGACAGATTAGAATAAACGGCGGCTATACTTACGATAAATTTGGTGATTTTTTTGGGGCAAGTCGTGGAAATATTCAAGCGTGGGAATATGGAAAGGCACTACCTAATAAAGAAAGATTAGCAAAAATTAGTAAAATAGCAGGGATTACAGTTAATGAACTACTACACGGTTCTATAGATGAGTTTTTAGAAAGTAATATTGAAATGCTATTAATGAATAGTAAATATCCTTATAATGAACTTTTAGAAAACTACGATTTAAAAGAAGCAGTATTGATTTATATCGATAATCTAAATACCGTGAATAAAGAGAAAATTACAGTTAATGAGATAGATAAGATAGAAAAATCATTTAATGAAGTTTTGGAAGGAATTATTAAGAATATAATAGATTATTATGAACGTGTTACAGATATTGTAAACAATAATAAAGAAATAACTCAAACAGTTCTTCTTAATTATCTTTACGATAAATCGGATATATTTAACAATGAGATTTACGAACAAAAAACAGCATTTATGAAATATGTTCATACAACAGATGATTTAATAAAGTTACTAACTAGTAATGATATTGAGAATAAAATAAAATTTTTATCACATATTAATAAAATCGAAAGATTAATAAAGAAAGAACTTGAAGGATATTTCCTAACTATCAAAACTACATTGAATACTTTTTCATTAAATAGGTTACTTGCTGTAAATACTGAATATGGAGAAACTCTACACGGTTATGTTAATTTTGCACATGGTACAGATTATACAACGGTCGAGCTTAAAGCCAATAAATATAAGATAGATGATTTTAAAAATATCACTGGATTGTATATAGAAAGTGAAGATACATTATATTATTTAGCTCATTATAAAAGTATTGCGAGAGTGCCACTAAATACAGAAGCACAATACTTCATATTGAACCATGATAATTCTTACTTCATATCTAAGATAACAGAAAAGCCCGATTGTAAGTATCTAGCTCCTATATTAGGTAAAATGGAGTAGAAACGGTATTACTATTTGAATGTATTAAATATGAAGTGAGACTAACTACAGATTTTTAAAAGGAAGTGAAACAATGTTTGATAAGATTGATAAGTTACAGGAGAAAATCGCAAAGCTTCGACCTTTAAACAAGACTGAACTTGCGAAGCTAAGAGAAAACTTCATTATAGAGAATACATATAACTCTAACGCTATTGAGGGAAACACTCTAACTTTAAGGGAAACAGCTTTAATATTGCAACAAGGTATTACCATTCAAGGTAAAAAAGTACGTGAACATTTAGAGGTAATAGGATATAAGGACGCTTTTTATTACATTCTAGATATTGTTAACGAACCGTTGACAAAACAAATTATAAAAGATATACATAGCTTAGTTTTAATGCATGATAGAGAGAATAAAGGAGTATTTAGACGTGTTAACGTTCAAATATTAGGTTCAAGTCATAAGACTAGCGAACCGCAAGAAATAGAAAGTAATATTGATGAATTGCTAGTTAAATATGAAGAGTGGAAACAAGAACATCATATATTAAAGGCAATAGCTCTATTACACTTAGAATTTGAAAGTATTCATCCTTTTATAGATGGAAACGGAAGAACAGGAAGACTGCTTCTTAATTTTGAATTAATAAAACATGGATTGCTACCAGTAAATATTAAATTTACAGATAGGGAAAAGTATTATAATAGTTTTGATGAATATCATATTAATAACAATGCTGATTACTTAACTGACTTAATAGCGAATTATGAAGTAGAAGAACTTGAAAAATACATTAGTATGATAGATTGTTAAAATTGAGTTTGAACAGTCAATCAATGGCTTACAGTTCAAAATGGAAAAATAAGCTATTTTTTCCATTATGGAAACAGTATAGTAACTCAAAATGGAAAATCTAGAGGTTTTTTCCATTATCAATATCTCTAATGGTTATCAACTAATATTTTACAACCACTTGAATTATTTTAGTAAATGAGTTACTTAACTGGAGAAAGAAGCGGTATTCTTGTGTTTTGCTACTTGATTTAAGAAAAAATAGTATATAAACACAAATTTATATAGTTATGTAAACTACATTCTTATATTAGTTATTTAAACGTCTTCTGAAAGGTTTCTTTATCTTTTGGAATAATAACCCTAAAAATCTTTTTAAAGGCTGTATCATTTAAAATACAAGGTGTTTTTTATGAGAAAGCTAACTTTACTTGACAAAATAAAAAAATCACTGAATTAAACCAGTGATTTTAATCGAAAATGATTTTTTGAATATATCTAATAAAGATAACTTCATTATATCATATCTTACATAATGTAGCTAACATTTTCATTTATTTATAAAACTACTGGCACTAGTGAAAGGATAAACAGAGAATGATTAAAGAATACATTAACAGTAAAGACAATAAAAAATACTACGAGGTAAAAAATGAATACCTTGGTAAAAATGTTTATACAGGAAAAGAAAAAAGAATTTCTAAAAAAGGGTTTAGAACAAAGAGAGAAGCACAAAATTATATAGTTAAGGCTAAGAATGAGTTTTTAAATGGTAGTGTTTTTCTACAAAATGAAAATATTACCTTTGGTGATGTATATAAACTTTGGGATGAACAACACAAAACACAAGTTAAAGAAAGTACCGATTACATCAGAAAAAGCATCATAAAAAATAGAATTTTACCAACTTTTGAAAATCTAAAAGTTAGTAAGATAAAGTTGCCTTATTGTCAAAATTACATCAATGAATTATCAGAAGAATATGCAAGAAAGTATGTTCATACGATAAAAGGTATAATAATTCAAGTTTTAGATTATGCTGTAAAAATGGAGATAATACCTACTAACTACATGAAATTAACTAGAATTCCTAAGAAAACAGTAACTAAGGAAAAGAAATTCTATACTAGAGAAGAACTATTACAATTTTTAAAAATAGTAAAAGAAAATTATTCTAGTGATATATACATAATATTTCATTTATTAGCATATACAGGTATGCGTGTTGGTGAATTAAGGGCTTTGACTTGGAAAGATATTGATTTTAAGAACAAAACTTTAACTATTAATAAAAATATGATGAATGTAGGTAGTAAGTCTACAGTATCTAATACTAAAACAAAAACAAGTGAAAGAATTATTTTTCTTGATGATACTACAATTAAAGAATTAAAAGAGTTTAGAAAAAATAGTAATTCATTTAATATTACAGGTAGACTTGTAAACCATCCTAAAAGGCACTATATAGGTAGTACATTAAAGTCAATACTTGCAAGTTTTCCAGAATTAGGTAAAATAACACCTCATGGTTTCCGCCATACTCATGCTACATTATTGTTTGAGGGTGGTTCGACTCCAAAAGATGTACAAAATAGATTAGGTCACAAAGATATAACAACAACTTTGAATACCTATACTCATATTACAGAAGAAAAGAACAAACAAACTACTGCGATATTTGAAAAAATCATGAATTTATAATATAGGAGAGTTTTCGGAGAGTAAAATTCAAAAACTTTAATATAACTGGAGTTTAGATACATTATAATTAAACATAATGAGTAAGTATTTACTTGTTATGTTTTTTTATTAATTTTTTAGTGATTTATTTTGGAAATATTGTAGTAATTTATGTAAATAATTATTCATAAAAGAATGCTGAAAAATTAGAATTTTATAATTTTCAATGTTACTATTCTCATGTTTTTTAAAATTTAAGTTGTATTAGATCTATGTAAACGTTAAAAAATATTAGATTAATTACTTTATTTTCAGCAAGAAAGTGTGATATAATCTAAAACAAATAATAAAGTTATTTTAATAAGTCAGAAGAAGAGGAGGGATTTTATGATTTCAACATCATTAAAATTCGTGGGTAACACACCCGTATATCAACTAGATAACACAAATATTTTTGTGAAATTAGAGAAATATAACTTAGGAGGAAGTGTAAAAGACAGAGCTGTACTAGGTATGTTAGAAGAAGCTATGTCTCAAGGTGCTATTAATAAAGATACTATTATAGTAGAACCGACTAGTGGAAATACTGGTATAGCTGTGGCTATTTTAGCTTCAGTTTTAGGGTTAAAAGCTGTTATAATTATGCCTGAGAGTATGAGTATTGAAAGACGTAATATTATCAAAGCTTATGGAGCACAACTAATTTTAACTCCTAAAGAATTAGGTATTAAAGGTTCAATCGAAAAAGCTGCAGAAATTAGAGAAAAATACAGTAATGCAATTTCTTTAAGTCAATTTGATAACCCTGCTAACCCAGCGTATCACCACAAAACAACAGGAAGTGAAATTTTAGAACAAGTTCCAAATATTGATGTCTTTGTTGCAGGTGTTGGTACTGGAGGAACATTTACTGGTGTGGCAAGATATCTGAAAGAACAAAAACCAGAAGTTGTAGCGATTGCTGTAGAACCAGCAGAATCACCAGCTATTAGCGAAGGACGTGGAGGAGCACATAAAATCCAAGGTATCGGAACAGGATTTATTCCAGAAAACTTCCGAAAAGAGTATATGGATGAAGTATATACTGTAACTAGTGAAGAAGCAATCGAAGAAACTAAAAACTTCTTACGCTCTACAGGTATTGGTATAGGTATTTCTTCAGGAGCTGCAATAGTCGGAGCTAAGAAAGCTGCTGAGAAATATCCAGGGAAAAATATCGTAACGATCTTACCAGATGGAGTAGATAAGTATTTATCAGTACTTGATTTCGAGGATGTTACACACGTAGAAGTGTAATGGGTTATTTTGAGAATTTAAATTATAATTTGAATCGAGTTTTGAAAGATGATCCTGCAGCTGAGTCTAAACTTATGATATATCTTACATATCCTCATATAAAAGCTCTTAATTATCATTTTTTTGCGCATAAGTTATATAAAAAGGGCTGGCACACAGTTGCTCGTTTAGTATCGAAAAGAGCGCGTCGTAAGACTGGTATAGAAATACATCCAGGAGCCAAAATAGGCAAAGGTTTATTTATTGATCACGGTATGGGGGTAGTGATAGGAGAAACAGCAGTAATAGGTGATAATGTAACAATGTACCATGGTACAACATTAGGTGGTACAACATTAGATCCAATTAAAAGGCATCCCACGATAGAAGATAATGTAATGATAGGTGCTGGAGCAAAAGTTTTAGGCAATATTACAATCGGTAAAAATTCTAAAATTGGTGCAAATGCAGTTGTTAAGCATAGTGTTCCTGATGGGACAATTGTTTATGAAGCAAGACCAGTTGTAAAGTATCTAGAATCTGAGCAAACTAAGATTTTAAATAAAAAAATAAGTGATTGAACCAAATATGAAGTTTTAGAATCTAAAAAAATGTATATGAGAAATCATAGACGCAGTGGTTTATTGATATCAAAATACGCTTTATAAAAGCTTTTTAGATATCTAATAAACTTTGCGGGGATGACTCGACAAAATCGATTTCTACGAAATCACGATTTTTGAGTCACTCCCTTATTTTACTCCAAAGTTTGCCTACTGTCAAAATCTCTTTTAAATAATTTTGAGAAAATACCAACCTCAAGAGCTAGATTTGGTAATAGCCCTCCAAAATTTGTCCAACTTTTTGGGTGCGGTACCTATTCTAATCTTTGAGATTGGTATTTGAATTTTTATTTTAACACAAAGTGTCCTTCTTCAACTTCTTCAAATTTTTCTGTACCAGTTATTACTATTTCCTCTGCACTTACTTCGAATTCTTCGAACATCTTTCTAGCTCTTACTGGATCGATAATCGGCATAGAGTTTAGGAGACGTTTCGTATAAACGTGTTGTGGATTTTTCATAATCTGTTCTGTTGTTCCTAGTTCTACTAAATTCCCTCTATACATTACCGCTATTCTATCTGCGATATACTCTACTACACCTAAGTTATGTGAGATGAATAAATATGTTAGAGAGAATTTTTCTTGTAAATCTTTTAATAAATTAATTACCT
>ERZ773214.1701-NODE-1701-length-12505-cov-5.235743_pt1 | contig 12505 bp, 11 predicted proteins | sample MGYA00511238_ERZ773214 | MGnify/ENA primary metagenome ERZ773214 (study PRJEB29015, sample SAMEA2738157) | human oral metagenome | biome: human oral; feature: human-associated habitat; material: saliva | place: China | collected 2259 ...
CGGCCGAGGCGAATATTGGCATGATTTGTGTCGGTACTGACCAGCGAAGTAGCCGCCAAGCTGTGGAATTTGCTGCGAATCATGAGTTTACTTGGGTGGCAATTGGCGTTCATCCGCACGATACGAAAGATGGTTGGGAAGATATAAGAACTTTACTGGAGAATAAGACGGAAAATTCTCCGATTGTGGCAATTGGTGAGATTGGGCTTGATTATTATTACAATAATAGTCCGCGGGAAACGCAAATTGAGGGCTTGGAAGCGCAACTTCAAATGGCGATTGATTACAATTTGCCAGTAAGTTTTCATGTTCGTGATGGCGCGAAGGATCAGCCGTCAGTTTGGGATGATTTTTGGCCAATTTTTGACAATTTTCCTGGACTGCGCGGTGTTTTGCATAGTTTTACCGATACGCGTGACAATTTAGAAAAAGGTTTTTCGCGAAATTTGTACATTGGACTTAATGGAATTAGCACGTTCACAAAGGATCAATTGCAGAAAGAATTGTTTGCTTCAATCCCGCTGGAGCGATTATTGCTAGAAACTGACGCGCCGTTCTTGACACCAGCGCCGTTTCGTGGTAATATAAACAAGCCAGAATATGTGAGATTGGTGGCTGAATATTGGGCGAAGCAGCGAAATATTGATTTTGATGTTTTAAGCCAAGCTACTCTTCACAACACAAAAGAACTTTTTGGCATTTGAAAGTGGAGAAAATGAGTAGTACGCCGGAATGTGTTACAAAAACACCTGAAATTAAAGCTCTTAAAGAGGTTTATAGAATTTATTATAATGCCGAGAAGGATAACTTTGACTCTAAACTAAATCCCAATTTAGGAGAGGTCGCAGTTAAAGGTGGCAGTGATGAAGCGCTTAAGCACTGCAGGGAAGTGCTTGGTGAAAAAAAGAAGCCTACTGATCCTGTTGAGTCTGTGAAAGAAATTGGCAATATATTAGCAGATCTTCGAAAAACTAAAGCTAACGAGGTGCAATAAGTGACTAAGTTTTTGAAAAAAGTACGAAGTTTGGTTTTTGCTGACGATAGTGACGCGGTGTCTTTGTTAAAATTCCGTAAAAAAGATCGACCATTAAAAAAGTTTACCGAGCGCGAGCTAATCCAATTGGAAAGTGAAATTGGTGCAACAATTTTTGGCGAGAAGCCAGCGTATGTTGCGCGACGAGAGTTTTTTAATTTAGATAAAGATACCTGGATTTGGTATGAAGAAGTTGCTGATGGTAAGGGTGGCCGGCAAGAATTGACGACGCGTTATGAAGTGCAACCAAAGGGAATCTTGAAGATTCAGCCGAATTATCGCTATAGTTACTTGGAGGGCGACGAGCTTCAGAATTTTGTCTTGGCAACTAAGGAATATTACGAGCGAGTTTCTCGACAATTGTATAAGAAAGATCCGCAAACCGGTCGGCCGCTTTGATATAATAAAAAAGTGAATAAAGACTATATCTATCTTGATCATGCTGCTGCCACGCCAATGGATCCGTTGGTGATTGAGGCGATGCTGCCATATTTTTCTGAAAAGTTTTTCAATCCGTCTAGTCCGTACGCTCCAGCAATATTTACAAAGCGTGAATATCAAGACGCGAAGGCTCGGCTGGCGCGCTGTTTGGGTGTGATGGCTGATGAATTGATAATGACAGCTGGAGCAACTGAGTCTGTCAATTTAGCGTTCAATGCAGCAAATGGCGTAAGTTTAATTTCGGCAATTGAGCATGACTCGGTTATTAATTCCGCAAAAGCGCGTTCGGAAGTGAAGCTAATTCCGCCAATGAAAAATGGACGAATAGACCCGAATGTGGTTAAAAAAATGTTAACGCCAGACGTTGGATTTGTTAGTGTTGCGCTAGTAAACCACGAGCTGGGCTATATTCAGCCGATTGAAGAGATTGCGGAAATTGTAAAAGCCGAGCGACTTAGGCGCCAAGAAAATAATGAATCTTTACCGTTGATTTTTCATACAGATGCTTCGCAGGCGGCGGCTTTAATTGATGTGAAAATTAAAAGGCTAGGCGTTGATTTATTGACATTGTCTGCGGCGAAAGTTTACGGCCCAAAGCAGGTTGGTTTGCTGTGGGTGCGACCTGGCGTTACACTGAAAGCTAATATTTTTGGCGGTGGTCAAGAATTGGGGTTGCGCAGCGGAACTGAAAATGTTGCTGGCGTGGTTGGGTTTGCGACGGCTTTGGAATTGGCACAAAAACGACGTTCTGCCGAAGTGAAGCGACTGCGAAAGTTGCGGGAAGATTTGGTAAAAGATTTGAGGCAGGCTTTTCCTGATATGTTGACATCATCAGATATGAAAAAAAGTTTGGTGAGCTTTTTGAATATCTCATTTTCTGGAATTGACGCTGAAAGATTAGTGTTTTTATTGGAGACTCGTGGGGTTTTAGTGGCTACGGGGAGTGCTTGCGCGGCTAATTCTGGAACGCGTTCTCATGTGCTGGCAAGTATTGGTCTGAGCGAAGCAGAGATTGACGGAAGTCTAAGGCTTACCTTGGGCAAGTTGAATAATGACGAGAATATAAAGCGAGCTGGCGAATTTATCATTAAGGCTGTGCAAGCGGAAATGAAGAGGACTCATAGATGATTCATAAACTAGTTGGCTTGATGATTTTTGCTGCTCTGGTGATTTTTGGGCTTAGCGCATATTTGTCGCCGAATGATTTGGGAAAATGCCAAGGCGTGGGCGAAGGCGATTGTCATAAGGCTGATGCAATAGTTGTTGTCAGCGGTGGCGATACGAATGCGCGAACCGACGAGGCTATTAAACTATATAAAGAAGGCTGGGCGCCGTTGATTGTTGTGTCTGGCGCGGCGGCCGATAAAACTGGCCCGTCCAACGCTAAGGCTATGTATCAGCGAGCGATTAACAGCGGCGTTCCTGAGAAAGCTATTGTTATGGACGAGTCTTCCGAAACGACCAGACAAAACGCCACCGAGGTGAAGAAAATTGTCGATTCGCGAAAAATTGAAGATGTGATTCTGGTGACAAGTGGTTATCATATGCGTCGGGCGCAACTCGAATTTTCAGCGCAATTTGACGATGTGAAAGTTCGAAGCCATCCTGTTGCTTCTGATAAAAACTGGAGTTCGTTGTGGTGGTTGACTCCGTGGGGCTGGTGGCTAGCAATGGGTGAATTAATGAGAATTGGGCTATTTGCTATGGGGTTGTCTAGATGAGTAAGAAAGTTTTTGTTGGAATGTCGGGTGGTGTGGATTCCTCCGTTGCCGCAGCACTTTTGGTTGAGCAGGGTTATGACGTAACGGGTGTTTATATGAAAAACTGGTCGGAAGATCTTCCTGGAATGCATTGCCCGTGGGCGGAAGATGTTGCTGACGCCAAGCGTGTGGCGGTTGGTTTGGGCATTGATTTTCGAGTTTTTGATTTCCAGAAAGAATATAAGCAAAACGTTGTCGATTACATGATTCGCGAATATCAAGCGGGTCGCACGCCAAATCCGGATATTATGTGTAATCAAGAAGTGAAGTTTAAGATATTTTTGGAGGCTTCGCTGGCGGCTGGAGCGGATTATATTGCTACAGGGCATTATGCGCGTGTTGCTCATGAATCGTCTTCGTCGGCCAAATTGTTACGCGCTCGTGATGATAATAAAGATCAAACGTATTTCTTATATCGAGTGACTTCGGAGGCTTTGTCAAAAACCATATTTCCGTTGGGCGATTTCACGAAAGCTGAAGTTCGCGAAATGGCGAAAGAACGTGGTTTGTGGACGGCTAGTAAAAAAGAGTCGATGGGAATTTGTTTTGTTGGGCAAGTTGGAATTCGCGAGTTTTTGTCGGAATATGTTAAAACTGCGCCAGGAAATATCATTGATCGGCAGACAGGATCTGTCGTCGGTAAACATGACGGCGCAATTTTCTATACACTCGGTCAGCGTCATGGGCTGAACGTCGGCGGTGGATTGCCTTATTATGTTGTGGGCAAGGATATGGAGAAAAATGAGGTTTACGTGTCGCGCTCAATTGATAATGAAAGTTTGTGGCGAAAAGAACTTAGGCTGGCGGATATCCATTGGATTAACCAAGCGCCGCATAAAGATAAGGATGTGCAAGTTCGGCTGCGTCATCGAGGCGCTTTATTCGACGCGAAAATCGACGGAGATATTGTGCGCCTTTCTGCTTCGGAGCGTGCCGTAGCCGCGGGTCAATCTGCGGTAATATATGACGGTGATGAATGTTTGGGTGGCGGAATCGTGAAAACAGATTGACGTTATAGGAAAAATAGTGTAAACTGTTCTAAAGTAAGGAATAATAAAACGTAGAGTTAAAGGAAGAATTAATTTTATGCTAGCAATTCGTTTGCAACGTTTGGGTCGCAAAGGTTATCCAGTATATCGCTTGGCGGTACAAGAAGCACATCGTCATCCATCAAGCGGTCGTGTAGTCGCTTATGTAGGTAGCTACAATCCACACACTAAAGAATCAAATATCCAAGTTGAATTGGCTCAGAAATATTTAGACAATGGCGCACAGCCAACACCACGCGTAGTTAAGCTATTGAAAGAAGCTGGTGTTAAGTTGCCAAAGTGGGTTAAGGAAGTCTCAGCTGACAAGCACAAAGCCATCCGTAATCCAGAAAAGCTTCGCAAGAATCAACCAAAAGAAGAGCCAGCTGAAGAAGCAGCTGAATAATCTGTTGAGATTGGCGATTTGATCTATAAACCCCATCTGTAAGGTGGGGTTATTTTATGGTATAATTACACTCATGAATGCCCAAAAAATACGTAGTAAATATCTTGAATTCTATAAAAAACAGGGTCACGCCGTCGTTGAGCGTGCGCCGTTGATTTTAACTAATGACCCGACGACTTTATTTACGGGCGCCGGAATGCAGCCGATGATTCCGTACTTACTTGGTGAGGCGCACCCTGAAGGTAAGAGAATTGCTGATTCTCAAACGTGTTTGCGGGCGCAGGATATTGACGACATTGGCGATAATCGCCATACGACGTTTTTTGAGATGCTTGGAAACTGGAGTTTGGGCGACTATTTTAAGGAAGAGCAAATTGGCTGGATGTGGACGTTTTTGACTGAGGAAATTGGTCTTGATCCGCAGAGATTGTACGTAACGTGTTTTATTGGTGCGCCGGAATATAACATCGATAAAGATGTCGAAGCGGCTAAATTGTGGCAGAAAAAGTTTGCAGAAAAGGGCATTGATGCAAAAATGGCGGATATCGGCAGTGAAGAGCAGGGCGCGGTGCGTGGTGTAAAACCAGGTGAAAGAATTTTCTTTTATGACGGCAGTAAAAACTGGTGGAGTCGTAATGGTGGCCCGGAAACTACTCCAGTGGGTGATCCGTGTGGTCCGGATAGTGAGATGTTTTATGAGTTTGATTTCATTGAGCATGATCCAAAATTTGGTGAAAATTGTCATCCGAACTGTGATTGTGGTCGATTTATGGAGATTGGCAATAACGTATTTATGGCATATAAAAAAGTTGCTGAGGGGCAATTTGAGCCACTCGATAAGCCAAATATTGACCATGGGTCTGGACTTGAGCGAATCGCGGCTGCAGTAAATAACGACCCTGACGTCTTTAAGATTAGTTTGCTTTGGCCGATTATTGAAAAGCTGCAAGATCTGAGTGGCAAGGATTACGCTTCACATACCGAAAGTATGCGAGTGATTGCTGATCATTTGAGGGCTGCGACGTTTATGGCGGTTGATGGGTGTGTGCCAAGTAATAAAGAGCAGGGCTATGTGATGCGTCGTCTGCTCCGTCGGGCAATTCGTTATAGTTTTGACTTGGGGATTGAGCAGAATTTCCTGCAAGAAGTTGTGCCGACGATTGCTGATTTGTACGAAGCTGATTTTCCAGAGGTGAAGAATAATCGCGACAATATAATTGCTGTCCTCGTTAAGGAAGAAAAAGCTTTTCGTCAGACTTTGAGAAAAGGCTTGCGACAAATGCAACGCTACGTTGACGATGGCTTGACTGGTGAAGAATTGTTCACTTTGTACGACACTTTCGGTTTCCCAGTGGAACTCAGTACGGAAGAGGCGTATAAACAAGGAATTAAGCTTTCGGACAATTGGCGCGAAGAATTTACCGCGAAAATGGATGAGCAACGACAGCGCTCTAAGACGGCTCGCAAAGGGCAATTTAGCGGTGGCTTGGAAGGTCATGACTCTATTCATCTGAAATATCACACGGCAACGCATTTGTTGGGTGCAGCGTTACGTAAGGTTTTGAATGCGCCAGATTTACAGCAGCACGGAAGTAATATTACCGCCGATCGATTGCGCTTTGATTTTAATCACGATAAATTGACGCCAGAAGAAAAACAGGCTGTCGAAGATCAAGTTAACGCTTGGATTGATGAAGATTTGCCAGTTAGTTTTGCTGTTTATCCAACGAGCGAGGCGCTAAATATGGGTGCAATTGGCGCGTTTGGTGAGCGTTACGGCGACGAAGTTAAGGTGTATTCTATTGGCAAGGATGATAATGTAGTCAGCTTCGAAGTTTGCGGCGGTCCACACGTCGAACACACTGGAGTTTTGGCTGAAGATGGCAAGCGATTCAAAATCATCAAAGAAGAATCTAGCTCGGCTGGAATTCGTCGAATCAAGGCTGTTTTAAGATAGATAATTAACTGTTGCTCTAAAATCACAAGCGTTATATAATATTTCTTATATGGCATTGAAAGACATGTTGAAGAAGTCTGATAAAGATAGTCGCGAACTATTGGTTAGCTTAGATATTGGTACGGAAGTGGTTAAGGCGTTGATCGCTGAAGTTAAAGACGACGAGCTGAAGATTATTGGTGTTGGTCGAAAGCAGCAGGAAATGGGCGATATGCACAGCGGTGCGATTGCTGATATTGCTGGGGTTGTGGCGAATTGTGAGGAGGCTCTGTCTGAGGCTGAGGATCAAGCTGGCGTTCAGGGCAAGCGGGTCGTTATTGGTATCGCGGGCGAATTAGTTAAGGGTGTTACGAATACTATTCGCTATCGTAGGCCGCAGCCGAATAAGCCATTAGACATTGCCGAGATGGAATTTATCATTGAGAAAGTCCAGGAACGAGCCCAGGGAAAAGCTCAGGCTCAAATTGCGCTGGAAACTGGCAATGAGGATGTTGAGGTGAAATTGGTCAACTCGGCGCTGGTGAGTATTCATATTGATGGCTATAAAGTTTCGAATCCGATTAGTTTTCAGGGGCGAGATGTGGCGGTGCAGATTTACACGGCGTTTGCTCCGATGGTTCATATCGGCGCACTGGAGAAGGTTGCGGACGAGCTTGCGCTGGATTTAGTGGCTGTGGCTGCCGAGCCATTTGCGGTGAGTAGGAGCGTTTTGGGATCGGATACGGATAGCAATTTCACGGCGATTCTAGCGGACATTGGTGGCGGCACGACGGATATTGCAGTTGTTAATGACGGCGGAGTCGAAGGCACAAAGATGTTTGGTATTGGTGGACGAAGTTTCACTAGAACTATTGCGGCTGACCTGGATTTAAGCTTCAAAGATGCAGAAAAGTTGAAGCTGAATATTGATAATGAGAATTTGAAGCCTAGCGTCAAGAAAAAAGTTGACGCAGCGATTGATAAGACTTTGGAGGTTTGGTTATCAGGTGTTGAATTGGCGCTGAGCGATTTTGATAATGTCGATTATTTGCCGAATAGGATTTTACTGTGTGGCGGCGGATCGAGCTTGCAGAAAGTTACTGAAGCTCTGAAAACTCGACGCTGGCCAGAGGATTTGCCTTTTACTAAGAAGCCAGTAGTTCAATATATCAATCCGAGTGATATTACAGGGATAGTCGATGAAACTGGAGATATTAGCGACCACACATTTGTAACCGCAATGGGTTTGTTGCGAGTTGGATATGATACAATTATCGGTAGTCAAGACGGTAATAGTTTAGTTGAAAAAGTAAATAGGTTGTTAAAGATTTAAAATGAATAAAGACGTTATTTATATCGATGTAGAAGACGACATTACGACGATAATTAGTAAGATTAAGGCGTCGAAAGAGAGAATTATTGCGTTAGTGCCGCCTCGAAGAATTGGCGTTTTACAAAGTGCAGTTAATATTCGATTACTAGCTCGGGCGGCAACTTCGGCGGATAAGAGAATTGTATTAATCACGAATGATTCGGTTTTGGCTGGATTAGCGGCAACGGCGAAAATCCCTATTGCAAAAACGCTTCAGAGCAAGCCAGAAATTGCGGAGATTCCGGTTCTGAAAGTCGATGACGACAATGATGTGATTGATGGCGGTAAGTTGGCGGTTGGGGATATGGCGGATTCCGCGAAAAGATCAAAGAAATCTGATGAAGATTCTGCCGTAGATAATGTTATAGCTGATGCAAACAAGAAGGAGTCTAAGGGATTGGACTCTCTGAAAAAGATGGTTAAAAAACCAAAAGTCCCTGATTTTAATACATTTCGTAAGAAGTTCTTATTGATAGGCGGCAGTACCTTACTTTTGATCGTATTTTTGGTTTGGGCAATTTGGTTTGCTCCGCATGCCACGGTCGTTATTTCAGCAAAGACTACTAGTATGACAGTTAGTGATACCGTCAGCTTGAATGAAACAGCCACTACAAGCGCAAAATCTAATGTCATTAAGTCTGTAAAGAAAGAATTAGCAAAGGAAGTTAGTGTTGAATTTTCTGCTACGGGCAAAAAGAATGTCGGAGAAAAAGCTACTGGAGTAGTTGTCTTCAGTAACTCGTCGTCAAGTAGTGTGACTATTTCAGCTGGTACAATTTTAAAGAATAGTGGGTTATCTTACACTTTAAATTCTTCTGTGACTGTTCCAGGAGCTACGTTGGGCTGGAGTTGTCCAGGATATAAATGTCCGGGATCTGCTTCTGGGGCTATTACCGCTAGTGAGGGTGGAGCTCAGTATAATGCGGCAACTGGCAGTATGAGCATTTCGGTTGATGACATTTCTGCGTCGCTACGGTCCGCTACTAGTGGCGGCACCGATAAAACTGCAACGGTTGTGACGGCTAGTGATATAGAATCGGCAAAAAGCAAGCTGAGCGAAAAGAAGATTGATGGATTAAAAGAGCAGTTGTTGTCATCATTCGGCGATTCGGCAACGGTTATAGCTGAAAGCTACGTTGAAAACCGATCAGATCCCAACCCAAGTGTAGCGGTAGACGGCGAAGCGACCGGAGCTGTAACTCTAAAATCGACAATTACCGCCAGTGCGTTGGCTATTGATAAGAATGAGCTAAAAAACTTTGTGGAAGCAAAACTTAAAGAGGAGATTTCTGGTAAGAAGTCGCAGAGAATTTATGACAATGGAGTAAGCAAGGTTGCGTTCTCACAATTTTCTAGGGCGCATAATACACAGACCGTGCGCTTAACTACGAATGGTAAGGTTGGTCCAGATATTAAAGAAGCGAACGTAAAGGATCAAGCCAAAGGCAAGAGTTACGGAGAGGTTCAGTCTGCTATTGAATCTATCGAAGGTGTTGAAGATGTCGATGTTAAATTCTCACCATTCTGGGTTAAATCTGTTCCAAAAGATATCAATAAGATTAATGTCGAATTTAAGATAAAAGATGTCAAGTAAGAACTTTTTAGCGCTGGATGTTGGATCGCGGCGAATTGGCTTGGCTATGGCGGATTCGCAAGTGAAGATCGCCGTGCCGTTCGGTTGGTTGGAAAATAATGAAAATATCGTCCAGGAAATAACAGAGCTAGTATTGAGGCACGATATTGATACGATCGTAGTGGGCTATCCGCGAAATCAATCTGGTGAACCAACAAAGCAGACGGAATTTGTGGAAGAATTTGTTAAGCAATTTGAAGACATTGAGCTTGATACTGAGATTGTTTTTCAGGACGAATCTTTAACGAGTGTGCAGGCCGAGCAGAGATTAGGGAATAAAATTAAAGATAAGGGCGAGATTGATGCGGAGGCTGCTAGCATAATTTTGCAGGATTTTTTGGAGGAGAATTATGAAAATTCGTAAACGACGTATTTGGCTATTAGTGTTATCAATAGTTGTGGCTATCGCTGGAATTGGCGCCCTTGGGGCAACGGTGTGGTATAAGCAGATGCTTTCTCCTGCCGACATAAATAGTCAGCAAGCTTTCAGAATTAATATTAAAGAAGGCATGGGGTCTAGTGATATTGCCAAAACTTTAGAGGATAATAAAATTATCAAAAACTCTTTAGCATTTTCTATTTACACAAGGCTTCATAATTCAGCGAGCAAGTTTAAGGCTGGCGTTTATTCTGTAAAAGCTTCACAATCTGTCGATGAAATAATTAATCATTTGACCAGTGGTAAAACTGATGAGATTGCTATAACATTTTATCCTGGATCGACTTTGAATAAAAAAATAAAGAATTCTGATGGCAGAGAGGTTGAATCTGTGTTGCTTAAGGCGGGATTCTCGGATGATCAGATAAAAAAGGCATTTGCCGCTAAGTATGACAGTCCAGTTTTTGCAGGTAGGCCGGAAAATGCTGGGCTTGAGGGGTATATTTACGGTGAAACATTCTATATTTCCCCAGACGAAACTGCAGAACAGGTTTTACAACGCTCAATTGATCATTTGGAGAAAATTGTTAAGAAATATAATCTGGAGGAGAAATTTAAAGCTCATGGACTGACTCTGTATCAGGGGATAACACTAGCGTCGATTATTCAGCGCGAATCGATTGGCTGCGGGTCTGGTGCGGCAACTTGTGAAGATCAGCGTAAGATTGCTAGTGTATTCTACAATCGCCTGAAAGCCAATATGCCGTTGGGCTCTGATGTGACATATCAATATATTGCCGACAAAACAGGGGTAGAGCGCTCACCAAACCTTAAATCGCCATATAATACACGTATTCAAAAAGGCTTAACTCCTGGACCAATCGCTTCGCCTAGTTTGAGCGCGTTGAACGCCGCTGCCGACCCGATAAGCTCTGATTATCTATATTTCCTGAGTGGTGACGATGATATTACGTATTTTGCAAAGACCAACGAAGAACACGAGGCTAATGTCAAGGCTCACTGTCAAAAGAAGTGCCAGATTTCTTGACAAAAACGCATTTTATAAAATTTATTGACTTTATTGTCAATGTTGTGTAAAATAGATGTTAGATCATTTGTCTAATTTATCAACAGGGGTGAATTACGATAAATGACCTGCCAAAATTGTCGCTACGGATATAGCAAAACTAATGTAGAATAATAATAATCAATTAGGTCGACAACATATCCTGTTCTATTGCGAGAAGAAAGACAATTTGGTAGAGGTGCTAGTGGTAACATTGGCGCAAGGAGAACGATTATTCGTAACCATTTTACATCTCTTCGGAGTAAAAAACGTAAACTGCAATCATTTGCAATCTACGGTGGAATATTTTTATTGACTATATCATTTTTGGTCTACGGTAATAGCGGTAGTAATGTATTCGCTGAAAGATCAAAAACTTTGGCATCATCTGAAACTACTGGTGTTTCATCGGTATCTAAGTCTGCTAAGTCTAAAACAGCTTCAGTAGATGAATTAACGGCAGCTAATGCTGTAACTAACTTGGCGGAAACGGCGGAATTGCCTTCGGCTGGTGACTTGCGCGAGTCTGAAACTTCACTAACAATTAAGAAGAACCTTTCCCAGAATGATACAGAAGTTATAACAAAACCTGACATTGTTAAGCCAGATACTTCGGCTGCGCGTGGCATTTCGTCTTATGTAACCAAAGAGGGTGATACGATGGAGTCTATTGCTAAGAAGTTTAAGATTTCATCTCAGACGCTTCGTTGGGCTAATAATACAACTTCAGACGCTGTAGAGCCGAATAAGACTCTAGTTGTGCCTCTTGTTGATGGTGTTGTTTATACTGTTAAAGACGGCGATACTGCCCAATCTCTAGCAGAAAAGTATAAGACGAGTGCTGAGCGTGTTGTTCTATATAATGATATAGATGACGGCGCTAAGCTATCTACTGGCTCTAGAATTGTGTTGCCTGGAGGCGAACTTCCAGAAAATGAGCGACCTGGTTATGTTGCTCCACGAAGTAGGTCTTATGGTAACCGATATTCTTCTTCGGCATCGTCTACTACTACGAGCGCGAGTCGAAGCTGGTTGACTGCTTCTGTCGGCAACCGCTATGCGGCAGGTAACTGTACATGGTATGCATACGAGCGTCGTTTGCAGCTTGGTCGTCCGATTGGTAGTTTCTGGGGTAATGCTAATACTTGGGCTACAAGTGCTCGTTCTGCTGGATTTGTAGTTAATAATACGCCAGCACCTGGTGCAATATTCCAGACGACTGCCGGATATTATGGTCACGTTGGTATTGTTGAGCGAGTTGAAAACGGTGTGGTTTACGTTAGCGACATGAACTACGCAGGTTATGGAATTATTACTCACCGTACACTCAACGGTGCAGGCGGTTATCTATATATCCACTAGAACTAGTTAATATTAGCACCTCCGCTATCTCTCGGGGGTGCTTTTTGGTATACTAAAGATATGTTTGTAGATATTGCAAAAGTTTTAGT
>ERZ773214.1704-NODE-1704-length-12498-cov-2.731013_pt1 | contig 12498 bp, 7 predicted proteins | sample MGYA00511238_ERZ773214 | MGnify/ENA primary metagenome ERZ773214 (study PRJEB29015, sample SAMEA2738157) | human oral metagenome | biome: human oral; feature: human-associated habitat; material: saliva | place: China | collected 2259 ...
GATAGCCGTTGCCGTAAGCAGCAAAGGTAGCATCGTCGGGAATAGACGTACCGTTGGGGTAAGGATAGAAATAGTCGTCGATGTGGAAGCCGTCGATGTCGTAGCGGCGCACAATATCGGCAGCCACTTGGCAAATATAATGGCGATTTTCTGCCTTTCCGGGATCAAAAATCAAAAGACCGTCATACGGGAAACAACGATCAGGATTCAACTTCGCAGGGTGATTAGCCGCCAAAGCGCTCGTGCCTTTCGTCTTCGCACGGAAAGGATTGATCCACGCGTGCAGCTCCATTCCGCGCAAGTGGCATTGCTCCACCATCCACGCCAAGGGGTCCCAATAAGGCGAGGGCGCCGCGCCCTGACGCCCCGTAAGGTAACGGCTCCAAGGCTCATAGGGACTATTATACAAGGCATCGCCTTCCACTCTCACTTGGAAGATAATCGTATTCACGCCGCAGGCTTTAAGGGCGTTGAGTTGGCGAGTCAGATTGGCTTGCATCGCATCGCGCTTCAAGCCCTGAAACTGCCCGTTAACAGCTTGGATCCACGCGCCTCGAAACTCGCGCTTCGGAAGTTGCTGCGCCGCAAGCGAGAAGGCGCAAAAGAGCATCAAGATAAGGAGTAAGGATTTCTTTTTCTTCATTTTTTGCTAAACAATGTCGCACATTGGCGACAGGGTTATCGGATGTGTCTATTCTCTGCTGGGTTCCGGTGAGCACCAAAGACGAGTGGCTAAACGCTTTCTACAGCTTGCGCGCTTCCTCTTTCGCCCAAAGACGCCAAAAGGCCTTTCTCGGCAATAAAAAGAGCGTAAAAACTCTCGCGAAAAGCCCACTTTACCTCTCGTTTAATGCTACTACGCGCCCAAAATTAACAATTATTTTGCAAGAACTTTGCAATTTTTGCGATCAAAGTTAGCTTCTCTTCCACAATTTAGCCAAACAACTGCTGAAAAATCTGATTATACGCTCACGATAACGCGCTCTAAATTGCCATTCTCGCCAACTTCGCCGCTAAAAATGCATGATCAAAGCCCTGCAACCAACCAGCCTCGACACGCAGTCCATCGGCATCGCAGCATAATAAATGCGCCGTTCGCAGCAATCAGGCTTACGAACGGCGCACTTGGCTTTAATGGGCGAAAAGAGTGCCGCAATGCGGTTTTTAGTGCTTAGAGCAATCGCTTTCAGCCTTCATGTTGGCCTCTACTTGGCGCGTTTTGAGCAGCAAGACGCCTTTCTTACCGCGTTCGCCGTATTTTGCAGTCGCGTCCTCACCTTGTAGAAGTTGCACGGAAGCGATATCCGAACTTTTTGTCGCAGCTAAGGTGGCGTCATCCGTGATTTCATTGCCGTCAACCACGATGATGAAATCTGTTTTCTGACGCAGTTCTTGCAAATTCTTAACACGAAAATCCAAACGTGAGATCCAGCCTTTTTCAGCCGAAAGTTTTACGCCCGATTGTTGCGAACAATTTTCCGAAGAACGACACTCTCCCTGCGCAGCTCCTTGTTTGCAGCAACTCTTTTGCGCTCCGCAAGCCTCAGAGTTTTGCTTGCATCCGTTCAGATTCTCTTTGCAATCGCCACACTTTTGCTTTGCGTCGCCGCATTTCTGCTTGCAGTCGCCACACTTTTGTTTAGCGTCGCCGCATTTCTCTTTGCAATCGCCGCACTCTTGTTTAGCGTCGCCGCACTTTTGCTTGCAGTCGCTGGATTTCTCTTTGCAGCAGTCGCCGGCCTTATTTCCGCCACAGCTACCGGCTTCCTTTTTGCAAGTCGTCTGATTGGTCTGCTGCGAGCACGTTTTCGGCTCTTCGCAAGACGCAGAAGTCTTCCCCAGCGTCCTTTCACGGTTAATCATCTGTTGGCGCAAGTTGCCCTCCGTCAAGGTTTTTACCTGACCATTTGTTGCTTTATTAACCGTTACTTTACTTGTGCTATAAGCAGGTTCTGTTACGAAGCGTTCAGTTTGCTTCTCCACGCGTTCAGTTTTCGCTTTCTTTGCCGGACGGCGCTTTTTCGGGCGCTGTGCAGTAGCTCCTACGCAGACCGCAGCCAGCAATAAAAATGCTACATACTTCTTCATCGTAATTTAATCTTGTTTATCGTTATACATAATAAGAGATCGTACACTTTCATCCGGCATCGCATTGAGCAGAGCTGAAAGAAAGTAGCCGATTTGTTGCAAAAATAATACAAACCGCACAAACTACGGCCATAAAACCCGAATGTTTGCCATTAATAATTGTAAATACGAAAAATAAGGCCGCACTTCGTTTTCGCTAAAATGCAGCAATGAGGATAAAAAACGGAAAAGACAAGCGACGGAAAAGCAATCTAAAAAAACCGGAATTTGTAATTTTGTAGTCAAATAGCTAAACTCTTACACGATGATGATGCACACGACAGACGCAAGGCGCCTTTTACAGCGCAAACTCGACTCTCTATTGCGCACAGGACAAATTCTGTTAGAAAGCTCTGCTGATACCAGCCGCATTATGCGCAATATGAAGCGCGCGGCGGCTTATTTGGGATTGCCGGAGAAGAATCTGCACATCCACATCGACTATAATATGTTGATGGTCAACATTCACAACACCGAACTCTCCTTTTCCAAATTTCAGCGCTGCGATAAGCACGGCATCAACTTTACGGCTATTTCCGCCGTTAGCAAACTGACGTATCGAGCGGCCAATGAAAACTACTCTTTGGCGCAATATGAAGCCGCGCTCGACGAGATTGCCAACCGCGAGCGCAACTATTCTCCACTCTTGACAGCTGTTGGAGCTGCCTTTGCCTGCGGCGGCTTCTGCATACAGTTTGGTTGCGATTGGGTCGCTTTTCTCTACGCCACGCTTGCTGCCTTTTTGGGTTTCCGCCTACGCTATCGGCTGATCGAATTTGGTCTTAATATCTATATGGCTATTGCCTGTGCGGCCTTTGCCTCAACCGTTGTGGCTTGGCTGACCACGTATTTACCCGCAAGCTGGACTTCTACGCCTCTCCACCCCCTCTTAGCCTGCGCCTTGTTCATTGTGCCGGGCGTCCCGCTCATAAATTTTGTCGACGATATGTTAGACAACAACATCCAAACCGGACTTGTGCGAGCGGCCAATACGATGATGATGATGATCGCTATGGCTTTCGGCATCCTTTTCGCCCTCAAATTCTGCCTATGGGCCTTCAATTTTCAACCCGATATTATGGGCATCCCGATGGTCCCCCACCACAACTATTGGGAATACGCCGTCGCGGCCGCCATCTCCGGTATGGGTTTCTCGATGATCTTTAATATCCCGAAGCGCCTCCTGTGGGTCGCTGCCGTGGGCGCAGCCATAGCCGTATGCACCCGCAATCTGGTCAGTTTGCAGCCCGACGAATTATGCCAATTCAGCTTAGGCTGGGGCGGCGTATTGGGTTCGCTGGCCGCTTCCGTCTTAATCAGTTTGATTATGTTGCGTATGGCCCACCGCGTCCACGCTCCGATGCAGATTCTGGCTATCTGTAGCGTCATCCCGATGGTGCCCGGCGTGCTGATGTATCGCAGTCTCTACTCCTTCTTAATGATGACGCGCACGGAGACCCAATTGGTCGATATGATGTCGCTGGCCGGCATCAACGGCATCAACGCTTCGCTCATGATCTTCTGCATTGCCTTGGGCGTGGCCGTGCCTTCCGTCTTCGCCAAGCGATATATCGGCGCCAAGAAGCAGCAGCGCTTCTTCGAGACGCTGAAAGCGCAGCGGCGCGAAGGCAAATCCTTCGACTGGGAGCAATTTTAAGATCAACGCAAGCGGCTCGTCACACGGCGGCCGCCCAACCTTCAAATAGCAACACTGATGAACAAGACATTTAAGCGCGTGGATCTCAGCCTCGTAGGCCGCGAAGATCCCTTTCAAACGATCGGCCACGAATGGTTACTGATTACGGCCGGCACACCGACGCATTATAATATGATGACGGCCAGTTGGGGGATGCTGGGCATCCTTTGGAACAAGCCCGTGGCTACGATTTTCATCCGTCCGGAGCGATATACGCACGACTTTGTCGAGGCTACAGACCGCTTGACGCTGAGTCTGCTCGGCGATCATCGCGAAGCCTACAAAATCTGTGGCTCAAAATCGGGGCGGGATCTGGATAAGACGGCCGCTGCGGGCCTCCACCCCGCGACGCTACCCGACGATCTCGTCACCTTCGCTGAAGCCCGCTTGGTTTTGGTTTGTCGCAAACTCTACAAGTCGACCCTGCGCGCCGACGAGTTTATAGACGCACAACCTTACGATCGTCATTACAACCCCAAAGAAGGAAATTTGCACGACGTATATGTCTGCGAAATAGAAGCCGTCTACGCCCCCGAAGGCGACGCCTAAGCCTTAGGGCGAAAAGGGCGCAATCATCGTCCCGCTCAAAGCATCTACGGAGGCTTTGGGCGGGATTTTTTTTGCGGAGATCAAGTATTTCTTCCGCCTTTTTAGTCATTGCATAACCACAGCAGTCGACCGCTGACGTTTTTCGTCACGAGAAAAAAGGTGTGCGCTCGTGATAAAAAAGGCTTCACCTCACGAGAAAAAAGGTTTGCACTCACGAGCGTAAACAAAAGAAGCAGACGGACGGCGGTTGCAAGTTGGGAGCAGGCCGATTAAAAAGAGGGCACGCCGACAATGAAAAAGGCTCTGCCGCAGAGCGCCGATGAGCCTCGATCGACTAAAACAAAAAAAGCCTGCCTCCAAAGGGAGACAGGCGGCACTAAAACTATATTTTTACCTTGGCAAAGGTAATTGAGCCAAACTATTTATCGACCGAATTGATACGTTATCTCATAGAAGCACGGCCGAACTGAGCCTTTGGAGCGTTCATGTCCTTCTGTGCTGGGCACGATCAAGCGCACTTTGGCTATTTCGCCCGTCGGCGTCGTTTGCCGGCCCAAACCGATAAACGGCAGGGGGAACAACCAGCCCGAAGGAACGGCAGCTCCGTAAAGACTCTTCATCACGCCGCTATTAAAAAGTCCGCTATAGATGCCATAACTATTGGTCACGGTCATCACATCCGGCCTATCCTCGTTGGCTAAGACGTTGTTGCCCGACTGCAAACTGTCGGTAGCCAAATTGTATTCAAGGTAACGGCAAACGACAGGGGCGCTTTTGCCCGACGCAATCTTACCGGGTTGGCCCTTGCGCAGAATCTGCATATAGACGCCCGATCCGGCAAAGAGTACGTACTCGTTTTGGGCTACGTTGGTCGTAGAATCTTGCTTGTAAAATTGCTCTTCGGAGATGACTTTGATGTTTCCTGGCACATCAAGCAGGTATAACCCCGACTCAGCGTCGACGACCTTCGCGCCTTTCTTGAGGAAGTTTTGCACCTGTCGACGCTCCCGCTTGCGCTTATCGGCATAGGAAGTATCGTCATTGCTGCAAGCCTGAAAAAGGCAGACGCCGGCAAGCAGAAGCGGCAACACGAGCGCTACACGCTGCCACACATTGCGGCATAAACGGATGCGAAAGGATGTATTTTGCATTGTAATCATTCTTATTTTGGGCAAAAATAAGCAATAACACGCACGTGGGCCGCATTTTTTCAAAAGGAATTGCGGCATAAAGCCGAAAAAACGCTAAAATTGTAAGCCAGTTTGGCAGGTTATCGGGTTATTGGCGCGCCACTTTCCATCGGCAGCTTTTGTATAGCAATCCGCGTGCGCCCTTGCTCAACGAATTGGGCGCCGGCGAGGCACTTAGGCGCGCAAAGATGCACCATCGGCGGGGCACAACGCGCACGAAACGGGCGAAAAAAAGGGAAAGAAGCATAGGATTTTGCGTAAAATGCGCCCAAATTATTTGCAGAATTAAAATAAACTCCTACCTTTGCAAGCGCAAACAAAAGGGTACCTTGACCGAGTGGCTAGGTAGCGGTCTGCAAAACCGTGTACAGCAGTTCGAATCTGCTAGGTACCTCTACAAAGCGGAGCACTTCTGACGAAGTGCTCCGCTTTTTTAGTTTTATTCCATATCTCAAGGGCCGCGCGCCGCATCAGAAGGGCAAGCCAACGGCAAAATGGAGGACGAAATCGCGAGAAAATTTGGGGTGAATCAGCGGATAGTGACCGCGACCTGAGGGATAAGCGGGGTCAACGGCCTTCATGCCGCCATCTAAACGCAAGATAAAATAATCAAGGTTGAGGCGGAGGCCCAAACCATAGGCCACGGCCAACTGCTTATAGAAAGAACTCAGGTGGAATCGGCTTCCTGAAAGATTTTCATAGCGTCGCGTGTTCCACACATTACCGGCATCTACGAAGAAAGCACCATTGAATTTCCAGAAAAGCGCCGTTCGCCATTCAAAACTCAAATCGAGCTTCATATTTCCCGTTTGGTTGATGAAATCTACTTTGCCGTCCTTCTCTACATAATTGCCAGGGCCGAGCGAACGCACGTTCCAGCCGCGCACGCTGTTGGCCCCACCGGCAAAATAACGCTTCTCGTAGGGGATTACGGCAGAGTTTCCATAGGGAATTGCCAAGCCAAAAGCGGCGTGAAACGCGAAGGTGTTGCGGCTATTTATACGCAAACTGCGCACAAAATCGACATCGACCTTTACATATTGGGAATAGGCAATATTAAACAGCCTGTGTTGGCCCGCTTCATTCTTACTTGCTCTGACGATTTTGGATATTCCGTGCAGCAGATTGCCGGCTGCTTCGACGCCAAACTTCACTTGCCAGCCCTTTGTCAGTTGGCCGGTAAGCGGAGAAAATGTTACGCTGCCTCGTTCCTTATCTTGCTGGGAGTTATATACGAAACTGTAGCCCGTATTCATAATGAAGAGATCCGCATAACTGGCTCGCAAAATCGAATATCGAGGGTCAGCGTTGTTAAGATAGTCGCGCCTAAACGTATTGGAAATCCAGGGCATAAAGACATAGTTGAGGCTGATCATATCAAAACGATGCTGAAAGCCGGGATGGGCATGATAACTCCAGCGATAGGCCCAGTTGCCCGTGACTACACGCCGATGAAACTCCGGCCTGTTTTGCGAATTGTACATAAAGCTGAGGTCGCTCGTTGCCTTTAAGCGCTGACGCGCCGATTGGCGCACAAAAGGTAGGCGAAAGGTGGGAAAACGGAGCGAAGCCTCGCCGCTAAACTCTAAGTAGTTTTCGTTGCCGTAGCCTTCCAAGCCCCTGATGGCTTCGTAAGCCATTCTTCCCTTCAAAAGCAGGCGTTCGGCGCCCTTAAATAAGTTACGATTCGTAAAGGAAAGGGCCAAAGCAGCGCCCAAATCGCCGCTGGTATTCGTCCCTTCAAGCTCGAGACTGACTGCATTGGGCTTGTTGCGCACAATCGTAACGTCGGCATCGAGCAAAGCAGAATCGCTGGGCGGCTCGTTAAACTTAATCGTCGTATAGCGCACCGCCGACAAACCGTTCATTGCCGAATAGCTGTCTTGAACGTCTTCTTCGCGGAACAAACTATCGGGCCGGATTAACAGATGATTTTTGTAGAGATGTTTACGAAAGGCCAACTTGTCCGCACCCAGGCTCGGCGAGTCCCATATTTTGATCGTACGAAAACGGTAAGGCTGATAAGCCCGCACCGAATCGATGCCGGGCGGGCGGGAAAAGACGAAAGTCAGCGCCACACGGTCACTGCCGGCAACGGTATCGGCGTCGTAACCGACAAAATCGCGGTTGATGCGATAGTAACCTTGGTTCTGCAGGACTGTGATCACACGATTGCGCTCTTCGTTGAGAACGGAGACATCCAAAGGCATACCCACGTGGAGCAAACTTTTAGTGCGCAAAGCTGATACAGCGCACTCCAAACGCGGATCATCGAAGCGGTAGGCTAAAGAATCGACAACGTAGCGCACACCCGGCCGCAATTTATACGTAAGTCGGACGCGCCGCCGGCGCTTTTGTGTGAGCGTATCTACCGCTGCGTGCAGATAGCCTCGCGATTGGAGAGCAGCGAGCAGCGCAGCGCGCGAAGCAGCAGTCGACGCCGTATCATAAACGACAGGCGCTTCGCCGAGGCGGCGAAAGAAACGGCCGCGGCGCTTTGTCGTATCGGCCGGCGAGAGGCAATAAATGCCGAGCGGCACTTTAACCAGATTAAACCAGCGCGCATTTGGCTGCTGACGCACATATTTAATATAGTCGGCAGTTTTGACTTGCTTAGTTGCAGATACCACTTTGACGTCGCTCAGCATCGCTTCATCGCCCGCCAAATAGCGTGTAGGCGAGCACGATTGCAGCAAAAAAAGCAGCAAAGTAAGTCCTGCGAAGAGCAGGGATAGAGAAACGTGACGGTTCAAAGGCTTCAATTTTGAAGCAAATATACTACTTCATTAGCTTCTGTCTTTGTAATTTTGCCGAAAAATCCATAAGATGCTGACAAGAGCTGAAATAAAATGGCTGCACGGCCTGACGCGCAAGCGGCAGCGCGATGCTGAAGGCCTCTTCATCGCAGAAGGGCCGAAGGTAGTCGGAGATCTGCTGGCCTTGCTCCCTTGCCGACTGCTCTTAGCAACGGCTGATTTTCTACAAAGCAAGGCGCAATGGTCCGCCGCAGAGGTGCGCGAGCTGTCGGCGTCGGAACTGGCGCGCGTTTCGCTTTTGCAAGCGCCGCAGCAGGTCGTTGCCGTCTTTGAAAAGCCCACGCCGGTGCCTTGGCAACCCACAGACGAACTGGCTTTGGCTTTAGATGGCGTGCAAGATCCGGGTAATGTGGGGACGATTATCCGATTAGCCGACTGGTTCGGCATACATAATATATTGTGTAGCCCAACTACGGCCGACGCCTTCGCGCCAAAGGTGGTGCAAGCTACGATGGGCGCACTCGGCCGCGTCAATCTCCACTACGTAGATCTCTGCGAAGTGCTCGCTAAGTTGCCTGTGGAGACACCGATTTACGGAACTTTTCTCGACGGATCGAATATTTACGAGCAAACATTGGATACGAAAGGCCTCATCATAATGGGCAACGAAGGCCAAGGCATATCGCCCGCCGTCGAGCGTTTCGTTTCAAAGCGTTTGTTCATACCTCGCTTCCCCCTTGACGCAACGGGCAGCGAGAGCCTCAACGTTGCGATGGCCACAGCCATCGTTTGCGCCGAATTCAGACGAAGAAATTACTAAACAATGAACCTACTCCTCCTCATTAACATAAGCTTGTTGGCAACGATGCTGCTCTGCCTGCTCGCCCTTTGGCGCTTTCGCTGGCGCGATTATTCTCTGCCGGCACGCTGGTCCGAAACAGCCGAATCGATGGAGCAACCTGCGATCTCGATTATCATTCCGGCGCTCGACCAGGGCGACTATTTGGCCGAGTATCTGCCGGTTTTCTTGCAGCAAGACTATCCTGCGTTTGAGATTATCGTAGTCGACAAGGCCTCGACCGACAATACGCCTGATGTGCTCAAGCGCCTATCGGCCGAAGATAAGCGGCTGCGCTACTTGTCCGTACCTCGCTCGGCGCGCCACATAGAATTGACCAAACTGGCTCTGACGTTGGGCGTGCGATCCGCGCGTTTTCCTTGGGTGGTCTTTACGCGGGCCGACTGCCAACCGGCGTCGCCCGACTGGCTCTCACGACTGGCGGAGCAGTTTGCACCCGGCGTAGAGATGGTCGGAGGTTATGCCAACTATCTCAACGATGAGACGCGCCAAGCGCGCCGCCCGATCTTCGAACGTCTGCGTTTGCAGTTGCGTTTGGCGCGAGCTGCTCGAAGCGGACGCCCCGTTTATGCCGACCCCTGCAACCTGGCCGTCAAGAAAGCCTTTTTTATGGCACAGGAGGGCTTTGCCAACAGTCTGCTGCTTCCCTTTGGGGAGGAAGAATTGTTTGTGGATGCGTATGCCACGCCTGAAAATTTCCGCCTGACTTGGCATCCTGACGCCACGATTTGCCAGCAACTACCCGCTCGCCGCCTGCTTTCCGACGAGCGGATCTATACGGCGGAGATCGCCAACCGCAGTAGTCGCCGCCGCCGACTGTATGCTGCGCGCGAAGCGTGGGCTTCCTGCTTTTTCTTTCTGTTTTTCCTGCTGACGCTGACTTATATCGGTGAGCGTACATTTTATATTTTACAACAATCAGTTTACTTTATCCAAGATTTGGCCACAGATCTGCCCTTCTTGCTCCTCCTCATCGCGGCCATCATCCTACCGATCCGCTTGATGCGCAAGGCTACGCGGACTCTGGGTGAGCGCCGCTTTGGCGGGATGCTGATTGCCTACGCTTGGCTGCAACCTTTGCGCAACCGGCTCACGTATTTGCGCCGCCTCCACCGCAGCGACAGTTTTGTTCGCCCCTCTTTATAATTGCTCACTTTTGACTGACGGCCGACAAACGGCCGATACCGCTGATAGCGTCCGGCCTTTGCATGCCACCGGCAGTTATTGGCGCGTAAAGGATCGACTTTTACCGCCACGCAAAGACACAAACTATGGCGACAAGTCAAAGTTTGATACATTTAGTCCCCTACTATCCCCTCTCCTCCTCTTCTTACTACACCCAACGCCCTAAACAGCAACGCTTGAAGCGCAAATAGGACCTCAAGAAGGCAGCTTTCGTTTTCGTTTGGTGGCGGCAAACAATAGTTTGGTCCCACCAAACCATAGTTTGTTCCCGGCAAACGATAGTTTGGTGCCAGCAAACAAAAATAGCCTCCTTTTTTCATACTGGGACTATGAGTCTTGGCCTATCAAAATAAGATATCTGTGAAGATATAGCTGATTTAATGTTATAATAAATTGGATGTGTTTTTCTGATTATATGATCGATATATTAAGTGTTGATAAATAGGATGATAGATTCGTATTATTATAGACTTTTAAAGCGAGTTGTTTGGCACCTGAACAATAAAAAGTTTCCGGATAAGTATCATTGAGACTTTTCCGGAAACTACAAAAAAATAATGCTCGTATGAAGGATCAAAAACTTAATAGGGTAGCGCCGTAGGCGGGAAGTGATAATGATACAATCTTATCTTGTTGTAAATCTAACGTGCATATTTCGCCCGTCAGCAAGTCTTTTGCTTTGCGCTTACCAGCCTTTAGTGATAGGTAGTCAAAAGCGTGTGCCGGTATGCATACACCTACCTGTATGGGGGTTGCATCAAAATTGGCTACAATCAGTATGTGGTGTTTACCATCCGATCGTAAGAAAGCATATTGTTTATCAGGGTTGAAATTGTTTGCACGAGTATTGTTGACATACATCAAGTCAAACATCTTACCTTGAGAAATCGCAGGTGTATCCCTGCGAATCTGTAGCAACTTTGTGTAGTAATCGCTTAGCTTTTTCTCGTTTGATGTGTACGAGGCTTTGCCTTTAAGGAGCTTCAAATAAGATGAGACGGTCCAATAATCAAAAATTGTTGTTCGTCCATCACACCCGCTAAAACCTTCGTCGTCCATTCCACGCTCGCCTAATTCTTGGCCGGCATAAACCATAAAGGGGTTGTTGCTTAAACAAGTACTAACTACTAAAGCAGGGAGAGCTTTAAACGGATTAGTTGCAAAGAAGTCAGACGCAATGCGTTGTTCGTCATGGTTTTCAAGGAAATTAAGCATATGCGGACGTATGTCGTCAATCGCTTGCCAGCAAGAGGTAATAGCAGATGCCGAACTCTGACCGCAAACTACAGAGCGCAGCGTATCATACAAGCCAACCTTGTCATATAGATAGTCGAATTTACCCTGATGTAAGTAGTTTCTGTATTCAGCTGGGTTATATACTTCAGCAATGAAGATAAGGTGAGGATAATCTGCCTTTAGGCGAGATAAAGCATAGTTCCAAAATTCTACAGGTACCATTTCTGCCATATCGCATCGGAAACCATCTACTCCTTTTTGGGCCCAATAGCGTAGGATGTCTGTCATTTTCACCCATGTATCGGGAATGGGGTCAAAATGCTTAGAGCGATTATCGAAATAGTTGACACCATAGTTGAGCTTGATGGTTTCGTACCAATCATTTTTATTAGGCTGTGCATCAAATCGGTCGTTTCCTGTGGCCTTTGCAGGACTTTCTTTGTAAGAACCTTCGTGTCCTAAAATATTATTAAGCTTAAGCGGCTCATTAGGGCAATAGTAAAAGTTATTAGTAGAATCGAAAGCTTTGGTTATATCATCATTTTGACCTAGATCGCTTATTCCTTTAGGACGTGCAATGGAATGATACTGGCGAGAAACGTGATTGGGCACAAAATCAATCAACATTTTCAGACCAGCCTTATGCGTGCGTTCAACTAGCGCTTCAAATTCCTGCATCCTGTTTTGAGTAATGGTAGCTAAATCCGGATCAACATCGTAATAATCCTTGATAGCGTATGGAGAACCTGCTTTCCCTTTTACCACTTCGGGGTTATCTTGTGGTAAATTTTGATAAGCTGTTTGTGTAGCATGCGCGATAAGACCCGTATACCAAATGTGTGTGTAGCCATTTTTCTGTAGTTTTTTTAAGCGAGACGAGGTGAAGTCGGCAAATTTTCC
>ERZ773214.1705-NODE-1705-length-12497-cov-6.035284_pt1 | contig 12497 bp, 6 predicted proteins | sample MGYA00511238_ERZ773214 | MGnify/ENA primary metagenome ERZ773214 (study PRJEB29015, sample SAMEA2738157) | human oral metagenome | biome: human oral; feature: human-associated habitat; material: saliva | place: China | collected 2259 ...
GGGCGCTTTGTCTTCGTCTCCTCGCTCTCGGTCATGGGCCCCGTGGCCGACCCCGTGCAGCGTGTGCCTGCCGAAGCCTATCGGCCCATCGCCGACACCGACCGCCCCGCACCCAACACGGCCTACGGGCGCTCGAAGCTCGAGGCCGAGGAAGCCCTCACCGGTGTGGAGGGGTTGGACTACGTCATCCTCCGCCCCACCGGTGTCTACGGCCCTCGCGAGCGCGACTATTTCCTCATGGCCGACAGCATTCGCAAGCACATCGACTTCGCCGTGGGCTATCGTCCGCAACGCCTCACGTTCATCTACGTGCGCGACCTCGTCGACGCCTGCTACGCGGCGCTCTCTCGCGGTGAGCGCGGTCGGGCCTACTTCCTGAGCGACGGTGGCAGCTACGACAGCCGCGAGTTCGGCCGCCTGCTGCAAAGCGAAATGGGCGTGCACGGCGTGCTGCGCATCACCGCCCCCGAGTGGTTCCTGCACGGCGTGTGTGCCCTCGGGAGTTTGAGCTACAAGCTCTTCGGCCGCAAGGGCACAATGCCCCCGACGCTCAACCTCGACAAATTCCGCCTGCTGCGGCAGCGCAACTGGCTGGGCGACATCGAACCCGCCCGCCGCGATTTGGGTTTCGCTCCGCAATGGACCCTCGCCGCCGGGGTGAAAGAAGCCGTGGCGTGGTACAAGCGCGAAGGTTGGCTCTGATCCCACGCGCTCTCACGCCGCGCCGACAGCGTTAGTGCTCCGTCCGCACAGCCGACTCCGCTCCACAGTGCCCGCCCCCGGGTCTGCTGTCCGAGCGGCACCCCACCCCATCGGACGGCTGCCCCCACCCGCTGCCCACTGCCGGCTCACCGTGACGCCGTCGGTGCGCACACCCCCCGATTCCCCCGCATTCATCACAACTCCACCTCCCCTATGCCCCATCCCTTAGCCACCCTTTGCATCACCGCCGCCCTGGCCCTTCCGGCCGTGGCCCAGCGTGGTGCCATCAGCGGCGAAATGCTCGAAAACTTCCGCCGCGAAGTGCCGCAAACCCCCACAGCCCGTGCCCTGCAAAACGCCCTTGTCACCCAAGGTGTGGGCGCACTGGCCACGCGCAACAACGCCGCCGAAGCGGCCGACACCTATTTCTCCAACGAAGCCCCCTCCAAAGGCATCACCGACCAACAATCGTCGGGACGCTGCTGGCTGTTCACGGGCCTGAACGTGATGCGCGCCCAAGTGATCAAGGAGCGTCAACTCGCCAAATTCGAATTCTCGCAGAGCTACAACTCGTTCTACGACCAGTTGGAGAAGGCCAATCTCTTCTTGCAGTCGATGATCGACTACGCCGCCCGCCCCATGGACGACAAGACGGTGGAGTGGCTCTTCAAGAACCCCATTTCCGACGGCGGCACCTTCACCGGCGTGCAGGACGTGGTGAGCAAATACGGCGTGGTGCCCTCGGAGGTGATGCCCGAAAGCTACAACGCCAACAACACCCGCGAAATGGCCGGTGTGCTCGCCCTCAAGCTCCGCGAATATGGGCTCGAATTGCGCAAGGCCTACGCTGTAGGTGAGCGCGACGCGAAGCTCCAAAAGCGCAAGACGCGCCAACTCTCGACCATCTACCGCATCCTCACCGCCTGCCTCGGCACGCCCCCGACGGAATTCACCTGGACGCTGCGCGACAAGGACGGCAAGCCCGTGAGCACCGAGCGCTACACCCCGCGTTCGTTCTACGATCGCTTCGTGGGTCGCGACCTCTCGAGCTACGTCATGCTCATGAACGACCCCTCGCGCCCCTATCACAAAACCTACACCATCGATCTCGACCGCCACACCTACGACGGCCACAACTGGACGTACATCAATCTGCCGATGGACGAGATCAAGCAGATGGCCATCGCCTCGATCAAGGACAGCACGCGCATGTACTACTCCTGCGACGTGGGCAAGTTCTACAATCGCAAGACGGGCATCCTCTCGCTCGACAACTTCGACTACGGCGATCTCTTCGACACGACCTTCCCCATGACGAAGGCCGACCGCATTCGTACCTTCGCCTCGGCTTCGAGCCACGCCATGACGCTCTGCGCCGTGGATATGGACCAAAACGGCAAGCCGCGCAAGTGGAAAGTCGAAAACTCGTGGGGCCCGACCAACGGGGTGGGTGGCCACTTGATCATGACCGACGGTTGGTTTGACGAATACACCTTCCGCTTGGTGGTGGACAAGAAATATGTGCCTGCCGCCACGCTGCGCCTGCTCGAACAGAAACCCACTCTTCTCCCCGCTTGGGATCCCCTCTTCAAGGGCGAGGAATAATCCCCCGAACTTTCAGTGTCCGAAATCCCCCGTTGCTCCGACGATGTGAGGATTTCGGACTACTTGGCTAAACTCCTTTTCATGAAATCCATTCGCATCTATTGCAAGAACGACGGCCTGTATCACGATGTGCCGAAGGGGGCGACGCTCGAAGAGGTGTATGAGACGCTCGAGCTGAACTTGCCGTGCTGTGTGACGAGCTGTAAGGTGAACAACCGCGTGGAGGGACTGCACTACACGATCAACGACTCGCGCGACCTCGAATATCTCACCCTCGCCTCGCCCTCCGGTCTGCGCACCTACACGCGCAGTCTGTTTTTTGTGCTCTACAAAGCCGTGCGCGACCTCTATCCGGAGGCCGAACTGCGCATCGGTACTCCCGTGTCGGGGGGCTATTTTTGCCGACTTTCGCTGCCCGGCGGCATCACACCCGAGGTGCCCGAACGCCTGCGCCGCCGCATGGCCGAAATCGTGGCGAGCGACCTCCCCTTCCGCCGCGTCACGGCGCACACCACCGACGCCATCGAGGTGTTTCGCCGCCAAGGTTTCACGCGCAAGGTGCTCCTGCTCGAAAGCATCGGCGACCTCTACACACACTACTACACCCTCGGCGAGACGGTGGACTACTTCTACTCGGCACTGCTCTTGCGCACCGGCCAACTCACGGTGTTCGACCTCGTGCCCTTCGGCGAGGGACTGCTGTTGCGCGTGCCCGACCCCGAACACCCCGACCGCCTGCGCCCGATGACCGAGCAGCACAAAATGTTTTCCGTGTTCCAAGAGCAGCACCGCCGCCAGGAAATCCTGGGTTGCATGACGGTGGGCGAACTCAACACGCTGATTCGCGCCGGCCGTACCAACGATTTGGTCAATGTGGCCGAGGCGCTGCAAGAAAAGCAAATTGCACAGATTGCCGACCACATTGCATCGCACGATGCCCTGCGGGTGGTGCTCATCGCCGGCCCCTCGTCGTCGGGCAAAACCACCTTTGCCAAGCGCCTGAGCGTGCAACTGATGGCTTGCGGCAAGAAACCGGTGTCGATCTCGCTCGACAACTATTTCGTGGACCGCGAGCGCACGCCGCTCGACGAGACGGGCGACTACGACTTTGAGCACATCGAGGCGCTCAACCTCCCGCTGTTCAACGACCAGATGAACCGGCTGCTCGTGGGCGAGGAGGTGGAATTGCCGCGCTACGACTTCCCCACGGGCAAGAGCGTGCCTTCGGGGCGCCGCCTGCGTTTGCAGCCCGACACCATCCTCATTCTCGAAGGCAACCACGCCCTCAACCCGCAACTCAGCGCGAAAATTCCCGATGGGGCGAAATATAAAATCTACGCCTCGGCGCTGACCACTATTTCGCTCGACGACCACAACTATATCCCCACCACCGACACGCGTTTGATCCGCCGCATCTGTCGCGACTTCAAATATCGCGGTTATTTGCCGCAGGAAGTGATTCGCCGCTGCCCTTCGGAGACGGCGGGCGAGGAGAAATGGATTTTTCCCTTCCAGGAGGAAGCGGACGCCATGTTCAATTCGGCGCTCATCTACGAACTGGCCGCGCTGCGTGCCCAAGCTTTGCCGCTGTTGGAGATGGTGCCGGAGTGCGCCCCCGAGTATTCGGAGGCCTATCGCCTGCGGAAGTTCATCTCTTACTTCGCTCCGATGCCGCTCGATGCCGTGCCGCCCACGTCGTTGCTGCGTGAGTTCATGGGGCACAGCGTGTTCCAGTATTGAGTGTGCCGAAGGTTCGTGCCGGCGGCCCGGTGTGCCGATCGACGCTCCCCGGTTTCGTCTCGCCCGACGGAACGAAAAAACAAATCCCCGAATGCCGCTGAGTGCATTCGGGGATTTGTGTAGTGTGGGTGGGCCGCCGCAGGGCGAGATCATCGGCGCGGTCGCGGACGGATGTGGGCAAAGATGCCGCCGGCGGGAGGAGTGGGCTTGTCGGCGGGACGATTGAGCTCGGGGTAGGCGATGCGCGTGTGATAGATCACTTTGAGGCTGTCGATGAAGGTCTGTTTGGCCTCGGTGATGTCGCGGAAGGTGATGGGGCAGTTGGCAAAAGCGCCCGAAGCCACCTGTCCGTCGACGATGCGATTGACCAATTCGGTGATGGATTCCACACTGTAGTCTTTCAAGCTGCGAGAAGAAGCTTCGACCGCGTCGGACATCATGAGAATGGCCTGCTCGAGCGTGAAAGGATTGGGGCCGGGATAGGTGAAGAGGGCTTTGTCGACGTTCTCCTCCCCCTTTTTGTTCACCGCCTGGATGTAGAAGTATTTCACCATGGAGGTACCGTGGTGGGTGAGGATGAAATCTTTGATCACCTTGGGGAGTCTGTGCTTTTCGGCCAGGTGCACGCCCTCGGTGACGTGCGAAATGATGATTCTGGCCGATTCCTCTTCCGAGAGCTTGTCGTGGGGATTGATGCCGCCTTGGTTTTCGGTGAAGTAGCCGGGGTTAATGAGCTTGCCGATGTCGTGGTAGAGGGCGCCGGTTCGCACCAATTGCACCTTGGCTCCGATTTTGGCCGCGACCTCTGCCGCGAGGTTGCCCACTTGAATGGAGTGGATGAAAGTGCCTTGGGCTTCTTTGGCCAGGCGGCGGATGATGGGCAGATTGGTGTTGTTGAGTTCGATGAGCGTCACGCTCGAAGTGAAGCCGAAGGTCTTCTCAATGAGATAGAGCAGGGGGTAGGTGAAGAGCAACGCCACGCCCGAGATGGTCACGTCGCGATACCACGAGCGGTCGACGGCGGCGAGACTTCCGGTCTGGGCGAGTTCGAACACCAAACCGATCACCCAGGCGCAGAGCGTCACGATGAGCGAGGTGAGAAAGATCTGCGAACGCTCGGTGAGATCCTTGATGCAGTAGATGCCCACCACGCCGGCCACGAGTTGCGTGAGGAGAAATTGGTAGCCGTTGTGGAGTGGCAGCGAGGCCACGAAGATCGTCATCACATGGGCCATGAAAGCGGTGCGCGTGTCGGTGAAAACGCGCAGCACAATGGGCAGCATGGCGAAGGGAATGATGTAGACGGAGAAGAATTTGTAGGTGAAAAGTAGATAGGTGAAGAGGGGAAAGAGCGTGATGAGCGAGAAAATGAGGTAGACCGTGTGGGGCGACCGGTAGAGATCGCGGCGGAAGAGCTGGAGGTAGGCGACCAGCAGAGCAAAGAAGGCGGCAATGATGCCCAACTGCCCCAGGAGCATGAATCGGGTGCTGTTGCCCTGCTCTTTTCGGCGCTCGGTTTCGTTTCGCAAGGAGTCGAGAATGGCTTTCTGTCGGGGGGTGACGCGCTCACCGCGGTCGACGATGCGCTCACCGCGCAGCACCAGTCCCGTACTGCTCGAGATGCCGGAGAGGAGTTCGGCTTTTCCCTCCTGGCTCTTGATGCTGTCGAAAACAAGGTTGGCGCTGATGTACTTATGGAGCTGCAATCGCGTCATGAGTTCGCGCGAATAGTGCTCGTCGCCCATGATGTGCTCGTAGGCACTGCGGGGCGAGAAGAGGGTGCCCACATCGCGCGAGACGGCATTGGTACCGTTGACCACGCGCACGCCGCAGGTGCCGGCGGTCGTGAGATGATTCATCGCATCGCTGCTGACAATACCGGCGGCATAGACCTCTTGCAGCGCGCGCACGGCGTGTTGCACGTAGGCGTCGGGGACGCCGGCAAATTGTCCCGCAGCGCGGTCGGCTGTGAAGTTGTGCACTTGCTGACGGGCGGCGGCTTCGTTGAGATTATAGTAGGGATAGAAGGTGCGCAGGGCGCTGTCGCGCTCGCCGGCCAGCTGTTCGGCCGATTTGGAGATGGGAAATTCGAAATCGGCTATGAGCGGCGCATAGTTCCAGGGCTTCCCCACTTCGTATTCGTAGCCGAATTTGGAGTCGCGCGGCAGGGCGAGCAGCAAACAGGCGATGCTGATGGCACAAACGAGCAGGAGATTGAGCCGATGGTCGATGTGGAGTTTGAGCTTCATGGGCACTTTGAAATGGGTGTGTGGAGCAAATGTACGAATAAATCGCGGTAATGCAAAACTCCCACGGTTCACGAAGCGAACCATGGGAGTTTTTGTGGATGCACTGCCGAGCAGTCGGCTGTGCGAGTGTGAGGCTTGGCTTATTTGCGCAGACCCAGTGCCTTGACAATGGCGCGATAGCGCTCGATGTCGCGGTCTTTGAGGTAGTTGAGCAGGGCGCGGCGCTTACCTACGAGCTTCACGAGAGCGCGTTCGGTCGTATGATCTTTACGGTTGGCTCTCATGTGTTCCGTCAGGTGGGAGATACGGTATGAAAACAAGGCAACCTGGCTCTCAGCGGAACCGGTGTCCGTGTTAGACTTTCCGTATTGTCCAAAGATCTCACTCTTTTTTGCAGAGTCTAAATACATGGTGATATGAATTAGAATGGTTTGATTCGCGCACGAAAGCACGCGAGTTGGGGCAAAATTACGATGTTCTGCGCTAAGCACCAAGCCTTTGCCTCATTTTTTGTGCTGCCATGCTCTACAAGTGGCGGTTTTGTCGCGGCCGAGGGGCAAAAACGGGGTTCGGCGCGCAGATAGCATATAGAAGAGGTGTCGACAACGATGAAGAGGTGCAGCCCTCTTGCAGGAAGTGCGAGCACCCGTGGGCGACGTAGGCCGAAGTCTTCACCAAGCGCCGCGCTTTTTGAGCGCGAAGTACTTGCGCACCACGTTGCCCGTGAGCTGTTCGGGGCGGGTGCAGAGGGCGTGAATGCCATTGCGGCGGAGCAGATCGACCATCTGCTGCTTTTGCAGCACGAGTTCGGCCGTGAGTGCGTGCACCACGCGTTCGCTCGTGTTGCTCTCGGGAGGCAAAGCCGCGGTGGCCGCGGTGAGTTCGGCATCTTCGAAGAACACGACGACCAAAGCATGCTTCTTGGCGATGCGCCGGAGGTGGGGCAACTGCCGGCGGAAGGCGTTTTCGGTGAGGAAGTCGGTGAAGAGCACCATCAGCGCGTGGCGTGGCGCCCGCGCGGCGAGGACCGAGGCCAATTGTGAGAAGTCGCTTTCGGCATAACGCGGTTGGAGGTGGTAGAGCTGCTCGAGGATGAGCCCGAGTTGCTTCGCACTTTTGCGCGGCGGCACCACGACGGGGGCATCGTGCCCGAAGGTGACGAGGCCCGCCAGGTCGTCGTTGTGCATTGCCGTGAACGAAAGTTGGAGCGCCGCGTTGATAGCATGATCCACCAGGGTCATGTCGTCGAACCGTCGCTGCATGTGTCGGCCGTAGTCCACCAGGGTGTAGACCAACTGCGAGCGTTCGTCGTCGAAATGGTTGACCATCACCTGTTGGCGGCGGGCGGTGGCCTTCCAGTTGATGCGTCGGAAGTCGTCGCCGCGGATGAACTCACGGATTTCCTCAAACTCGGTGGAGTTGTCTACGGTGCGCACCAGGCGTTTGCCCACTTGCACGTCGTTTTTCAGGCGGTATTGGGCTTCGCGTTCGCTGAGGTGGCGAAATTCCGGATAGACTTTGACCTCGGTACTACCACAGATGAGGAGGCGGCGCTCCCAAAATCCGATCACGGTGCGGGCGAAGACATAGAAGTTGCCGAAGGCGAAGTGTCCGCGTCGGTCGGGTCGGAGCCGATAGGTGAGCTCTTTGGTTTGTCCGGGGCGCAGCGCCATGTGTCGGTCGGGAAGCGGCGACGAAGCCATGTCTTCCGGCAATTCGTCGAGGGGAAGAATGCGCGCCGTGAGCCGCGAAGTGTTGCGCACCACGAGTCGCACAGGGTTTTCAGCTCCGAGGCTCAGGCGCGGATCCACTTCTCGCCGGCCCTCACATTGGAGGGAGAGCAGAGCGAAGACCGCATCGAGCACAAGGGCCGCAGCCAAGAGCGCGAGGAGGACGAGCGCCAGCGTGTAGAGCGGTGACCAGAAGAAGCCGACGGCCGAAAGCAGGGCCACGACGGCCGAGAGCACAAAGAATCGCGGGGTGAGAAACATGGAATGGGCGGGAGGCGAAGAAGGAGAGGATTATTGCGGGATTTCGGTGGACTCAAGCAGCGCATCGACGATGCGTTTTGCGGTGTAACCGTTCATCTCGGCATCGGGAGTGAGGGAGAGGCGGTGGCAGAGCACGGCAGGTGCCACGGCTTTCACGTCGTCGGGGATCACAAAGTCGCGACCGGCGAGCAGCGCAGTGGCCTTGGCACAGCGCAACAATGCGACGGTGGCACGCGGCGAAGCGCCCAGATCGAGTAGAGGTGAGGTGCGTGTGCCTTCGACCAAGCCGGTGATGTAGTGCAAGATGCGCTCGTCGGCCACCACTTGGGGCAGCATTTTGCGCATCTCGAGCAGTTCTTCGGCTGTGATCACGGGCTCTTGAGCGCTCACGTCGCTCAGATTGCGGCCGGCATTGTAGCGATTCAGGATTTCGAGCTCCTCTTCGTGTGTGGGATAGCCCATTTCTACCTTCAGGAGGAAGCGGTCGAGCTGCGCCTCGGGGAGCCGGTAGGTGCCGGCCTGCTCGACCGGGTTCTGGGTGGCTATGACCATGAAGGGGCGGCCCGCGTCATGGCGCTCCCCATCGACCGTCACATGCGACTCCTCCATGACCTCCAGGAGGGCGGACTGGGTCTTGGGGCTGGCCCGGTTGATCTCATCGGCCAGGACGATGGAGGAGAAGATCGGGCCGGCGTGGAAGTCCCAGGTGCCGGTCTTCTGGTCGTAGATCGTCACGCCCGTGATGTCGCTGGGCAGCAGGTCGGGGGTGAACTGGATGCGCGAGTGCGTCCCCTGCACCGAGGCCGCCAGGGCCCGGGCCAGGGCGGTCTTGCCGGTGCCGGGGGCGTCCTCGAGCAGGAGGTGGCCCTCGGAGAGCATGGTGGTCAGGGCCAGCTTGATTACGTCCTCCTTGTCGAGCAGCGCCTGACCGACGTTGTTGACAATGGTGGAGAAGGCGTCAGCGAACCATGTCGCGTTCTCGGGAGTCATCGGCATGGAATCAATGATCCTTCGGGTGGAGAGAGGTGGGTGTGTGACTTGTTGCGTACTGGGCATCGATCCGGTTAATGAACCGGTTATTGCTGGGTGCAGGTGATGGTCTGGTCCCAGTTCGGTGTCCGGTGGGGGAACTTGTGCCGGGCGTAGCCGTTCTTATCGAGGGCGATCTCCTCCTCGTTCCAGGCGGGCTGCCAGTTCCAGGTGTCCCAGTACCAGTAGCCGCAGGACACGGTGCTGTTGGGGTTTCCGGTGATGTCGAAGACCATCTGGTAGCAGGTGCCCCAGGGGCCGAAGGGGTGGCACCTCTGCGTGTAGTCCACGTAGAACTGCTGCTCAGTGCCGACCGGGTAGGCCTGCTTCTTGTCAGCGTCATCATCGTCGTCATCGTTGTCGTGCTTGGACGGCCGGGTGACGGTGTCGCAGCCCCACTCGGAGGTGCCGGCGTTGGTCCTGGCCCGCACGCACCAGGTGAGCGACTCGCCGCGCTTGAGCTTGCCGTCATAGGTGTCACCGATCTCGATGTCCTCGACGGACTTGCCGCCGTCGTCGGTCTGCTCGTACTCGGCGCTGGCGCCGTTGTTGGCACCGGGGCTCCAGGAGCAGGAGACCTTCTTCTGCTTCTTACCGGTGAGCTCGCAGCTGACCGAGGGGGCCGACGGCGGACCGTAGGGCGCCACCGGTGAGGAGGCGACGACGTCGGAGTACTGCCCGCCGCCGTTGGCGCGGGCGTAGACGGTGTAGGCCTGCCCGTCGTTCAGTCCCCGGATGGTCGAGGAGCTGGTCCAGGTGACCTGGTCCACGGAGTACTCCACCGTCAGCTCGCCCACGCTCCAGCCGTTGCCGGCCCGGGGCGAGGAGCTCACGGACAGCTCGCCGCTGTTGCCGGTGGCCTTGACGGCCGGGGTCGACGGCGTCAGCGGGGTCGGCTTGTAGGCGTAGCTGGCCTGGCCCGAGGTCTTGGTGCCGTGACCGTTGTCGGCCTCGACCCAGAAGGTCCAGGTTCCGCGCGAGACCGAGACCGTGGTGGAGGTGGCCCCTCCCACGTTCTTGGAGTCGCTGGTGTGCCCGTTGGAGTAGTGCAGCGTGTAGCTCACGGGGCTGCCGTTGCCGTTGGCGGCCTGCCAGCCGATGGTGACCGTGTCCCCGTTGGGGGTGATGACGGGGGTCCCGGGGGTGCCGGGCTCGCCGTAGGGCGTCACCGAGTTGGACGGGGAGGACCACTCCGAGACCGTCCCCTGGCTGGACCTGGCGCGCACCTGAGCGGTGTAGGCGCGTCCCGGGGAGACGTCGAAGGAGGCCGAGTCCCCGGAGATGCCCGACTGCACGGTGCCGTCGGACAGGCGCACGTCATAGGTCGCCGTGCCCCCGAAGGGGTCGTCCACTTGGGTCCAGGCGGCGGTGACCTTGCCCGAGCCGGCCGTCAGCGTGGGCGCGGCCGGGGTCTTGGCGGTGGCGTTGTGCTGGTAGGACACCGTCGCGGCCTCGGAGTCGCCGTACTTGTTGGTGGACACGACCTGGATGCTGTAGCTCTGACCGGGCGCCAGGCCACTGATGAGGCAGTTCGAGGTCGAGCAGGACTGCTCGGAGCCGTTGACACTGACCTTGTAGCCGGTGATGGGGGAGCCGTTGGCGGAGCCGTCGGTCCAGGACACGCGCGCCGAGTCGGCGTCCACGGGGGTCACGCTCAACCCGGAGGGGGCTGCGGGCGCCACCCCACCGACCTGGACGGTGATGGTGCCGGTGACGGCCCGGGACTCCGAGCCGGTGGAGTCCAGCACCTTGTACTGCGCGGTGATGGTGCCGTGGAACCCGTTGTTGGGCGTGATCGTCACGGTCGTTCCCGAGGCGCTGATCGAGCCCTGGCCGGAGGTGATCGTCGGGGTGCCGGACAGGGTGATCGGCTTGTCCGGGAAGGGGTTGCTCACCGCCTTGGACACGTCGGTGCTGACCGCCTCGCCGTTGCGGGACTCCAGGTTGATCGGGGCCGTGGTCATGAGGGGCTTGTTGGAGGCGCTGACCCGCACGGGCAGGGAGGCGCTCACCGGCGGGTTGACGCCGTCGGAGACCGTGATCGGGATGGAGCCCGTGGTGCCCTCGGCGGTCTTGTCGGAGGCCTTGACCGACAGTGTCGAGCCGCTCAGGGAGATCTCGAATCCCGCGGGGGCGGGACCGGCCTGGAAGGAGAGCTTGTCATTCGGGTCGGGGTCGGTGGCCATGGCGGCCAGGTTGGCCGTCACGGCCCCCTCGCCGGGGGCCACCGTCATCTCGGTGGGGGTGAAGGTCGGCGGCCGGTTCGTCGAGGACTCCACGATGATCGGCAGCGTGAGCGTCGAGCTCAGGGCGTCGGAGCCGGTGCCGTCGGCCACGGTGAAGGTCACCGAGGTCTGCCCGGTGAAGCCCGAGTCGGGGGTGAAGGACAGCGCCGACCCGCCCGAGGCGACCTTGGCGTCCTTGGTGCCCTTGGCCATGTGGATGGAGGAGGTGTCCGTGATGACGGGCTTGGTGCCCTCACGGGTGAGGATGTAGGAGGACAGGTTGATGTCCGTGGTCTTGTCCGCCAGCACCCGGGCGGGCACGGCCGAGGGGTTGATGCGGGGCCGCAGGGCCGAGCGGGCCGGCACCACGACGACGGCGTGGCCGGTCAGCCCGTCGGCGTCGGTGATCGTGTAGAGCACGAGCCGCTGGGTCTCGCCCACCGTGAGGCTCAGGGAGTCCTTGCCCACCTCGACGTCGGGGTCGGAGGAGGACAGCTTGAGGTCCCACGGCGAGCCGTCGGTGTCCTTGTCGTTGTCCAGGACCGGGACGGTGACCTTGCCGTTGGCGTCGACCTGGTCGACGGTGACGTAGTCGTCCACGCCCACCGGGTTGGCCAGGGGGGCGTTGCTCGAGACCTGGACGGTGACGGTGCCGGTGTCGGTGCCGCCGCGTCCATCGGAGACGGTGTAGGTGACCGAGTGGTTGCCCTCCTTCTCCGGCAGGTCGAGCACCAGGCGGCCGGCGCGGGTGGACACGCCCAGGGAGGGGTCGCTGGAGACCGGGTCGCCCTCCAGGGACAGGCTGTCGCCGTCGGTGTCCAGGTCGTTGGACAGCACGTCCACGGCCACGGTGCGCCCGGGCTTGGCCACGACCAGGTCGTCGGTGGCCACCGGGGCCACGTTGAGCGGCGAGGCCGGGGCGACCCCCACCCGGACCGTGCCGGTGGCCTGAGCCC
>ERZ773214.1712-NODE-1712-length-12472-cov-4.900217_pt1 | contig 12472 bp, 8 predicted proteins | sample MGYA00511238_ERZ773214 | MGnify/ENA primary metagenome ERZ773214 (study PRJEB29015, sample SAMEA2738157) | human oral metagenome | biome: human oral; feature: human-associated habitat; material: saliva | place: China | collected 2259 ...
CAATCACTTGCAAGACTGAATTTTAGTATAGGAGTTTTTTATAGATAGAGATTTCAAGTTATATATTTAGACCGCTGTTTACCCACAATAGATGTCGTTTATACAAAAATTGGTATTATAACAAGAAATAGAATATACTATCTGTACTATTAATGTTAGAAAGGGAAATCTATGAGTAAATATAAAAGGGTATTAATGGGTTCAACTATACTGTTGTTGCTATTATCACCTCGATTCGTAGTAAAGGCAGAAGAAATCAATTCTAATACTGTCGTGGATATGGCTAATCAGGGAAAATCAGATTTTCTAATGGTTGATGGTTTCCCAAGTATATATACCAAAAATATAATGACGGCGCCGAATTCAAATGAGCCACTAGAATCCGAAAAATCAAAACCGCCAGAATCTGGAGAAAGTGCAAATCAGTCTTCGGAATCTGAAAAAACAAAGTCGCCAGAATCTGGGGCAAATGCAAATCAACCATCAGAATCTGAACCGAATGTAAATCAGTCGACAGAATCTGAAAAATCGGATGTGACAGGATCTGGTTCAAATACAAATCAGTCGGTTGATTTTGATAAGGACAATGACAATTTGAATGTATCAAATGAAGAGACGGAAATGCCATCAGATAATATAGAAGGAAGTGTAATCCAGTTGATTGATACGAATCAGTTTGTGGAATCTGACAACAATAAGAATATTGAGGGAAATAATGAGATTTCTGACAAAAATGGGTTTAACCTTATGCCTTCGGCTGCAGAGAATAAATCTTCCAAACAAAAAAGATACGATGTTCTAAAAGTGATTCCTACAAAGAATATTAACTATGATTGGCAACTCTCTGCACTAAATACTGTTATTTTAGCATTTATGATTTTGACTGGAATATATGGCATATTCATCTTATTACCGATGGTTCAAACATTAATTTGGATTAATAGAAAGCAAACGCTGCTGTTAAATAAAATGGGAAGTTAGAAAAATTATGAATAAATTGACAATTTTGGGAATATTAATTTGGTTTGGCTTGGCAATGGTATTAAAATTTGCACAATGCATATTAAAGAAAAAATTAGACTGTTATGAAGGATTTTGTGGAATAAATCATGGTCAAAAAATGAAATACGGAAGCAATTATTTAAGGGTATTTAAAGAAAAGAAGTATGGAAAGAAAGTATGAAGAAAAAAACACAAAAACGAGCAATAAGGAATTTCAAAACATTTATAACTAGTTTACTGGTTATATTCAGTATGGTGAGTCAATATACTTTGGCAGCTTATGCAGAGACGGCAAATGACACTGATATAAGCACAACATCTAAAACGATTGGTGCTGAAACAGATGAAGCATCTGCCAATCAAAGTGAGGCACAAAGTGATACAACAAACGTTATAGAAAAAAATGAAACAGCAACAGAGGATTCTCTAGATGCGAAAAGTTCTTCGGATGAAGTGAATGAATCTTCGGAAAAAACAAGCGCTCCGGATAACCAACCTTCTACTAAGGAAGAAAATACCGATAAGGTAAAATCAGGAAATGATGACATTCAGGCTGTACAGAATACTCCTCAATATATGGAGGCTGGAAGTTTTGAAGGCGATATTAGTGGCATATTCACGATCAAAGCAGAATATAGTGAAAATACATTTCCTTTGTCTACAACGTTACAGGTAAGTTCGGACTTATCTACCGAAAGAATGGAATTGGCAAAGGAAGCCTTTATTAAACAATCTGGAAAAACAGAGGAAGAGATTTCAATTAAAAATATTTATGGAATGAATATATCTTTTCGAAATCAATGGGGTAATAATGAAGTTGAACCGGCTGAAGATAAGCAGGTAAAGATAACATTAACGAGAAAAGATGGAGAAAAGCTACCTGAAGGAGAACAATACCAGTTGGTTCATTATACTGACGGTAAGATGGAAAAGGTTGATTTAAAAGTGAATGAAGAGGGACAAATCATATTTACTGCTTCTTCGTTTAGCCCATTCTATTTAGGTGTGCTGGGCGCTCCGATACCGCCAAGCATCACAAATGTACCTTTGACGGTTGATTGTAAGATGTTAAATGATGTTGGAAAAGATAGTGAGGGTGTATATCATTATCAAGTTAATCCTGGGACAAATGGTGTATTTAACATTACCATTCCAAAAGAGGCATTTCACGGCGGCGATTTCAGGTTGACAGCAACACTTCCAAAAGGAATGAAGTTTGATCAAGCAGGATTAGACCATTTAAAGGATAAGACGGAAGTGAAAAGTGTGGAATATGATCCGAATGATTTAACTTCGGTTACAATCACCTTTAAGGGAGATGCAGGTGCATTGGATAATCTTGCTACTGCATTGGCGGTGAATACGGATATAAAGTATATGTCGACCGATGATTTGGATAGCATCATAAAAAATGGTATTCCTAAGGAAACTATTTATTTCCGCTTACTTGACAGGAACGGAAATTTAATGGGCGAAAACAAGAACTATGTTGTCAGCCCAAAGACGGGAAACTCTGAGAAAATTAATGCAACTTCCATTTTTGATACGGATACGGCAAATGTCACAATAAGTAACGATATAAATAATTCTGTGGAAAAAGTTTGGTATTTCCGAGATCATTTATATCCTCTTGCAAAATTAGATATTCCTTCTGTGGGAACAGACGATAATAAGTTGATGCGAATCAAACAAGTCAAGGTCTATCGTCCAAAGGGATTGGAAGATTTATGCTGGCCAGACTCGCTTGATGTTGAAACCGGAAATGTAATCGGCGGTGGATCATTCAAAAAGGTGAATACGACTCCACAGGTAGATGCCAAGGGAACCTATGATGTATTCGAGTACGATTTAGAAGCGGATTCAAAGGGAACTGATTCAAGATTTCAAGGGCTGACATATAATAGAGATCAGTTGAAAAAGATTAGGGCAATTTGGAAATTCAAAGAGGGAGCATCCCTTCCAAGTGGAACTTTGTGTGAGGCTGCAGATACGGAAATTACTTTTGAAAGCGAAGGCGGAAAAGAAATTGTTAAGAGTGTAACCGGTACAAAGATGAAGGTTTTAAAGGGCGTTTATGATGATCGATTTAAGGTAACACCACGTTCTAATTTCAAAAAGGATTCCGCAAATATTGAGGAAGTCATTCCTGGTCACTCCAAATCTGAGCAAAAATTTGTAGAGGTGTATAATCATCGATACTTATCAAATTATGATGCAAATGGTGATTTGATTATGTCTGAAGGTGAATATACGGAAACATATCGTTTCCCTTATGAAATAAGACCTACGTCATTTAAACGTAGCGATTCGTATGGATCAGGGTCAAAATTGAAAAATATTATTTTAACGGTTGTAAAAGCAGACGGAACAACTGTGACAAAAGCGGTTGATGAAAATGATATACGATATAATTCGGATGGTACGAATTTCTCGTTTGCAAAATATTTGGAAGACGGAGACAGAGTAAGTGAAGTAAAGATAGAATGGAGTGCTCTTACAAATTCTTCAGATGGTGGAAAAGCGCCAGGAACATTTAATTATGCGGTAGCGAGAACGCATGCCGATGGAACACCACTTGTTAAGGATGAGTTAATTCAAATCGGATATCATGTAGAACATCCGAAAAAAGATAGTGCACCATATACATACGATACAGATACGGATACCGATTATTTATATGTGAAGGTCGGTGAAGAAAAATGTAACGAATTTATGGAACAGGGCTATATTGGAACCAAAGATGTATATTTCTTCGGACAGAAGGATGAGGCAAAATTTTGGTATGATGAGCCAAATGCCGGTGCAATCTATTTTAAAGGTGATGAGACAAATTACAGAAGTACATATACGAACCCTGTTATTACAATAAAGGCACGTGCAAATAATATTGTAGGCATTGAAGAGCCAATCAGTTATATTAAGGCGATTACTTTAAGCAAGCGCATGAAAGGTTGGAAAGTTGTTTATTCAACATACAACAAATCTACCGGTGTAACAAAGAATGATCAAGAGTATACCGTTGCGAATATGGATCCAAGCGGTAGCGATACTGTTATCAGTAAAGAGACTTTAGGATTAGATGAAAACGAGTATTTTACATCTCTACAGCTGAAGTATGATGGAGTTTTCCATTTGGAGTACGATAGTGATATCGATTTCTTGTACAATCATCAAATCGAGTTTAGAATGGTTCGTATATTGGGTGATGCATCAAGAAATAAATCTTTATATCACAATCAGGATGTAAAGGTGAATGGTCCGGAAACAAATCGTGGGCAGATCTATTTTGACGGATATTTTAAATGTGACGATCCTTGCTCCGGAACAGTCTATACGGATCCGAACGGAATTGAAAGTAAAGTCAGATATGGAGACGGAATGGCGTTGAGATATAAGCCACAAGGAGAACGTTGGACGTTAAAGAGCACAGATTTTAAGAGCGATAATCGCACAGTTGTTGCTTATCAGGGTGGTATTGCAACGGCAGAAGCAAGCAAAGATACAACGCATATGTTCAGGGGAAAATCTGGAGTATTTAACGGAAGCTTCCGAGCAGAACGCAAAGATCTGTTGAATGATGAGAGATCGTCTACAGGTAATGCTCCAATGGATGTGCCGGAAGCAGTGTATGTTGAATTGAAGGATGATGAGTTTGATGTTGCTTCCGTTGTTTCGGAAGTGACGAGAGAACATGGTTATTTAAATGGATATAATCTGAGTGCCGAAGATATATCCGTCGTTCATGCAAATGGGAAACGATATCTTAAGATTTCTAGTGGAGGTTCTTTGGGTCATTTTGCGAAACTCCAAGGATATTTGGCATATGAGTTAGGCAAGATCAACTTACAGGTTTGGAATGGTGCTACTTTGGGAGACCATCATCCGTTTGGAAAGGTATATTATGATGTTTCCGGTTTATTAACAAAGTATGATGGATCAGAAGCAGCGGCGTATAAGAAATATGAGTTTGAGGGTGCTGTTCCGGATGTAGATGATATTCGTAAGACAGGTGATACGACGACACCAACTTTATTTGAAGTCGGTGACATGAGCAAATTCACAGTTAGAGTTTTACAGCATGTTCTTAACGGTGTGCAGTTATACCCAGGAAAGAATAATATTGTCGATAGAAATGGGCCAGTAACATTCATGGCACGCGAAAAAGAGAATTTAATGGTAAGTGAGCAAGTGCATATTCCAGGGTCTCTCAATGAAGGTGAAGTTGTTGTAAAACTTCCTGAAAAGGGAAATCAAATTAATGTGACATCCTTTGATAGCGAAGGTAACGAAATAAAGACTTCAAAGACATGTGACTTTACCATGCGTTTAACTGGTCCAGCAAAGAGCAATCACATCTCCGGATTAGGAAGCACGGATACGGTTACGTATACGTATAGTAAAGATGGACAAAACTATGTAGATGAAAGTGCAATTTCATCTGCGGATTGGAAGGACTACCGCTATATTAAGGCTAAAATTGTACATCAACCGAATCCGGGAAGTGATGCAAATATTGATGTGAATATTCCTGTTAATGCGGAAGATACACCGGCTAAGGCTGATGACTTAAACAGTTATGTCACAGGTACATATACCTTTACGACAGGTAGTGAAGTGCTCTCAGCAAATACATCTTCAGCCCAATATATTTGGAAGCCATATACATTAAAAGGTAAATTGTGGTGGGACAAGAACGAAGATGGAGTCGTTGATGCGGACGAGCCGGCAGTAGAGAATACCGATATTGTGATGAATTTGGAAGATGCCAATGGAAATGTTGTTGGATCAACATCGGGAGAAGAAGGAATTATTGATGGACACGGAAATTTCTCAATACGTACGAATACACAGTCAACAAGTTATTCTGTACAAGGAACATTACCGGTCGGTGTCAAAGCTACAAAACAAACTGGGACAGGTGATCCGACAGTAAGTGATGCAGATTCTGATTTTGATAGAACAACAGTTAAGACGGCAACCTTCAATGGATTTGATGCAGCAGGAAATGCGCAAAATGTTGCGGCAGGACTTATTAAGCTTCCTGAGCTGAATTTGACGATGCAAATGATCCATGTAACGGAATCACCATCCGTATTTAACCAAAATGCAAGCAGCGAAAATCCGAATAATTTGAAACCGGCATTAACGTATGTTCTAGTTTCGGAAGATATTCTTGATTCGGATGCAAGCGGTAAGGTAACACCAAAGCAAACAGGTTTGGTGAAGGATATTCAGGTTTCAACGGCGAATACACTTGGTGATGTCGTTGAGGGTAAATTTAACGCAGCTGTTTATGCAAACGTATTGTATAAGAATGATACGGCGGGTGTTACTGGCGATGCACCGGTGGATGCAACACCATACTACCCAAGTATTGATGATTCCAATACAGATCGAGTAACCGTGCTAGGTGCGGGTACAATGAAGAAGACGGGTTATCGATTGGTGGGCTGGAAAGATGAAGATGGTAACGTATATAAAGAAAACGATACTTTCAAAACAGGAATTGTGAAAAAGGATATTACATTAACAGCAGTCTGGGAACCTATTCAATATAAAGTGACCTATGTTATTGAAGGCCCAGAGGAAAGCCAAGCACTTGTTCCAGCACCGGAAACACATATTTATGAAGATGTTGTGATAGTTGCTGAGAATCCGAAGTTAGAAGGATATAGTTTCAGCGGATGGGCATCTGATGATGTTTATGTACAAGCTGGTCAGATGTTCTCAATGCCAGACCAAGATGTTATTATCAAAGGAAAGTTCGTTCAGAATTGTTCGCCAGAAGTTCCGACACCAAAGCCAAGCGATTCAATTCAACCGAATGTTCCGACACCAAAGCCAAGCGATTCAATTCAACCGAATGTTTCGACACCAAAGACAAGCGATTCGCTTCATGTAAAGAAATACCTTGGTATGCTGATGATTTCTATGATGATTTCAATGATTTGCATGCTAATCGGAGCTGTGTTTGGAAAGGACAGATTAATGGTAAAACCGGCACGTGATGTGATATCTATGAATAGGATCAACCCCGACGTTTCCGAAGATAATTCTCAACAGAGAGTGAATGAGTCTATAATTGAAAACTATAATAAAGAGACAGAACAAAAAAGAAACAGAACAAAAAAGAAACAAAAATCTTAAAAATAATTGAGGTGCGATTATGATTCTAAATCTACTGAATAATCATTTTCTGGAGAGTAGCAATTATTTGTAGAGGTAATGTAAAATAACTTTCTTGGAGTTTGTAGAAAAATTTACACATTAAGTCGGTGGAGAAGTTGAAAACAAAACTGCACGAGTTGACGATACGTAGCAAATCTATCTCAATGGAAAGCTGAATAGCGAACGGTACGTACGGTGGTATGAGAGGTCGGAAGTTTTGGCGTTCCAAAATTAGATGGGGTGTCGAAAATGGGTTGTAAAGAAGGATGTGGCGAATATTGACCCCCATCTTTCTTTCTCATAAAATCTGCTCTAAAATCAGTAATGGGTTTTGAATAGTAAAAGAGGATGACTATAGAGTGCTAGTACTGGCATTCTGATGTAGTTATCCTTTTATTATGGCTGGATCAAGTGAAAGCAAGTAAAGTTTCCTAGCATGCGGCAGATAAATTAAGGAATACGAGTTGGATTTGCGATTAACATAATGATAGAACGATAGAAAGGAGGGAGAGTTATGCATAAAATCTATCTGTTCTGTAATGCGGGGATGTCTACTTCTATGATGGCAAGTAAAATGCAGAAGGTTGCAGATCAACATTCTTTAGATATTGAAGTAAAAGCATTCTCTGATAATTTATTAGATAAAATCATTACGGAACAAAATCCAGATGCTATTCTTTTAGGTCCACAGGTTAAGTATCTATATGACAAGGTTGTAGACCGTTATGGCCATCTTGGAAAACCAATTTTCGTTATTGATACTGAAGAGTACGGTAACATGGACGGAGAGAGAGTTCTCAAACGTGCCATTTTAGAAATTAAAAAGAAAAAAGCAGAAAGCGAAGGTAAATAATTATTATGATTAAGGCTTTAGAAAAGTTCCTTATCCCAATCGCTGATGCCTTATCTAAGAATAAGGTGTTAGTGGCTATCCGCGATGGCTTTATGTATGCAGTGCCAGTAGTTATCGTTGGATCTATTTTCCTATTAATCTCCAACTTCCCAATTGAGGGTTGGTCAGAGATGATTGCTACATTTGCTGGTGAAGGATGGGAAAAATATTTTGATGCAGTAACTGCAGTTACATTTGATTGCTATGCATTACTATCTGTTATGGGCATTGCATATGCATATGCACGTGAAAAGGGTGTAGATAAGATTGAATCTGCGGTTGTTGCTCTTGTTACATTCTTGATGATTACTCCAATGAAACATGCTGCGTTCTTGAATGCAGATGGCAAAATGTTCTCTGGTTTTTCGTTTGGTCATTTAGGTACAAAGGGTATCTTCTTGGCAATGATTGTAGCCATTATTTCTACAGAAATTTTTGCATTTGCAGTTAAGAAGAAACTTGTTATTAAGTTACCTGATGGTGTTCCACCAGCAGTTATGGATTCATTTGCTGCGTTAATTCCTGCAGGATTATCCATGCTTGTATTCTTCTTCGTTAACATGATTTTTGTTAATACTCCATTTGGAAATGTGCATACATTTATTTATCAAGTATTACAAGCTCCTTTAGTTGGCTTAGGTAAGTCTCAAGCATTTGAAGTTATCTATCAGTTCTTAAGTACATTGTTCTGGTTCTTTGGTATCAATGGACCTGCTGTTACAAATACAATCTTCGCTCCAATTCATAAGGCATTAACATTAGAGAACTATGAATTGGCGAAGGCTGGTTTACCAATGACAAATGTATTTACATCAGCATTCTCAGACTTCTTCTGCAACTTCGGTGGTGGAGGATCTACATTGGGTCTTGTATTGATGATGACATTTATGGCAAAGTCCAAGCGTCTAAAGACATTAGGAAGAATGGCACTTCCTGCTGGTATCTTCGGTATCAATGAACCAATTATCTTTGGTTTCCCAATGGTATTGAATGTTATCATGGTAATTCCATTTATCTTAGCGCCAGTTATGAATACAATTATTGGACAGCTTGCAACAGCAGTAGGATTCATTCCAGTTACATCTGGTGTTCAGTTATCATGGACAACGCCAATCTTTATTTCAGGTTATCTGACGACTGGTTCGATTAATGCTGTAATCTTACAGCTATTTATGTTACTTGCAGACATGGCTCTCTACTATCCATTCTTCAAGATGCAAGATAGTAAGTATCTAGAGGAAGAAGAGAAGTTAGCAAAGGAAGAGAAGAAGGATGAACTTGATGAATTGTCCTTCGATGATTTGAAGTTAGACTAATATGAAAGTAATATTGATTTTTGATTCCGGCTTAGCTGGAGCAGGTGGTAAGAGCAACCCTGATTGTACACTAAGTGCAACGCGAGAGATTGCTGGGACTGCAATGCTTTTAGAACCATATTTGAAAGAGATAGGCGGTCAGATTAGTGCAACACTTTACTGTGGAATGGATTACTACAAGCAGAATAAAGATGAAGTGGTTATGAAGATGACTGCGATGGTGAAGAAATTGGAACCAGATTTTGTCTTGTGTGGGCCATGCTTTAACTTCCCTGAATACAGTGAGATGGCTGCTCGTTGTGCAAAATTAATTGCAGAAAAAACAACAGCAAAAGTCGCAAGTATGATGGCAATTGAAAATCAAGAAGTGATTGCACAATATAAGAATGATATTACGATTCTAAAGATGCCTAAGAAAGGCGGAACAGGGTTAAGTGAGTCATTTGAAAATATGGCAAAGTTCATTGATGCATCCGTAAATCATCCGGAAAATCTTGAAGCTTTAAAAGAAACAATTTGTTATTAGAATAAGTCAAGCCCGGACAAAAGCTAACTGTTCGGGCTGATTTTAAAAATTAGAGAAAAATATAAACATACATGTTTATTGAATTAAAAAGAAAAGAGATTAATTGTGAATAAGGAAGAGATATTTGCGCAGGTTGAAAGACGGAAACAAGATATGATTGATGATATTTGTACGATGGTACAAATTGATTCAAGACGCGGTGAGCCACAAGATAGAATGCCTTTTGGAATTGGGCCTGCAAACGCTTTGGAAAAAGCACTTGAAATTTGTAAACGAGAGGGACTGCCAACGAAAAATGTAGATGGATATATGGGTTATGGTAGTTTCGGAAATAGTGAAGAATATATTGGTATTGTTGGACATGTAGATGTTGTTGAAGTTGGTGATGGCTGGATTGATCCGCCTTTTTCTGCCGCAATCCACGATGGAAGAATCTGGGGACGCGGTGCGTTAGATGATAAGGGACCACTTTTTGCGGCAATGTATGGCATGCTTGCATTGAAAGATTTAGAGATTCAGCCAAAGACCGCGATACATATCATCTTTGGGACAAATGAAGAGACTGGCATGGAAGACATGCATTACTTCTTGAAACATGAGAAAAAACCTCTTGTTGGTTTTACACCGGATAATAAATTTCCAGCCATTTATGGTGAACGTGGTAGAGCGGTCATTGAGGTTTGGGGTGATGAACAGAAAGTAATTGAATTTGCGAATGAGTATTTTATGAATGCAAATATCAATGGTGATAGATTGGGCATTGCCGTAAAGGATGAACATTTTGGTGAAATGAAGATTCGCAATAAACTATTATTGTATGCAAATAATAAGATGGGAATTCGTTTCTCGCTTAGTTATCCAACTTGTGATATGGATAAGATTATGCAACAGATTCAAACAAAAGCAGTAGGTTTAGAAGTGAAGTTAGTATCGAATTCCCCAGTAGTGCTACACCATAAAGATTCATGGCTTGTAAAGACAATGCAGAAGGCATATGAAGAGGCGACGGATACTAGCGTTAAACCAACGACAACAACAGGCGGAACATACGCCCATGTTTGTGATTCCATTATTCCATATGGACCAAGTTTCCCAGGACAAAATGGAATTGCCCATCAGCCAAATGAATGGGTCAATATTGATGATTTAGTTGCGTGTGCAAAAATTTATGCATGGACACTATATAAATTAAGTACAGAAGAGATACCTGAAAATCCATTAGAGGAGGAGAAGTTATGAGAAGACTAGGAGTTTCTATTTACCCAGAAAAAAGTAGTATTGAAGAGATCTTTGCATATTTAAAAGAAATGAGTGAAATTGGTGCAAAGAGAATTTTTTCTTGCTTATTATCTGTAAGAAAGCCAGCTAATGAAATTAAAGAAGAATTTACAAGGATTCATGATTACGCAAAGAGTCTTGGTTATGAAATCATCTTGGATGTGAATCCATCTGTATTTAAAGAATTGGGTGTTAGTTATACAGATTTAAAATTCTTCCATGATATTCATGCGGATGGTATCCGTATGGATGGAGGTTTCAGTGGTTTTGAAGAAGCGCTTATGACATACAATCCATATGGATTGAAAGTAGAAATTAACATGAGTTCAAGTACACATACAATTGATACAATCATGGACTATCAACCAAATCGTTATCAGTTGTGTGCATGTCATAATTTTTATCCACACGATTATACAGGATTGGATTTAGATTTCTTCTTGAAATGTTCTGAAAAGTTTAGACACTATGGATTGAGAACAGCTGCGTTTATCGGCTCTTTGGAAAAAGATGCGTATGGACCATGGCCTACAACAGATGGTTTATGTACATTAGAGATGCATCGTCATATGCCGATTGATATTCAATTAAAACATCTAGTCGCATTAGATATGATTGATGATATTATTATCGCAAACTGTTATCCAAGTGCAGCAGAGAAAGAAGCATTAAAGCATGTTTCTTTAGATGTTGTAAATTTCAAAGTTGAACTTGAACCAAATATTCCTGAAACAGAAAAGAAGATTGTATTAGAAGAACTCCATTTAAATCGAGGTGATTTAAATCCATACATGATTCGTTCAAGTCAAAGTAGAGTGAAATATAGAGGCCACCACTTTGATGTATTCCATACGCCAGATATGATTCATCGTGGTGATGTATTGATTGATAGTAGTGAATATGGAACATATGCTGGTGAACTGCAGGTTGCATTACAGGATATGAAGAATAGTGGAAGAACTAATGTAGTTGGACATATTCGTGAAGAAGAACTCTTTATTCTTGATAGTCTAAAGCCTTGGCAGAAGTTTAGATTTACTTTGTAGTATTTTAGAATTTTGTTTGAAATATGAAAAAGAAGATGTACCAGGAGAATTATCCTTGTTGCATCTTCTTTTGAGTTTATGAGATGAGATAACTAATGAATTCCTCATATGTGTTACTTGAAATTAAGTGCGACAACTTTTCGTAATCTTCTGTTAGAGAGGCAACCCAATCGAAGAATGGTTTCAGTGTTGTGGTATCTGGTTTATCGATTGCTAGTAAGAAAATAAGCTGTACCTCATACTT
>ERZ773214.1714-NODE-1714-length-12454-cov-8.549722_pt1 | contig 12454 bp, 10 predicted proteins | sample MGYA00511238_ERZ773214 | MGnify/ENA primary metagenome ERZ773214 (study PRJEB29015, sample SAMEA2738157) | human oral metagenome | biome: human oral; feature: human-associated habitat; material: saliva | place: China | collected 2259 ...
CCTCCAGGAGCTGCGCGACGCCCTGGTCGCCCTGACCCCGACCGCCCACGCCGAGCCGGCCAAGCTGGCCCGTTTCTCCCCGCGCACGGTCATTGTCACCGTCGTCGGCATGGTGGCCCTGTGGACGCTGTTGGCGCGGATGAACTTCGAGCAGATCAGCACCGTCGTCGCCCAGGCGAATATCTGGTGGATCCTGGGCGCGCTCGCCTTCTCACTGGCCACTTATCTGGGCGCGGGCCTGGCCCTGGTGGCCCTGTCCCCGACGAAACTGAGCATATGGACCTCCACCGAGGTTCATCTGGCCAGTTCGGTCGTCTCCCTCGTGGCGCCCGCGGGGGTGGGCGGTGCCGCCATCAATCTGCGTTTCCTCAACCGCAAAGGCGTTCCGACGCCGGTGGGCGTGGCCACCGTCGCCCTGGTGCAGATCATCCAATTCGTCGTCACCGTCGTCCTCCTCATTGTTCTGGCGGCGACGACCGGCCAGTCCACAGGATTGTCCCTGCCCTCGGGCTGGGTCATGGTGGCGGCCGCCGCTCTTGTGGCCGTTGTGACGGTGGCCCTGGTCATTCCGAGGGTGCGCTCCTTCCTGTGGGCGAAGGCGGAGCCCACCTACCGGCAGGTGTGGCCGCGGCTGATGTGGATCCTGTCCAACCCGGGCCGACTGGCACTGGGCGCCGCCGGCACGGTCCTGCTGAGCCTGAGCTACGTCCTCTCCTTCAGTGCGAGCCTGTGGGCCTTCGGCTACACGGTGCCCTTCGCGGTCCTGGCCATCACCTACCTGGCCTCCAACACGGTGGGCTCGATCGTGCCCTCCCCCGGCGGTATCGGGCCGGTCGAGCTCGCCCTGACCGCCGGGCTCGTCGCCGCCGGCGTCCCCTACGGGGTGGCGCTGTCCACGGCGATCGTCTACCGCCTGGTGACCTTCTGGATCCCGATCCCGGTGGGCTGGCTCAGCCTCCAGCGCCTTCAGAAGGTCGGGGACCTGTAGTGCGCGTGCACGGACAGGGCCCTGTCATGAAGGTGCCTTCGGTGCGGGCCGGTCACGCCCGGGCGCAGGCGCCCACGCGGTAGAAAGTCCGCAGGTACGACGCGTCGATAGGCTCATCGACGATGCGATCGTCGGCCTCGATCCAGGCGTGGGCGGCGAAGGGGGGCGTGGCGACGACGCCGACGCACCACGTCGGCGCGTAGCCGCGCTGCCTGCACAGGAGCATCGCGGCCACCGACCTGATGAGGCACGCCCTGTCCCCGCGGCACACGGCGCTGGTGGAGAGGATGTCATCCCTGGCGTCGCGGGCGATGCTGTAGTCGGCGGGCTGCACGCCCCGCACGACGAAGGACATGAGACGCTGGAGACGGTGGGGCTTGAGATGGCGCAGGAGGCGGGACAGGCCGACCAGCACGGCGATGTTCGTGCGCTGGACCAGGCTGATCGAGTGGCGGGTGGTGGGGAGCATCTGGCTCATGTGAGGACACCTTTCTGTATGCGAGCCGGCTTTGCTGCCGATGCCCTGGTGGTGGCGATGGGCGGTCAGTGACGGGTGGGAGGGACTCAGGCGTGCGTGTCCGTCCGATTGAAGTAGCGCGCTGTGGCAAGAACGCAGAGCGCGGTCAGCGCGACGGACAGAACGACGGTGAGGGTGGCCGACTGGATCGTGAGCGCCGACGCGTCCGCCCCAGAGCCTGATCCGAGCTGAGTGGTATGAGCCAGGAGGCAGTAGGCGTAGATCAGGGCCGCCCTGACCTTGATGGCGAGAAGAACGGCACCGACGCACGTGAGCACGAACCCGATCACGACGGGAAGAACGAACGAGCGGGACCTCGCTGACAGAGCGGACTGTGCCGCGCAGACGGGCACGCTGGCCACGACCACGAGGACGCTGACGGCGTAGTAGCGAGCCGGGAGCCAAGCGGGCAGGTGGAACACCACCTTTCCCAGGAAGAGCACGGTCAGGAGGAGGACTGCCTGCATGAAGGTCGCGAGGAGGGCGAGCGCGAGAACCTTGGCGGAGGCCAGCCTCCAGGCGGCCACCGGTTGGGCGGCCATGGCGTTCCAGTTGTTCCCGGTGTGCTCGGCGCGCCAGACGAGGGAGGCCAGGACGGATAGTCCGACGCCGAGCATCAGCATCCCGTAGAGGCCGATCGATCGGATCCACAGGGTGTTCCAGCCATCCTCGAAGCCGCCAGAGGTCCAGGCTCCCATGGCGCTGGCCACGGCAGTGACGGAAGGGACGAGTGCGGCGAGAATCCACGCCGCTGAGCGCCGGATCTTGATCAGCTCCGCAATGAAGACTCCCATGTCCTACACCTCCTTGCGGTCGAGACGAGTGGTGATGACGGTGAAGGCGACGGCGCCCGCGATGGCGAGCACCAGCGCCCCGGGGAAGGGCGCGTCCAGGTACACGGGATCGGATCCCGCGAACGTCATGGGCGCAACGAGGGAGAAATAGGTCCAGGGGGTGAGGTATTGCGCCCAGGTGGGTGCCATAGCGCCGATCATGCTCAGGAGCACCCCCAGCATTCCGGCTCCTACTGCCAGCAGCTGGTTGTCCGATGCCAAGGAGATGAGGAGCTGGAGCGCGAGAATGACAAGACTGATGACGCACACCGAGGCGGTGTACGCGACGATCCTGCCGATGGGCACTGGGGCGGGGACGCCAAGCAGTGCCCCCCACATCGGCACGCACAGTCCCCACAGCACGCAGACGGCTGCCAGCGGCGCACCGAGGGCGAGGAACTTCGCACGGCACAGCTGCCCAGGTGTTGTTCCCGACGCCGCAAAGAGAAGCCATCCATTGCCCGCGCGCTCAATCTCCGTCACCCTGCTGGCGATGACCGCGATGAGGAGCGGGGCGAGGAGGCACACCCCGGCGTGAAGGCCACCGAGCAGCACCTTCCAGCCATCCCCGTCAGGAGACTTGAGATCCACCGAAACGCCGGCGCCGAGGGCGAAGAGCGCTGCGATGCCCACCGCACCGAGGAGCAGGAAGAGCAGAAGGGGGAGGATCCTCACATTCCTCATCTTGGAGTACTCAGCACGCAGGACGCGTAAAGGGCGGGGTCTGATCGAGGTCCGGGTTGCCGCTGTCACCGGATGCCACCCCCTTGCGTCATCCGCATGAACGCGCTTTCCAGCGTCTGCTCCTCCGGGACGGCGCTGTAGATGTCGATGCCTCGGCCGACCAGGCTGGAGATGGCCTGCGCAGTTGTCTCCCGTGTGATCCCGCGCAGCCTGATGAGAGCGCGGTCTGACCTCTGCTCGAGGATCGGGGAGAGGGAGGAGAGGGATTCGCAGGCGCGCGATGGGGCCGCGCAGTCGATCAGGATGTCCGGCGCGGTGACGTCGAGCATCTCCGAGCGGTTCCCCTGGAAGACCAGTCGCCCCTGGGCCAGGACGCCCAGCACGGTGGCCGTCTTGTCGATCTCACCGAGCAGGTGCGAGGAGACCATGACTGTTGTCCCGCGCTCGGCGAGCCGCTGGAGAAGGTCTCGTATCTCCTCGATCCCCGCGGGGTCGAGGCCGTTGGTCGGTTCGTCGAGAATGAGCAGGCGGGGCCGGCGGACCAGCGCCATGGCGATGCCGAGGCGCTGCTTCATGCCGAGGGAGTAGGCGCGCACCTTCTTGTCGATGTGCCTCTCGAGATGGACGGTCCGCACGGCGTCACGCACGTCGTCGTCATTCAGACCGAGGAGGTGCTGAACGATGCGCATGTTCTCCGCGCCGGTGAGGTGGCCGTACCCCGGAGGGGACTCGATGAGCGAGCCGATCCGGCCCAGGAGCCTGTGACGGTTCTCGCGCGTCATCGGCTCACCGAGGATCCGGATGCTCCCGCTGCTCGGGCGGATGAGGGACAGGAGCATCTTCATCGTGGTCGATTTGCCAGCGCCGTTGGGTCCCAGGAACCCGTACACGACGCCCTCGGGAATCCGCAGGTCCACGTCGTGAACGACCTGTCGGTCGCCGTAACGCTTGCTGAGCTGATGGGTGGTGACGATGTCGCTCATCGGGCGATGCTCCTCTGTCTTGTCTGCGTCGTGGATCGGCGTCTGCGCCTCGTGGCGGCTTGATGGCGCGCCCGAGCACCGGAGGCTCGTGGGTTCTGTGGGCTCGTTCTGCGTGCGCGCTGGCCGCCCTCGCACGCCTTGTGCCGGGCCGAGCCTCGTCGACCGCCGGAGCACCTGGAGGCGCGGCGCAGGGCTCTGCGAGCCAGCGAGATCCCGATGACCAGCCAGATGAGGGGAACGATGAGGCCACCGAGCAGCACCGTGAGGTCACTGGGATCACCCGAGTGGGAGGACTCGGGCAGGAGGGCGTTGCGCAGGCTCGCACTCACCCAGAAGGTCGGCAGCGTCATCGCACCCACCTGCGTGAGCCCTCCCGATCCTGCGATCGGATGGAACGCCCCCGAGGCTGCTCCGATGAGCATGACGCTGATGGAGGCAAGGCTGAGCTGGCGCGGACTCCTGAGCGTCGCGCCGACGACGACGGCCAGCGGGAGCAGTGAGAGGAGCCCGGCAGGAGCGACGACGAGGAGGGCCGCGGTGCTCACGGGGGATAGTGCCGTGCGGCCCGTGACCAGCCACAGGAGCGGGAGCGCCACTGCGAATGCGGTGACGGCGAGCTGGAAGTGGCTGAGGACCTTGCTGATGGCGTACGCCGTCGTGCCGTGGGGCAGACAGCTCGACCTGAGCAGGGTGCCGTCCATCCTCTCCTGCATGACGGTCGAGGCGGCGCCCATGACGCCCGACAGCAGCGTGTTGATGAGCAGGATGCCGACGAGGGCGTAGTTCCCGAAGGAGGCGCCCCGGCCGTGTCCGGTACTGCGATGGCGAATGCCTGAGGCAGGATGATGGAGTTATCTTGTTGATCGACGGACCGGACGGTGATCGTCGGGTTATCCGCGTGATCCGATTCCGTCATCTCCGGGGCGGTGATCGTCATGGTGCTCGCCTCCTTCCTCACTGATCTCGTTGGTGTGTCGTTGTCGATGACTTAATACTGCCGGTTCCGGACAGCCATGTAATCCGCCATTCGGGTTATCCGGTCGATTGATATCTGGTCACCCATTCGTCCAACGAGCGGGAGCACCACTTGGGAAATGACGGATTCGGCTATCTCCCGCAGCTCGACACCACCACCCACCACACACTTCGACCGAATCTTCATAAACAACGCGGCTCCGGGTCGTTTATGAAGATTCGGTCGAAGTGTTGCGCCTCCAGCACCCGAACGAGCACTGCGTATGGCTGCAGACGCGACGGGGCGCCAACACCCCGCAGGATGTCGGCGCCCCGGCCTATGCGCCCCTGAGGCGTATCCTCCCGAGGCGTGCGCCCCTTAGGCGTCTCGCGTGAGGAAGATTGCCGCCGCGATGGGCAGAGGAAGCACAGTCCAGGCGAGGAATATCAGAGCCGTCTGCGCCTGGGAGAGGAAGGTCGCCGTATCCTCAACGCCCCAGGTGTTCGCCACGGCGAAGGGATCCGTGATGGCGGCGTCGGCGGAGGTCGGGAGCAGACCCGCGAGCTCTTTGGCCCACTCCCACTGCGAGGCCATCATCTGCAACGGCACCATGATGACGAAGAGCACCACGACGACGGTCGTGATGGCGCCGGCCGTGGAGCGCAGGAGGAATCCGTAGGCAAGACCCATCAGCGCGATGGCGGCGAAGGCGAGTCCGGAGCCCCAGAAGAAACCCAGGTACTCGCTGTCGGTGATACTCCCTGCGTCATCCTTGAGGAAGGGGACGGTGACGGCCCACGTCGCCATGGTTGACAGTAGTCCCAGGAAGAAGGCGAAGACTGCGACGACCGCGGCCTTGGCCATGAGGAGTCGGCCTCGGTGGGGGGTCGCAGTGAGGCTGGAGCGGATCTGACCGGAGGCGTACTCCCCGGTGACTTGGAGTGCGCCGAGGACGGCGACGATGATATAGCCGAAGGGCGCGGCGGACGTGATCTGGTACTTGGCCTGATCGACCTGCTCCGGGATGTCGTGGTAGCCGATGGCAGTGGCCGCCCCGAAGAGGACCATGACGCCCATGGCGACGGCAGAGGTAACCCAGGTGGAGCGCAGAGAGCGGATCTTGATCCACTCGGAGCGCAGAGCGCGGCCGAAGGTTTGGTGGCCGTTGATGCGGGGGGCACGTAGCTTCGTGCCGGATGCGGTGATCGCGGTCATGGGGTTCTCCTTGAGGTCTGCGGGATCAGGCTCAGCGCAACGCGTGCTGCTGGGCGACCGGCTGGTCAGCCTGGCCCCTGGGGATGCTGGTGTTGTACTCGGTGTTGCCGCCGGTGAGCTCGAGGTAGGCGTCCTCGAGGCTGGCCTTGATGGTGGTCAGCTCATGCAGGACGATGCCGTGGGCGGCGGCGAGCTCGCCGATGCGGGCGGCAGGGGCGGCGGTCAGGGTGAGCACGCCACGCTCCGGGGTCTCGACGGCGATCCTCTGGGAGGCCAGGAGGTCGGCGAGGTCGGTGGCCTGGGGGGAGGCGACGCGCACGGTGTCGCAGGTGGCCGAGGCGATGACGTCGGTCACGGGACCAGTGCTGAGGATGCGGCCGCGGCCGATGACGATGAGGCGATCGGCTGTTTGGGCCATCTCGCCCATGAGGTGGGAGGAGATGAAGACGATGCGACCCTCGGCCGCCAGGGAGCGGCAGATCTGGCGAACCCAGATGACGCCTTCGGGGTCCAGACCGTTGACGGGCTCATCGAAGATGAGGATGTCGGGGTCTCCCAGGAGGGCGGCGGCGATGCCCAGACGCTGCCCCATCCCGAGGCTGAACCCCTTGACCCGCTTCTTGGCCACCGAGGTGAGTCCGGTCATGTCCAGGACCTTGTCAACCCGGTTGACGGGGATGCCGTTGGACACGGCCAGCTGCGTCAGGTGGGTGCGGGCCGTTTGCGATCCGTGCAGACCCTTGGCGTCCAGCAGGGCGCCGACGGTGCACAGCGGGGCGTTGAGGTCCTTGTACTTCTTGCCGGCCACGGTCACGGTGCCGGTCGTGGGCTTGTCCAGGCCCATGATCATGCGCATGGTGGTGGACTTGCCTGCGCCGTTGGGGCCCAGGAAGCCGGTAACGGTGCCCGGCTCGACGGTGAAAGAGATGTTGTCTACAGCAACCTTGTCGCCGTAGCGCTTCGTTAATCCACGTGCCTCGATCATGAGGCGCTCCTTTCTCGCGTGAAGAAGAGGAGGTGCGGGCGAAGGCAGCCCTCTTCTGCTCCGTGTTTGTCCCGTGAACCTTAGGCAGGGCCAGGAACGGCGCGGATCGCCCATGTGGGGTACCCGATGGGGGGGGAGACAGCCCCCGTCCATCGGCATGAAGAGTTCCTGGCCTTCGAGAACACCTCAACGGGCGAGGCGACGAACCACCTATCGAGGCGACCTCGAGACCTCAAGGCCTCACAGCATGCTCGATCTGTTGCGATGAACGGATCGGACTCGCACCCCACCCGACCAGGGTTCCCCCACAGCCCCCTCGGCGCGTCCGCCGGTCGACCCATCCGATCGACCGATGCCCAAGAGAGCTCACCATCGTTGAATGGTGAGATCGAAAGAACTCCGCTCCTCCAACGGGAAGGAGCCACTGATGACCACCACAGAGTTCCGGAGGTGATAGCCCGTGCTTCACGAACGAGCAGCGAACCATACGCCCAGCCTTTACGCCGACGACGACGCTCACCGACGCTGGGAGCTCGCACGCCGGGACAACACCGAGATCACCTCGATCCTCAGCTTTCTCGACACCCTGCCCGATCCGGCACTGGCCGGTTTGCGAGTCCTCGAGCTCGCGTGCGGCTCAGGACGCACCACTGTGCCCATCGCAGCCGCGGGACACCACGTGCTCGCCACAGACATCAGCATCGACGTGCTCAGCCTCCTCGCCGATCGGCTGAAAGAACGGCGGGCCATCCAGTCGGGAGCTGCAGGCCGGATCGAGCTCCGGCAGGCGGACATGGTCTCCTTCGACATCAAGGAGTTGTTCAAGGCGGTCTGCCTCCCCATGGCATCCATCAGTCTGTTGAATCCTGAGCAGCGACGAGCGGCCATACGATGCATGGCCGCCCACATGGCAATCGGCGGAACCCTCATCACCTCCATCGATCACGTACTCCCAGAGGCGGCTGAAACCAGCACCATCCAGCTCCAGCCAGATACGTACCTCACCGAGGAGATCGACCAGGTGGGCCGCCGGCGACGCACCATCCTGCGCTGCCGCGACCAGGAGCACGTCTCCGAGCACCACCTCGTCACACCCGAGGACCTCGTCAACGACCTCAAGGGAGCCGGCCTTTTCCTGGCCACCCAACGATCCACCCCAGACCCGGTCCTGCCCCACCACATCAGCGTCACCCTCGGCGCCGTCAATCGACGGTGACACACCCGGGCGCGAGCACCCCTGACCCCACGCCTTCATAGTGGGTGAGGCAACCGATCTTGTCTGACCACCGGCAGCCCAGTTCCTCGTCGGGAGTGCTGACAGCTTGCAGGGTTCGGAGAGTGGCACCGCAGGCTGGTCAGGTACCACCCTCACCCACCCCACCCCAGCGCCTACCACCAGCAACGGACCGACAACCGGTATCGCCCCGAATTCACGTTCATAAATAGCACTTGACATACCAATAATTTATTCGGTATTAAAGTATGGTGAGTAACTTCCTAGATGCCATCAGACCCCCCTCCCACTGGTGGCCGGTCACGCATCTACGGAGCGCCACTCGAACTCAGCGGCGATATGCCGCCATTGGCGCCATGGTTGGCGTCATCAACATGATACTCATGCTCGCCCTCTTCAAATCACCTACCCCAGGGCGCCTCTTTTTTCTTCTCTTAACAGTTGTTACTCTATCCCTGATCCCCATATTCCCCATATGGGGTTCTCTCGGTTATCTGACTCTATGGATCGTGCTCCTTCAGGTTCCACACGTTCCCTCCAGCGACATGACCATCACCAACGCCGCTTTCTTTTTTTTCTTGGCAATATTTCTTCCCTTGCGGGTGGCACTCATTCTCGCATTAGTCGTTCCAGTGGCGCTCATCATACCAACAGGACCTCTTCCGACTGCAGCTACTCAATTGTTCCTCGCAGCCTGCACCCTTCTTCCCGGATCCATACTGCGTCACACGGAGACAACATTAAGAGAAGAAGTATCAACCGCCACAGAGAAGCTGAAGTCCATCCGCTCCGAAATTGCACGGGAAATGCATGATCTCGTCGCCTACTCGATGTCCCAGACCGCCTTGCGGGCGCAACGCGCGGCTGCGGATCCCTCCTACCCCGTCGCCGCTCAGCAGGAGTTCGCCGCGATCGAGTCCACCGCGACCGACGCGCTTCATGAGCTGCGCCTCGTGCTGCGAGCCCTAAGAAGCAACGAGGACGAGCGCACTGATCATGCACACACCACCGGATTGGGAACCGTCGTGCTGGATCTTGAGGAGTCCGTGCGCGCCGTCGCCGACGACCTCTCCGCGTCCGGTTACTCCGTGACCTACCAGTGCAGGGGAGACGGGCACTACACCCGTCTTCAAACCGCCATCCTCTCCCGGGTACTCCGGGAGATGAGCTCCAATGTTCTGAGACATGCGGACCACGATCAACCGGTCACCATCACCCTGCGTCAAGACGCTCACAAGGCTCGCCTGGTTGTGACCAATGGGGTCCTCTCTTCGCATCACAGGTTCCCTTCCTCCGGGATGGGGATTCTTGGCATGAAGGAAAGACTCTCAACCGTCGGCGGCTCACTGGATACGTTGATGGACAACGGCACCTGGCTGACATCCGCCTCCATCCCTCTCTCACAGCCACCCACCCGAGTCAACGAGGATGAGTCATGATCAGTATTGGTATCGCGGACGACGATGCCCTGGTTCGTCAGACGCTGACGGATCTTCTCTCCAGGAACGACGACATCGTCGTTGCCTGGACAGCCAAGGACGGCCAGGAGGCCCTCGACCTCTTCCGCTCCTCGGAGGTCGAGAGCAGGGTCCAAGCCGTTCTCGTGGACGTTCAGATGCCCAAGATGGATGGCCTTGCACTGGCTCAAGCACTTCTCGAGGAGAAACCAGATATTGCGATCCTCATCCTGACGACTTTTACAGCCGACTCCATCGTTGACGAAGCCATGGCACTGGGGGTGCGCGGATTCGTTGCCAAGGAGGATGGCGCCTCATCCTTGGCCGGCGCCATCCACCAGGCGGTCGCAGGTAATCTCATCCTGTCACCAACATCATCGGCCATCATCAGCGACCAGGCCAGACTGTGGGCAAGCGGCTCCGCCCGACCCTCGGAGTCCGTCCCGGTTCCGACTCACGCGCAGCAGCCCCCTTCCTCCCTCCCCCACGGGGTCACCCTTTCAGAACGAGAACGGGAGGTGCTGACACTTGTCGTGGACGCCAAGACCAACAAGCAGATTGCCACTCGATTGAGAGTCAGCGAGGCCACGGTCAAGACTCACGTATCCGCCATCATTGCCAAACTCGGAGTTCAAGACCGGGTGGGAGCAGCCGTGTACGCCCTGCAGCACAATCTGGTGTGATCGGACTCATCCGATCCGCCTATCCGGTCGGGCGATTCAACCTGTCACCCAGCACAAGAGACTTAGTGCGTCACCAACACCGTAGCCGGAAAGGACGAACGATGTTCCGCCTCGCCTTCTCACTCAACCCCGCCTCTTTCAGCAAGGACCCCAAATGGGGGAATCTTTGGATGTGGGGATGACGGTTTCTGACCGGAACACACATGCTTGTTGCAGCAGACCCGGGCTGAGCGAGAAACTCCGACATTGCCGTCTGAGCCGCCGCGCGTTCGTCGGGGAAAGTCACCCCTGCGCCCCTGTCGTCGAACGCACGCCCTCAGTGACGTGAGCGGGCGGGCCGAGTGCACCTCGGCCCGCCCGCTGAGTCGTTGGCTACGCGCCTACTCGTTGCCGTGGCAGGTCAGACCCTTCTTGGGCATGGTGCCGGAGATCAGGTAGGCGTCGACGGCGTCGTTGACGCAGGAGGCGTCGCCGCCGTAGGCGGTGTGCCCATTGCCCTCCCAGGTCAGCAGCTGGCCGGAGTCGAGCTGCTCGGCCAGGGACTTCGACCAGGCGTACGGGGTGGCCGGGTCCCCGGTAGTTCCCACCACGAGGATCGGCGCAGCCCCACGGGCATGGATCTGCGCGGGCTTGCGGGTCCCGTTGTGCCCCCACACGCTGCACACCAGGTCCATGCCGACCGCGGTGTTCCCGAAGACCGGGGCCTCGCGCTGGGCCTGCTCGTACTGCGCGGCCCAGGTCGTCTTGTCGCCCTCCACCGGGTAGTCCAGGCAGGTGACGGCCTGGAAGGCACCGCCGCCGTCATCCTTCGAAGAGGTGTCCTGCTCCTCGGAGGCCGCGAAGGCCGAGCCGTCGCGGTGGTTGATGGCCTGGTCGAGGGCCTTGTTCAGGGGCTCCCAGTTCTGCTCGGTGGTGTAGAGGTACTCGCTCAGGGCGGTGACGATGTCCGCGCCGGTCACGGTGCGGTTCGGGTCACCGGTCGCCAAGGGCGTGCTGTTGGCGGAGGTGATGAGGTCGCGGATCTGCTGGACTCCGGCGTCGGTGCCCCCGCTCAGCGGGCAGCCGGTGGAGTTCTGGCAGTAGTCCACGTAGGTGCGCAGCGCCTGCTCGAAGCCCTTGGCCTGCCCCAGTCCCTGCTCGGCGAGGGACAGGGAGGGGTCGATGGCGCCGTCGAGCACCATGCGGCCCGTATTACCGGGGAAGGTCTCAGCGTAGACGGAGGCGAGGTAGGTGCCGTAGGAGAAGCCCAGGTAGTTCAGCTTCTCCTGGCCGGCCAGCGCCCGCAGGATGTCGAGGTCCCGGGCTGCGGAGACGGTGTCGACGTGGTCGAGCAGGGCGGCGGGCTCGGTGTTGGCGGCGCACTTCTCGGTCAGCTCCTGGAAGGACTGCCGGGTCGACTCCGCCCACTCCTCGTAGGACTCGCCGCCCGAAGCGGTCCCGGCAGAGGACTCCGGGGAGGGCTCAGTGCCTGCCGACGGCGTGCCCGAGGCCGACGGCGAGGCCGTGGCCCCAGCCGAGGCGGAGGGCTCAGCGGTGCCGGAGGATGAGTCGTCGTCGCTGGAGCAGGTGATGGCCGTGGAGGAGCCGACCCCGCGCGGGTCGAAGCCGATGATGTCGTAGGCCTCGAGCAGATCAGGACTGAAGGCGTTGCCCGCCCGCTCGGCGAAGGAGACCCCGGAGTCGCCGGGGCCACCGGGGTTGATGAACAGAGCTCCCTGGGCGTGGCCACCGGTGGCGGCGCGCTTCTTCACGGCGATCGAGATGGTCTCGCCCTTGGGGTTGGCGTAGTCCAGGGGGACGGTGACCGTCCCGCACTGGAAGGATGCGGTGCCGTCTGAGCAGTCCTTCCAGTCGATGGTCTGGCTGTAGAAGCTCTCCAGCCCCGGGGGAACATCACCCTGGGAACCGCCTGTGGAATCG
>ERZ773214.1716-NODE-1716-length-12437-cov-6.976660_pt1 | contig 12437 bp, 15 predicted proteins | sample MGYA00511238_ERZ773214 | MGnify/ENA primary metagenome ERZ773214 (study PRJEB29015, sample SAMEA2738157) | human oral metagenome | biome: human oral; feature: human-associated habitat; material: saliva | place: China | collected 2259 ...
AATGTGGCGCAGTAACTGAGGAAAAAGCGAAACTCATCGCTCAAGTAGTAGATGAAATCGTAGATGGCAAATGGGATGATGAATTCCCATTGACCGTATTCCAAACCGGTTCTGGCACACAAACAAACATGAATGTGAACGAAGTTATCGCTCACCGGGCTAAACAGTTAGATGAATCTAATCCACTTCATCCTAACGACGATGTAAACCGCGGCCAAAGTACAAATGATACATTCCCAACAGCAATGCATATCTGTGCATACTTTGAAATTACTAAACGCGTAATTCCTGCATTGGACGGCCTTATTGCATCTTTCGAAAAATTGCAAGAAAAAGGTAAAGGCTTGCAAAAGGTTGGTCGTACTCACCTACAAGACGCTACGTTCATCATGGTGGACCAAGAAATTAGCGCCTTTGTGGACGGCCTAAAAACTGCCAAAACGATGCTCCTTCAAAACGCTGATTATCTACTCGACGTTGCTCTTGGCGGCACTGCCGTTGGTACAGGTGTGAACACACCTAAGGGATATCTAGACGTTATGGAAACCGTATTGCCAGAGGTAACAGGCGCTCCATTCCGCGTTAAGAATAATAAATTCCAAGGCCTCTCTTTGAAAGATGCTTTCATGATGGCTCACGGTGCACTTAACACATTGGCTACTACATTGTTTAAGATTGCAAACGATGTTCGTTTCTTAGGATCAGGCCCTCGCTGTGGCTATGGCGAATGGCATCTTCCTGAAAATGAACCGGGCTCCTCCATCATGCCAGGTAAGGTTAACCCTACCCAATGCGAAGCTCTTGCTATGGTATGTGCCCAAGTATTCGGTATCAATACAACCATGACGCTTTGTGCAGGCAGCGGTGCGTTCCAATTGAACGTGTACATGCCTATCATGATTTATGATTTTGTTGAAAGCTGTCGCCTCCTCGCAGATGCGATGAATTCCTTCACTACACACTGCATCGACGGTGTAGAATTCGTACCTGAAAAACTTAAATTCTTCGTAGAACAATCCCTTATGATTGCTACATCCTTAACACCATACATCGGCTACGATAAGAGTGCTAAGGTCGTAAAAGAAGCATACAAACGCGGTTGCTCTATCAAAGAAATCATCTTGGAAGAAAAACTCATGACCGAAGACGAATTTGCCGAAGCAGTTCGCATGAAATAAACCTCTCACATCTCTTTGACATATCTATAACATCCTCTCATACCTCAAATGAACGGAAAATAAAAGGGGACTGTAAACGAAATGCTACTTTAAAGCATTCGTTTACAGTCCTTCTTTTAGTTAGACAATTATTCTAAACGTAGAGTTACAAAATATCTAAATCAAATCTCACCTTTAATAAGTCATATAAATCTTATAACAACACTAGATGATTAGGTATCTTATCAAATAAAGTTACATATTCTGAAAAACATGTTAATTCGTCCAAATCATTACGTCTTATAACATATAAATGAAGTCCATCATCTTTTTCAACTATATCAACTCGCCCACCATACCATGGTCTTTTATATGATAATATCTTGCTTTTTATATCTCCATTGAGATTAAAAATCTGTAATTGATTCTCTGCAACAGCTATCCCATATCTATCGGTCACAGATACATCAAAATACGGAACAGAAATAGGGTTTTGAATCTGAATCTTTTTAAGATCATCTAATATCGTAATATTATTTGTATCCAAACACACTAATTTTCCATTATGAGAAAAGGACTCTTTTGCTTCACTTTCATAAACAAAATATGCGAATTTTTTATCATAGTCTGCTATTTCATCTATAATACGAACAGAATAATCAATCAATGACAAAGATACTATGCCTTTGTTGGTACGCATTAAAATTATGTCATCACTAAATTCGTATAATTGATAAAAATAGAATTCCTTAATATTATTAGGAATAGGTATTAACTTAACAAAATGGGCATCAATATCTACAAAGCATAAAGACGACTCTAACTTAAATACAATTCTATTTCTCACCATATCTGTGTAAATTGCTTCAATAAGTAATACTTGTTCGCCTATATAAATTCTATTAACTTCTCTCCACTTCAGGTCCAAAACAATTAAACCATTAAGTTTATCATTTATAATCATATAATTTACACATCGCAAAGCAAAAATTATAACATTTTCTGAACTTGGACTTTTTATCTGCTTAATAGGTTCTAATTCTATCATCTACATTCCTTCTATAGTTTCATTAAATTATAATTCAGGCCTTTTTACATTAAAAGTAATCCACACGCTCTCTGCTCTATAATATCTTTTAAACTCCTCCCATTTATTAATGGATTTTCTAATAATGGTAAAAAATCATTACATTCTGCTAAAAAATCCTCATCTTTCTAGAGTTGCCATAACGGCCCATAAGTAACAATCCCATATGTGGAATCATTATAATATATTTCTAATTCCCTGTTACACCTCAAGCCTTCAATAACTTCATCATATAAAGAAGCATCTGAGTCACTCATTGATGTTTATTCCTCCATAATTTATCTCGTCGAATATGCTCTCTACCAATCACCATATAAATACTGATATTAAAATTATTACGCTTGCCATTTTCAAACCATTTGCTTAATTAACGTGAAAAGGGCTGCAGATGAAATATAAGTTTATCATATTCCATCCCCTCTTTTAGTTATAAAGGATAATAAAAGATTGAGTTACTTTCCTGATCATATACTGCCGAAGTTTTATTATATAACAAGTATAGTACGTATATATTAACTAAAGGCACGAACAAACATAAAAGCCAGAAAACACTACTATTGGTATCTATCAAGCGTCTACATATCATAGTAATTACAGTATATGTAAGATAAATGTATAACGCATATCTTAAAATGGATGGCTCAATCGTATAAGTTACAACAAAATTATACATAATAAAAGCTAAAAACACATTAAACATACCCCACTGACGAACAGTACTACGTCCATAAAACCATAGACTATCTATTAAAATACTTTTATAAATATCAACCCAGAAAGGATAGTTATCTTGACGGCTATAATACAACTTTAAAGTCTTAATCTGTCCATCGGTTAAATCATTTCTGTTTCCCCACCATACATCAATAACTTTATTATCAAAAATAATCCCATTAGTTTCAATAACATTATGGTTAGACCATAATTTGTCAATTCCAAATGTAAAAAGTAGAAGAGTCCCGAACAAAAAAGGAAAGAACAATTCAGGTGTATCTACGCTCCATAGTACCTCATTCCCCAATATATAGTCAGTAGTGCCACTAAACCTAAAATTAGAACTAGAAATAGTAATACTATTCCCCAGTAGCAAAACCATTATTAATAAAATCATTGTAACGACATTAAGCCAATTAAAAGAATCTTTTTTATAATAATTCAATCGCATGTAATTTATACTAAATATATAAAGAGTATAAAGAATAGCACCAACATAAGATATCATATTGTAATCATATTGTGTATACGTTATCCCCGGAATAAGAGATAGTATAAATACATTAGTATCTATCCCCAAAAAAACTAGTAGAGCTATTGAAAGATAAGTTTGTATATTCATCGTAAGTGTTTTAAATTTACTTACATATTGAATTAACTCTACTACTTCAATCTTAAACTTTCTGAATTCATCAACTAAAAACTGTCTCATACTTTTTAATCTTCATCTAAATAATAATGATTTAATAAATCTACTATTCTATCAAGCCACTGCTTATAGCCTTTATCATAACTTAACGACGAATAGACCTTTGGTGTAATTAATTTGTCTATATAATACTTATCTTTATCTGATAAAGTATTAACAGTCTCTATATTATTACCATATAGCAACATTAATTGCGCATTACTTATGTACTGTTCAAACAAAGGGGCCTCATTATAAATCATGCGTATCTTATTTGACTCTATATCGATAATATAAACAGCACGTTCCCCTAATACATAAAGTGTTTTACCCTCCAATAATTTGGCATAAACGCTCACTTCAAGTGTTATATTCTTACTCCTATCCTCTAACTCAACTATTGGATATCGACTAAATTCATAGTTACCAATCGTAACGATTTCCTTACTGGGGTTTTGATAAAAATTTAGTGTAGCTCCAGAGAATATATATAAACTAAAACTTAATATGGCTACAATCCCTATCATCACTCTTATATCAAAAATATATTTGAATTTTCTCATCACTTAATTTCCAATTAATAAATCAACCCACTGTTTATCAATGTCACGTAAACGTCCGTAATCAAATATTTGATCACTAGATTTTATAGCTCTTTTTACTTTAGTTTTATCAATCTTTGAAAGTTGAGATAAAATGATAACCGAATCACCAGATGCTTCAAATATTGAATTGATAACTTGCTCATGGACAACATTCTTCTTATATGGATTTGGATAAAACGATATTTCTATAAAGGATAATTTATTTTCAAATATATAGACGCCATATTCACCAACAACATAGGTCTTAGTATTTGTGGAGGTAGCACTATAAACAAAAGACTCTATATTCTTTTGTTCATATGCATTATAAAGACCTCCATCTGCTAGTACCACATATTTTCCCAAACCAATAATATGTATAGGATTATTTCTACTTAAATCTGCCCAAAAGACTGAGTTTATCTGAAATGTTAAGCATACTAGGAGGCTAATAAAAACAATTCTAATAAACATTTTCTTTATAATATATCCCTCCAATTTCTACTTTCACGCAACTTTAAAACTATAAAGTAACACTATATCAAGCAAAAGCACTAAAAATCATCATATTGACTCATGACGCAATATACATCAAATTGACGTGGCTGCATCGATCCACTCGTTACTTTTATCACTTCATTCTCCCAATATGGTAATACTTCTTCCCAAAAGACTGACATAGCTAAGGATTGTAATGTTAGATTTCTACAAAATAACTCATCAACATTTTTAAAGATTATCAGAATAGATTTATTTCTATCCCAAAACGCTAAATCTCTCATCCAATCGGAAAAAGCAGCCCAATTATCAACCCGTGTAGGAAAGTTAAAATATAATCCGAAATAAAACCAGAACTTATCTTCTGTTGTTATATCTTTACAATCAAGCTCTAAAACAGAATCATAGTTATTACGTAGATTATCCATTTCCATAAATCCATCATAAGAGCAATAGGTTAATTTATTTATATTTTTCACTAGCTTGTAACCTCTATTATTAAATTAAAAATACACTCTGATTACATACGATAAATTCTATATTAGATTATTAACTTTCAACAAAATTAGAGCAGACATTATGTAAGCAAAAACAAAAAGAACTACATACATCTGTTTTTTCTAGCCCATTCATAATAGCGACTACGTGGTAGCGTTTTAATTAAATATCATCCATAATAATATAGCCATCATAAAGTACAAATAATACCGAAAAACCTTTGCATTAGAATAGCCTTTTGAGGATTTAAGTTTGAATGTTGAAATAATTTCAACAATAAATAAAATACCTACATTTACATAGAGTAAACTAAGGTAATCAACTAAATCAGGAATAAAAAATGTTTGCACTATGAGAAAAAGACTTGCCGGAATCCCTAAGCCTAAAAAAAGAGTATATAGAGTGGGGAATTTCAACTCCATATTACTTTTTAAAATATAAATTCTGAACAACCTAAATACATAATAAGCAAATAAACCTACAGGAAGCCCAATTTTATAAATAGACAACGGAATCATCTGTTAACACACTCGCTTCTGCACTCAACATTATTAAAAGTTTATTTCTAATATATCACAACTCTTATATAACTTCATATAATAAAACGAGGTATCATATGCAAAATACAATACCTCGTTTATATTATGAACTTTAATCGTCTAATATTACTTAAATATTATAGCTAGAAATATGCCCATATAAAACAAATCCACTGCCTAAGCTACCCCATCAAAGAATGTAATAACCGTAATTTCTCTCGGACAATTAATACGAATAGGGAACCAGTGTCCAGATCCGTTGTTTACGTAGCATACGCTATTTTTTTCTGTATAGCGTCCTTTTACATATGGTGTACCAATAGGTACCCAAGTCATGCCAAAGAGGATAATTTGTCCACCATGGGTATGGCCGGACAAGGTTAATGGCACATTGCGTTCGATGGCTTCATCAAAGAATTCTGGATGGTGGGCCAACAGAATAACAAAGGCATTATTAGGGATTCCGGACAAGGCCTTATCAATCATGGCCTCACGGTTTTCTTTGCGTCGTTCATTATCATAGGATACGCCAGCAATATAGACCGGTTGTTTACCACCCATGATTTGGATGTTGTCATTAATCAGTACATTTAATGGCGTTTTTGTTTTAATATCATCAACGATTTTATTGACATCGTGATGGAATTCATGATTGCCAAGGATATAATCTACACCATCTGGAATTTGTTTTGCAAATACCTTTAAGCGATCACAGACTTCAGGTAGCCATTGTATCTTGTCGATAAGGTCACCGGTGATGACAACGCGGTTTGGGTGTTCTAGTAGTGCTAATCGCAAGATTTCGTCAAAGTCATCTAGGTCGATGCTTGGCCCAATATGGATATCACTGAGTTGCACAATCTTGTAATCTGCAAGTCCTGGCGGTAGGTTGGTATAACCAAAGCTTTCATGGGTAACAATAATTTCTCGTTGTCCTTCATAGGCAGCATAGCCAGCGCCACCCATGGCAGCCAAAGGTACAAGGGTACCTACGGTTCTAAAGAAAGCACGGCGCCCAGTCCGTTCTTCTACAGGAACCTTATGTGAGATACGGTTTACCAGTGCATAGATCAAGGCCAATATGATGAAAACTGGTATACACAAGAATATGGCGAATACTACGCCATAGCTTTCCGTTCTAAATAGGTTGAGCCATTCATACCACGGTGTTCCGTATAGGTCAACTTGGTATAAGAAATAGTATCGTACCGCGCAGAACCAACCAGCGACTACCAAAATATAGGCCAGCCATGCAGGCCATAGTTTTTTCGGTTTCCATAAATAGAGGTACAATCCCCAAAAGCCTAAAAAGGCTATGGCTAGCACCACGAGAAACACAATATTTATAATTAATTGCATATACGCTCCTAACTGTATATCAAGTAATGGCTAATACATTGAGACAAAATCAGTGTTCGCCTCATAAATTTATTCTACAATAGGACATAATTCTGTCAATTTACCATGAGGTCCCGCCCAAGCATAATCGGCGAATTCCTCCCGTTTGATAAGCATCCAATCTTTCGGTAATTGCTTTTGTATCGTTTCGATTGATGTATGGGATCCAGTATACAGCAAATCGCCTCGAAAGGCCTTCATAAACCATTTGCGATGTGAAAATATATGAGTTAATTCTTTCACAATAACCGGTTGCAAAGATAGCCCAAATTCCAACGTTCCTACAAGTTCAGTTAAACCAGACTCTGCCGCATCATAAGAATCCGCATTTTCTACAGATGGAAATTCCCACATGGAGCGCAACAGACCTCGATTAGGGCGTTTATGTAGTAAATAATAGTCGCCATAACTAAGGATACCTACAAAAACAGGCACATCTACAACCTTTGTTTTCTTGATACGCACAGGCAATTGATCGGTTACATTATGTTGGTACGCATGACACATATTGACGATAGGGCACTCACCGCAGCGTGGCGTCTTAGGGATACATACGGCTGAACCAAAATCCATCAAGGCTTGGTTAAAATCGCCTGGTCTATCATGAGGTAACGTATCCTCTACAATAGCAGTTATGGCCTTCTTGCCCTTTGTGCTCAAAATATCATCGAATATGCCGTACAAACGGGCATAGATACGCAACACATTGCCATCAACGGCCACCTCTGGCTCGCCATATGCCATAGATAGCACAGCGCCAGCCGTATAGGAACCGACGCCCTTCAAAGATTCCATATCCTTGCGATTATGAGGCACCACGCCGCCGTAATTCTTCACCACATCTTGTACGCCAAGGCGTAGATTACGAGCACGACTATAATAGCCAAGACCTTGCCAAGCATGCACTACCTCATCTTCGGAGGCCTTTGCCAAGTCCTCCAGAGTCGGAAATAGACGCATCCAATTATCATAATAGGGCTTCATCGCCTCAATGCGGGTCTGTTGGCTCATCACCTCAGACACCCATACCTTATAAGGGTCGCCGCAGTCACGCCACGGCAAATCCCGCTTATTCACATCATACCACGCCAACAACTGTGGCACCCACTTTGGGTTATTCATCTCTTTCATAGTTCCTCAATATAGGTGTATGTGAAAGCACTACCTATACTTTCACTATACTCTATTCATTAATATATACATCGATACGGGCCAACAGTTCACTTTCCATGACTGTGTCGACCTCTGTTAAACGCATGTTCTCTACATGACTGTTATCGGGGCCAAAACGAATAGGACCTTTCAATAACTTGCCCTCTAATAGCATAGGAAGCCACGTACGGTCCCCTTCCCACATATGCTCATAAGGGACATCGGCCAATGTAAACCAATGCGGTTCCATCTCGTCTGATTCAATGGGAGTGACATCGGTAACGCGCACAAAATATACGTAGCCCACATGGGTTAAACTTTCATCATAAGGAAACTGAAAGTCAAAAAGGGCTACGCACTCTAAATCAGCAGCATTAACAAGAATGCCCGATTCCTCATATAATTCGCGTGCTGCACACTGGCGAAAGCTTTCACCAGCATTGATTTTACCGCCAAAGCCATTATATTTATCAGCGCCAAAGCCGCGTTTTTTACGGCCCAGCAAAATTCTATGTTGTTCATCTATGGGAAATACCAAGGTTGTAGATTTCATAAGACCTCCTATAATTTGGTAAAGATTATTAATATATTATACCATTATTTCATGTGTAATACTGTCATTTATGGTATGATTAAAGGTATGAGATGAAAGGAGGCGCACCATGAACGAACCACTTATATTTGACATTGCACTAGGGCGTACAAAGCCTGTAAATATGCGTGACGCAAGTGTGCGCTGTCCATTCTGCGACCGGTCAAAGTTAACAGATATTCTGGCTCAAGATGGTCATATCATATGGCTCATGAATAAATATCCTGTTTTGCAGGACACGTGGCCTACGGTCATCGTTGAAACAGAAGGTGACCAAGGCGAACTATCCACCCTTTCCGTTGATGATGCAACACGGATCATTCAATTCGGTCTAGATAAATGGCATGAAACGATTGCCACAAAGGAATATAAATCCGTTCTATTCTTTAAAAACCATGGTCCCATGTCGGGCGGTTCCATACGCCATCCGCACAGCCAAATTATAGGCCTACGCAACTACGATTATCACGAGGACATTACGGTCAAGAACATGAATGGTTGGCTATTACACGAAGATCAAGATATCCGCATCACCTTATCCAAACACCCTATTATTGGATTCTTTGAATACAATTTGCGGTATAAACCTGATGCGCCTGTCCGCTCCATCGCCATGCGCTTACAACAGACCATACGCTATGTACTAGATAGCTTGGCAAAATTTTCCCAATCCTATAACTATTTTTTCTATCAACTAGAAGATGGTTACGAATATATCAAGGTGATTCCTCGCTATATTACAACGCCGCTCTACGTGGGCTATAAAATTCCACAAACGTGCAATGACCAACGAGCTGCGAAGATTTTACACAATATTACACCCTATTTTGAATTAAAATAAGAGTTCTCTGCTACGAGTTCTGTAGGTTAGAGGACTCTAGTAAGGATATATATGAACATTTACGCCATTGGAGACCTTCATCTATCGGGCAATCCACCTACGAAGCCGATGAACATATTCGGTCCCCACTGGGACAATCATTGGCAACGTATAAAAGAGCATTGGCTGTCCACCGTCACCGATGAAGACATTATCTTTCTCGTAGGCGACATGAGCTGGGCTTTGCGCCTCGATGAAGCACTCTACGACCTCAAAGAAATCGCCAGCCTTCCGGGCCAAAAATTTATGATTCGCGGTAACCACGATTATTGGTGGTCCTCTGCCAACAAAATGAAAAATGCCATGGGCGATGCTATTACCTTTTTACAAGGTCACGGTACGGCCCGTATCATCAATCTCACCACTCAGGTTAATGCTTTAACTGGTGAAAGCCAGTCCACCGAACAGCAATGCATCTTAGCCTTTGGTGGCACCCGCGGATATATTTGTCCTGATGATGCTAGCTTTGAACCGGATACAGATCAATCTATCTATGATAGAGAAATCTTGCGTACCGAAGCGGCATTGCAAGAAATGGAACAATCAATCCAAGCATTACAAAAGGAACATGCCAAAACAGAGAATACAGGTAATCCACTACCTGTAACGCGAATTCTATTATTGCATTATCCACCATTTAACGAAAATAATGCCCCATCAGGCTTTACAAACCTCATGGAGCGCTACCAAGTAGACATATGCATATTCGGCCATTTACATGACCTAAACTCTTTCAAACGAATTCCATCTACATATGGAAATACTAAGTTAGAACTCGTTTCTGCAGATTATGCAGAATTTAAAATACAAAAGATATTATAATCAAAATTCTTATGTTACATCATATGTGAAACATTGAAATTTATAAGTACAATACGAGATAAGGAGCATTATGAGTCGCATTCATAAAGAGCATTTACAAGCAGGCTATATCTTTGGCGATACAATCAATCAAGAATATATCTACTTGCCATCCGGCGAGGTAGGCACAGACCATCCATTGGCAGTCCTCGAAACACCTACAAAACGAGAGGACCTTACATTGGACGAAGCTGTTCATATGATCGATACGCTAACATTAAAACGGTGTAGTCATCCTACATTAGGTAAAAAATCATTTTAACCCAAGAACCCACCATGTCCTAATGCAATACAATCTTCTTTTGTAATTTCATCGTCTGCAATGAGGCGTGGCACGATTTCATCAAATGCTGTTGGTTTACTAAATAAAACACCACCTGGTACGCCTAAAATTGGGGTACCATCAGCACAATATGCAATGCACACCATAGAGCCTGGCAAGACAGGAAGTCCATAGGTCACAACGCGGTCTGCGTAGCGTTTAATGGCGCCCGGTGTTAAATCATCAGGATCTACGCTCATACCGCCGGTGCAGAATATAATGTCTGCGCCCGCTGCTTTCACCTTGTCGATAGCAGCCACAATATCGTCCGTGTTATCTGTTACGATTTCATGGACGATTTTTTTCACCCCAAACGGCGCACAACGTTCTTCAATGATAGATGTGAAAGCATCTTTAATGCGCCCCTCAAATACTTCGGAACCAGTTGTAACGATGCCCATTGTTTTGCGCACAAATGGTTTTATGTTTAAGATAGGTCCACCAATTTTTTGAGCCTCTGTTATTTGTTGTTCTTCTAGCAATAATGGAATACAACGCATACCAGCGATTTTATCGCCCGCTTTCACAGGCGTATTATTCAATTTTGTAACGATGGTCAATTCGCCGATGCTATTGATAGCGTATAGTTTATCTACATCGACCTTGAGTAGACCATCTACATCGGCAATGGCTTCAATTTTACCTTGTGCCATGGGACCATCGTGCATATGGTCACCCTTTGCGATAGTATACAAGGCACGGGCCACATCTTCTTCGTGGAGGAAACCTTCATCTTCTGGTTCCATCACATAAATATGTTCTTTACCAAGATCGAGTAATTTGGGTACATCTGCTTCCGTAATCACATGGCCGCGGCGAAAGGGCGTATCCTTCACCTCGCCGATAACAATGCGTACAATATCGTGTACCAAAGCATGCCCTACAGCATCTTGTACGTTTATTTCTTTCATAGTTTAACCTTTCAACATATATTCTATTTCATGTATATCAAACGTAATATATAGCAATACATTTACTATATCATATGAACGATAGCTGCTAATATGTATTTACGCACATACGAGTTTAGCAATCCACATACCGATGGCACAGAGAGCTAAACCGCCAAGGATTTGCACTGCCCCATAGAATAGAACGTCGGTGAAATCACCAGCTGTTAAGAGCTGCAATAGTTCAAAGGCAAATGTGGAAAACGTCGTAAAAGCCCCAAGTCCACCAACGACCAAGAAAAACCGAACCCATTGAGGCCAATCAGGTCTACACAGATAGGCACCTAAGATAATGCCTATAATCAAACAACCGATTAAATTAACTACAATCGTGCCAAATGGATATGGTCCTAACCGTGCCATTACCCATTCGCCTACCATCGATCGCGCTAGTGCTCCTAAGGCACCACCGCAGGCGATAGCCATATATTTTTCCATAATAGTACTCCATCACTTTAACGATTCGTGTAATTATCATATATACATAATAATTATCACATATTACGTATTAGTCAAC